>ERZ1027069.384-NODE-384-length-23043-cov-7.621324_pt1 | contig 23043 bp, 13 predicted proteins | sample MGYA00519281_ERZ1027069 | MGnify/ENA primary metagenome ERZ1027069 (study PRJEB26926, sample SAMN06164836) | human gut metagenome | biome: ENVO:00009003; feature: ENVO:2100002; material: ENVO:00002003 | host: Homo sapiens | place: USA | collected 2012 ... | reverse complement strand
TCTCGTGGGCTCGGAGATGTGTATAAGAGACAGGTAGTAGTATTAATTATAATCTAGAAAACATTACCATGAGAAACTCCGGATATTGCTTAGGCTTCATCTGGTTCTTTATATCTATGTGCCTATACGGATGTAAAGACAACACAGAAGAAAGTATAACTGAAACTTTTGAAATTGCAGCAGAAGACTTGATACAGAATTTCAGTAAAGACGCGTCAAGTGTAACCATCCCCATCGCGACAAACTTAAATACAGATGGGTGGAAGGCCCAAACTACCGACAAGTGGCTTAGAGCGACACAGCTCAAAAGCAGTTTGAAAATATCGGTAGATGCAAATATAGGCACCGACAGACGTACCGCCAGTGTCAAAGTGGCATCTGCAACGAAACATTACACCATTACAGTCACCCAATATGCAGCCAACGAGATAGTAATCGAAGACGATATTCAGGTGAAACCATACACAGGTAAAGCAAGTGAAGAAGAAACAAACCCGGACCGCAGCATCGAACATTCCTTTGATGATAAGTTCGTGGCCGACGGCGGAGTGCCTTACCATAGCAAATGGGGACAATCGGCCGACTTCCCGGTCATCCTCGAATACTACTTCGAGGGGAATGAAAGCATCGATTATTTTATCTATCATACCAATTCCAGCAACGGGACATTCGGGGAATTCGACGTATACACCCAAACGAAAGAGAACCCGGAATACGTGCATCAAGGCAGTTACAACTTCCACATGCGCAATGCACCATCTATCGCCTCACTCAACACGCCGGTAAAAGCTACGAAAGTAAAATTCGAAGTTCACAGTGGGAAAAACGGCTATGTCAGTTGCGACGAAATGCAATTCTTCAGAAAGAACAAGAAGAATACGCTTGAAGAACAGTTGCTAACAGTTTTCACCGACATCACTTGTACCGAAGTAAAACCCGAAGTTACCCAGGAACAAATAGAACAACTACCCGAATTCTTCATACAGACCGCATCGGCACTCAAAAGCGACAGCTATAATAAATGGGAAAAAGAATTCCGCATACAGGAATACGCACCTTATAGCTCGGCAGACGAATGGGCGGAAAAGCTAATGACCCGCAAATACGGAGACCTCGACAACCCTACCGGAATCTATGTGGACGAAGGCGAGGAAGTCGTTGTATTAGTAGGCGACACCCACGGACAAAGTATCTCCATCCAGAATATCGGAGAGAGCACAAGTAAAGGTTATGCAGAAACGTCTGTCAGCGGTGATATATATCCTCTGAAAAAAGGAGTCAATAAAATAACAGCCAAGTACCCCGGAATGTTGTTTGTAATGTACAACACCGACCTGCAAGTCCCCAACGCACAACCCATTAAAGTACACATACCACTAGGCAGTGGAAAAGTATGCGGTTTCTTTTCCTTAAAGAAGCATCAGACGAACGAGAGATACAAAGAGTTGATAGATAAAGCCAACTACAAATATTTCTGCGTCATAGGCGATGCCATCATTCTCTATTTCCACCATAAACAGTTGAAGGAGGCGGTTCCATACGATATTCTGTCGGCTATCGAACTATGGGACAACATCATCCAATGGCAACAGGAATTGATGGGTATCGAAGATATACACCCCAAACAGATGAATAACCATATCTTCGCCATATCTCCTGAAGGCGGATATATGTGGGCATCAGAAGGCAGAATAGGATTCGTGTACACCGTACTCAAAGATATTCTGCGGAAACCCTATTTAATGGCATCCCGAAACTCCTGGGGACCGGCACACGAAATAGGACACGTGCATCAGGGCGCCATTAACTGGGCCAGCACATCAGAGTCTTCCAACAATCTGTTCTCCAACTATACCATTTACAAATTCGGGCAGAACTGTTCCCGCGGTACGGAACTGGCCGTACCGAATTATGCGGCAAATGTCAAGAAAGCCACATTAGTATTCCGAAGATGTGTAGAAAACAGAGCTTGGTGTGACTTCGGAACCGACTACCAGGGTGAAGACCCCGAAATGCACGCACGCATGAACTGGCAACTGTGGAACTATTATCATCGATGCGGCTACAACGACCGATTCTTCCCCACCCTCTTCAAGTTAATGCGCGAAAACCGTGTACCGGCCACTGACCCGGGAGAAAACCAAATGATGTATGCAAAGATGGCCTGCCGCGCAGCAAACGAAAACCTGACCGAGTTCTTTGAAAGATGGGGTTTCTTCGTTCCGATATCTACCAAAATCAATCAATACGGCACATACAACTACATTGTAACAGATGCCATGATTAAAGAAACGAAGGAATTCATGAAACAGTTTCCGGCTCCCAAACATGCCTTTTACTATCTGGAAGACAGAAAGAAGGGCGACCCGGGACTCGATACCACTCCTCCGGATGTAGGTTACTACACTCAGTTTGCCAGTGATATGAAAATCAACAAGCAAATCACTTACTCCACATCCGGCCAGCGAGTGAATATCCAAAACGGAGAGCAAGCCGTAGCCTTCGAAATAAAAGACAACAATAAAGTAGTCTATTTCAGCACTTCTTTCGAATTTGAAGTACCCGGCAACATTGCATTAGACCGTGTCAAACTATATGCCGTACAAGCAGACGGAGCACGATTTGAAATAACCAAGAAGTAAAGTATTCGATTAATATGGCCCTATTAATCAACAGTATCTACTTCATATAATAATAATCTAAAAAAGAACAACATGAGAAAAGTATTATTACTCGTATGCCTGCTAATGGCAGGTATGACCGTCAACGTAAATGCGGCAAAACAAAAAGCTAAACACGTCATTCTAATCGGAATGGATGGTTGGGGGGCCTATAGCGTCCCCAAAGCGGATATACCTAACATCAAAAGTTTAATGAACGACGGGTGCTATACACTGCACAGCCGGAGCGTACTCCCCTCCTCGAGTGCCATCAACTGGGCATCCATGTTTATGGGAGTAGGAACCGAACTGCACGGATACACCACCTGGGGTTCGAAGACACCGGAAATACCTTCGCGGGAAGTAAATGAACGAGGCATTGCCCCTACTATCTTTTCCATTCTACGCGAACAACGTCCCAAAGCCGAAATCGGTTGCCTGTACGAATGGCCTGGAGTCAAATATCTGGTAGACACATTAGCTATGAGCTATCAATATCAAACGCCGGGTTATGCCAAAGCCCCTACCGCTTTGTGCGAAGCTGCCGAAAAATACATCATAGAAAAGAAACCGAAACTGCTGGCTATCTGCTTCGAAGAACCGGATCACACAGGACATACCAAAGGACACGACACTCCTGCCTACTACAACATGCTCAAAGAATTGGACGGATATGTAGGCCGCATCCTACAAGCTATCAAAAAGGCAGGTATATGGGATGATACCATTATCATCATGACTGCCGACCATGGAGGCATCAAAACCGGTCATGGAGGCAAAACACTACAAGAGATGGAAATACCGTTTATCATTTCCGGTAAGAATGTCCGTAAAGGAGGAGAAATCAAAGAAAGCATGATGCAATATGACACTGCCGCAATGATTGCCTATATACTCGGACTGAAACAACCGCAATCATGGATCGGACGCCCGGTGAAACAAGTCTTCAAATAGATTCGAATATATCGGTCTGTCCGATACATCAACCCGATTCCAACAACAAGAAGCGCTTGTTTATCCCTTAAGAAGCAAAGATACTTGCGCTAACAAACAGACATAGTTGCCCTAAGATGCCGATATAGTTACTTGCTCACGGACGTGAACAGTCCTTATCACGTTCGTGAGCAAATCTTATCACAGACGTGAGCAGTCTTGTTCACGGTCGTGATCAAGTAATAACATCGGTATCTTAACACAATGATTCCAGCATGACAGACCAACAATAACAGTATGACAGACGAATAACAAAAGCAAAGCAGACAAATAACTACGGGCGACTTTTGACATATTCACGTATTAAGATCTCTCTTCACCACATTTATCTTTAAAGTAAACAGAAAATCATAATAACCTCTCCTACTAAATTAAATTTATTTTTCATACATTTGCCACTCGTTGATACAAAATACAACGATTGTTAATCATTCTATAGTATAGTCATAACAAACGATACACAGAAACACCCGTGTATGAAGGAAAGAAAAGCACAATATCAGAATAAGGAAGACGCAGAGCTATGGAGTCTCCTAATTAAGGGAGACAATCTGGCTTTGGAGATATTGTATCGCCGTTACTTTCCGCATCTATTGAATTACGGACATACCATTTCTACGAATGAAGAACTGATAAAAGACTGTATCCAAGACCTTTTCGTCAATGTCTTCGACAATCCTAAGTTCCGCCCCATAGAACATGTGAAGTCTTATCTGTATACGGCTCTTAAGAATAATCTTATCTATAAGATGTCGTCCACAAAAGAAGCCTGCCAGCTAGAAGACATCGAATTTGAGGTTCCATTGACCGATGACGAACTGGAAGAGCTCTTTTCACACGATGACGCATACCTGGAACAAAGTTTATTGCTGAAAGAAGCCTACCGGAAGTTATCTGCCAACCAACGGCATGCCATCTATCTATATTATATAAAAGAACTCACCTGGGACGAAGTAGCCGAGATATTAGGCATTACCGTGCACTCCTCCATGAATCTGATAGGCAGGGCTATCGTCAAGCTACGACGTTTATTTGAAAATAAATAAAACTTTTTTCGCTAAAAGTGAGGAGTAAATTCATTTTTTCCATTATAATAACAGAACATTGAATGATGAAAGAAGAAAAAGGAAATATTAAACCTATAAGCGAACTGCTGTTCCACTATCTCCGGAAAAGAGAAAGCACAACTTCTCAGGAAGCCGAAGATGAGGTGTGGAGCAAAATCAGCAAGCAGATAAGTAATAAAAAGAGGAAGCACGTTCCTGTCTATCGCTGGCTTATCCCGGTGACAGCCGTTGCAGCCGCTTCTCTATTATTTGTTTTCTGGCTGAACAATCAGGCTTATGATACTATCAATTCGGGAAATGTTCGAGACCAGGTATCTGTCACTGATGCTCAAACGAATCATATTGAGTTAATCACAGCTACGGGGACAAAAATAAAGGTAGATGAGAAAGCCACTATCTCATACGCGCAAGACGGTTCTCTGCTCATCGATGAAAAAAAAGTCGCCACTCAGCATACAACTGAGGAAGAAGAACCGATGAATCAGATTATTGTGCCGATGGGAAAACATATCAAACTGCAACTGTCCGACGGTTCACGGCTAGATATCAATTCTGGCAGTAAGGTCGTTTATCCGCAGAAGTTTAAAGAGGCTTGCCGGGAGATATTCGTCGAGGGAGAAATCTTTATAGACGTCACTCACAAAGAAAACAATATTCCTTTTATAGTAAAGACATCGCTCTTCGATGTTAATGTGCTGGGCACCGCCTTCAACGTGAAAGCCTATAAAGAGGATGCCGAAGCAGAAGTAGTACTGCTACGGGGAAAAGTGGAAGTGAAAGATAGGAATGAACAGAACTATATGCTTATGCCCAATGAATTGATTGCACTCAATGAGGGCGCCTATATGAATAAGGAGAAAGTAAACGCGCTCGATTATATCAGTTGGATTGACGGTATCCTGATACTGAAAAACCACTCATTAAGCACGGTGCTGCAACAGTTGCACCGATACTACGGACAAGAAATAAACTACGATGCAGGCATAGAAACAATGCCTATGCATGGTAAACTGGACCTGAATGAAGGACTTCAGAAAGTATTGTCGACCATTGCTATCACTGCGCCGGTTACGGTAGAAGAGAAAGATAATATATATTATGTACATATGAGAAAAGAAAATTAAGTACTAACCCAAATACTCACGATGCCTATGACATAAAGAAAAACACACACCAAAAAAAATCCGAATAATATTCGCAGTATTATCCGGATTATCTAAAAACATTACCTATCTGAATTAAGTAGCGTTCTTAAAATCACAAAGTTATGAAAAACAGTAAATTTATTGCAAGCAGGAGTATTAAAAGATATAAAATCCTGTTTGTACTAGCAATTCTTTTATCTTCTTTATCCGCCTTCGCGGAAGAAAACCCTGATTATGTAGAGGCAAAGACCTTCACATTCAGTTTTGAAAACGTACCGTTAAAAAAGGTCATCGATTATATTGAGAAAAACAGTGAATATATCTTCGTTTATTACGGAGAAACGATAGATCCTAATCGCAAAGTATCTATCAAAGTAACCAATCAACCTATCCGTCCCGTACTCGACAAGTTACTGAAAGGTATGTCGGTGGAATATACGATAGACAACAGGCAAATTACTCTTAAAAAAGTAACTCAGAAGAAAGTCCAGCCCCAAAACTCTAAAAAGAAAACAGTACAGGGGTTTGTATTGGACAAAGACGATAACCCAATTACCGGAGCAACAGTCAAAGTTAAAGACACCGCCACAGGTGCTCTGACCGACCTTGAAGGTTTCTACAAAATTGACTTGCAGGATGAGAATTCTATTCTGGTAGTATCTTTCATGGGGTATGTGACTCAGGAAGTGAAAGTTGGAAAGAAAACAGTAGTCAACATCCAATTGGCAGAAGATGCTAAGGCATTGGAAGAAGTAGTTGTTACCGCCTTCGGTATCGGACAAAAGAAAGAAAGTCTTGTAGGAGCCATCCAACAAGTACGTCCCGACCAACTGAGGGTTCCTTCTTCACGCCTGTCTACTTCCTTCGCCGGTCGTCTGTCAGGAGTAATAGCTATCCAAAGAAGCGGTGAACCGGGTGCCGACGGTGCAAGTTTCTGGATTCGTGGTGCCTCTACATTCAGTGGTGCAACCGACCCTCTTATCATTCTGGATGGAGTAGAAATTGATGCCACTCAGCTAAATACGCTGGACCCCGAAGTTATCGAAAGTTTCTCTATACTAAAAGATGCGACGGCAACGGCATTATATGGTACGAGAGGGGCTAACGGAGTAATGGTAGTAACCACCAAGAACGGAGCTGACCTCAAGAAACCGATTATCAACTTTCGTGTAGAAGGAGCTGTATCACAACTTACGAATGTGCCGGAGATGGTAGATGGAGTTACATATATGAAGCTGTACAATGAAGCGCAAACACGTACTCCGGGAACTACGGACATTTATTCGGACGAAAAGATTAATGGCACCATAAACAGAGTTAATCCTTATATGTACCCCGATATCGACTGGTATGACGAGATGTTCAAGAATAACACTTTCGCAGAACGTTTCAACTTTAATATCCGTGGTGGTAGTAAGCGTATGGACTACTTCATGAGTGCAAGTGTGAAACATAGCGACGGTAATTTAAAATCATTGAGTAAAGACTTCTATTCTTTCAATAACAATATTAACGTCTACAATTACGACTTCGTGAACAACCTCAACATACAGGCTACCAAAACAACTAAAGTATCTTTGGGGCTTAATGTATCGGTACGCGATTGGAGTGGACCTTATAACAGCGCCGGTAGTGTATTCTCAAGTGCACTCAACGCTAATCCTGTAGACTTCCCGACACGCTTTCCCGCCGAAAAAGAAGATACGCATATCCGATGGGGAGGACGTTCAGGGGCTCCTAAGGGAAGTTATATCAACCCTGTCGCCAGTTTTGTATCCGGTTATAGTTCCACTTACTCTACAAGTGTGACAGCCAATCTGCGCCTCAATCAGGACCTGGATATGCTTATTAAAGGACTAAGACTGAATGCCATTGTTTCATACTACAACTATTCATATTCCAAAGTATATCGTTATTGTGACGTGAACCAATATGAAACCTCTTCCTACAATGCACAGGAAGATACATACGATTTGAATATCATTGGTAACGAAAAGAGTACAGACCTCAAAACCGGAGGCTCTAACAGCGGTAACCGCCGACTCTACATACAAGGTAGCTTGGATTATAACCGGACATTTAATGATGTACATAAAGTGAATGTCATGTTCCTGTATAATCAGGAGCAAAATGATGTCAATAATCCTTCGGACCTCTTAACCTCACTTCCTAAAAGAAAACAAGGTATAGCCGGTCGTTTATCATACGGATTCGACGGCAGATATCTGGTTGAAGCTAACTTCGGTTATAATGGCTCGGAGAATTTCCCGGCAGATAAGAAGTTCGGCTTCTTCCCATCGGTAGCCATCGGATATAATATATCGGAAGAAAAGTTTTGGGAAGCTCTCAAAGACATCATCCCTCAATTTAAGATAAGAGCATCATGGGGACTTGTCGGTAACGACCAGACCGGTGCAGGCCGATTTACTTTCCTTGAGAACCTGACTAATTCGGGAGCAGGATTCACAACCGGAACCGGTAACCAGACTCACTCCAACTCAGGACCTGTATGGAAAAGATATGCTAATCCGAACCTAACTTGGGAAGTAGGCGAGAAATGGAATGCCGGTATCGACGTCAGAATACTGAAAGGATTCAGCTTTTCTGCCGATGTCTTCAAAGAAGTGAGAAGAGATATCTTTATGGACCGGGGAACGATTCCTACGCTTATGGGACTTGGTAACGTAACCGTGCAGGGTAACCTGGGTAAGATGCGGAACTGGGGTGTAGATGCCAGCGTAGACTACAACAACCAAATAAACAAGAACTTATTCGTATCCTTCAAAGGTACTTTTACCTTTGCTCATAACAAGATTCTTGAAATGGATGAACCTGACTTTAGATTATATCCTAACCGATTGAAAGTGGGACATCCACTTAATACGATTTTCGGATACGTTGCTGACGGATTATTCACCGACCAGAATATGATTAACAATAGCTTACCCCAACAATTTGCCAACCTCCCGTTAATGCCCGGTGACATCAGATATAAAGATACCCCGGATGCACTGGGAGGTACGGATAATGCAATTAACGAATATGACAAAGTGGCTTTGGGATACCCCAGTGTACCGGAAATCGTATATGGATTCGGTCCTTCTATCAAGTATAAGCAGTTAGACTTTTCTCTGTTCTTCCAAGGGACGGGACGTGTATCATTAATGATGAGCGGATTCCATCCTTTCGCAAACGATGACAACACTGCCAGAAGGGGTATTCTGGATTATGTAGCAGACGGCTGTTGGACTACCGACAACCCGAATCCCAACGCAACATATCCCCGACTCACTACCGCCTATAATACGAACAATAACCAGAATTCAACATTCTGGCTGAGAAACGCTGCCTTCATCAAGCTGAAGAATGCAGAAATAGGATACAGTTTTAAGAATATGAGAATTTATGTAAGCGGCAATAACCTGCTGACATTCTCTAAGTTCAAGTTATGGGACCCTGAAATGGGAGGAGGTTCCGGTATGGCTTACCCCACTCAGAGAACATTTAACGTTGGTTTCCAGATGACTATTAATTGATAAATACAGATGATTGCTATGAAACTAAAATATATTTATGCGATTGCATTGTGCATCCTGATAAGTGGATGCAACTATCTGGATATTATGCCGGATGAACGTACCAAGATAGAGGACTCTTATAACACTCCGGCCAAGACCGAAGGATTTCTTTATTCTTGCTACACATATATGCCTATGAACCGCAGTTCTCAAGACAGTCAGCCATACCAAAGCTGGTATCCGACAGCACTGTTGACCGGAGGAGAAGTAACGACCTACTATAAAGCAAACGAACCGGAACAGTTGTTCACTATGGGACTCTACAACCCGACGAATAACTCTATCGTTTCTGACCGTTGGTGGCCAACCTGGAAAGGAGTTCGTCAATGCTACGAGTTCCTGGATGTTATAGATAAGGCACAAGTGTATACGGAAGCCGACCGGGAGATTTACAGAGCAGAAGCTAAATTCTTAATTGCCTATTACCACTTCTGCTCATTACAAGCTTTCGGCCCTACTCTTATCATCCGGAAGAAATATGACCTGGATACTAAGTTATCCGAGTTACCCGCGCGTAGTTCTTACGATGAGGTAGTAGCGTTTATTGATGAGATGCTCGATGAAGCAATGACCGGACTGGTTGAAGCACATAACCCGATGTACTTCGGACGGGCAACCAAACACGTGGCACGCGCTCTTCGCTCTCGTGTACATTTATACGCAGCCTCTCCTCTATTCAACGGTAATAGTGAATTCTACAGCAACTTCGTTGATGCAGACGGAAAACATTTAATCTCACAAACATATGATATGAAGAAATGGGAGAAATGTGCGGAAGTAACGCTGGACGCTATCCAGAATGCGGAGAAAGCAGGATATAAGCTATACGGAGACGTAGAAGCGGGAACACCGACACAAGAGAAACCAGGCTTCACCAGCGAAACAGAAAGCGGAAGAGCTCAACGCAGAGTCAGATATTGTACGATTGATAACCAGAACTTATGTGAAATCATCTGGGGAGATAATCGTAGCGAATCGACATACGGAGTACAGATTCGTTCGTCAGTAAGACAAACCTCACAGATTCCGTATACTCAAACGAATTCTACAGCTCCCACGCTACAAATGGTCGAACTATTCTATACGGAACACGGATTACCTATGGACAAAGATAAAACATATGACTATCCGAACCGTTACCAAATAGCCTATCTGCCCCACAACTTCGACGGAAACAACTACGAAGACCGCCCCAACGACAGGTCGATAAAACTACATTTCAATCGCGAACCTCGTTTCTACTCATGGATAGGTTTCCATAATAGTAATTACGAAATAGCACGATATAATGCAGTAGCACTTCCTCTCAACAAGTCTTACGTACCCGGCGGACTGAGAATGCTGTTCAACGGAGCACACGGTTTCAAGAAAGACATGACCGTACACTATTCAGTAACGGGATATCTGAACAAGAAGTTCACCCATCCCGGATTCACCAACAGCATCATTAAATATCCATTCCCTACATTCCGTCTAGCCGAGCTGTACCTCAACTATGCCGAAGCACTGATTGAAATGGGAGGCGACAACAACTTCAAGATTGCCAAAGAATATATGGATAAAGTAAGAAAGCGTGCCGGCATCCCGGGAATAGATGAGTCGATTCAAAGCTATGCCAACTCCGAATGGAAAGGAAAAGAAAACGATCAGGAAACACTCCGCCAACTGGTACGTCAGGAAAGGCAAATTGAGTTCTACTTGGAAGGACAACGTTTCTGGGACTTGCGCCGCTGGAAGATGGCTGAGAAACTGGACGAACCTTTCTTATGTTGGAACATCGAAGGAGCCAATGTAGAAACATTCTTCAAGGAGCCCACAGTGAACAAGACACTGACCAACCATTTCAACAAAGCACAGTATCTGTTGCCAATCAGTGCCAGTGAACTGGAAAAGACTCCTCAAATTATTCAAAATCCATTCTATTAATCAGCACATGAAACAAAACCATCTTATGATGGGTCTTGCCTTACTAGCTCCGCTCTCCTCCGTTGCGGAGGAGCACGGGGCTAATAAGAAAAAGCCCAATATTATCTACATCCTCGCCGACGATCTTGGAATTGCAGAATTGGGATGCTACGGACAGCAACTCATCGAAACGCCCAATATCGACCGACTGGCGAAGGAAGGAATGACATTCAGCAACCATTACTCCGGAACAGCCGTCTCGGCCCCGTCACGTTGCATCCTCTTCACGGGACTGCATTCTGGACATGCCTATATCCGTGGTAATGACGAAATGCCCGAACGCGGAAATGTAAAAGATCACCGGGCTGTACTGGCAGACTCTACACTGGAAGGGCAACGCCCTGTCCCGGCAGAAACCGTCATGATTCCGGCCCTACTGAAACAGGCAGGCTATACAACAGCCTGTATCGGCAAATGGGGCTTGGGATATCCCGGCTCAGATAGCACGCCCAACAAAATGGGTTTCGATTTCTTCTACGGATACAATTGTCAACGGGAAGCTCATACCTATTATCCCCCATTTTTATATAGAAATGAACGAAGAGAGTATCTGAACAATCCATTGGTAGTCCCCCATACCAGACTGGATAAAGATACTGACCCGTATGACGAAAAGAGTTATGCCCGATATACTCTCAATGAATATGCTCCAGACCTAATGTACAAAGAAATAATCAACTTTATCGACCTTACTAAAAATACCCCCTTTGTTCTATTCTGGACAACTCCCGTCCCCCACGTCCCCTTGCAAGCACCGAAAAAATGGATAAAGCATTATGTCAACAAGTTCGGTGATGAAAAACCATATACAGGCAATCAGGATTATTTCCCCTGCCGCTATCCACGGGCAACATACGCGGCTATGGTTAGCTACTGGGATGAACAAATTGGAGGGCTTATCAAGAAACTCAAAGAGGAAGGAATCTATGATAACACCCTCATCATCTTCACTAGCGACAACGGACCGACCTTTAACGGAGGAAGCGATGCTTTCTTTTTCGACAGTGCCAAACCATTTAAAAGTGAATGGGGCTGGGGCAAAGCCTCACTTCGTGAAGGAGGTATTCGTGTACCGATGATTGCCAGCTGGCCCCGGAAAATAAAGGCAGGAAGCCGGAGTGATCTCCTTTGTGCCTTTTGGGATATCATGCCTACCTTCTGTGAAGTTGCAAAAGTAGAGTGCCCTCCTACAGATGGAATCAGTTTTCTGCCGGAATTATTAGGCAAGAAGCAACGTGAACATGACTTCTTATATTGGGAATATCCCGACAGCGGAGGACAAAAGGCAGTCCGAATGGGTAAATGGAAAGCCATTATCCTGAATATCTTCAAAGGAAACAGAAGGATCCAACTCTATGACCTTGAATCCGACCCAAGGGAACAGACCGATGTGGCAAGATATCACCCGGACGTAATAAAGAGAATCGAGGATATTATGAAGAAAGAACATACGGAACCGGAAATAGCCTCATTTAAGATGCCTGACTGACCATCACAACACACAGTATCTTTTTCAATTCCTTAAAAAGTGCGGCTATACCGCAAGAATATGCGATATAGCCGCCAATTAGAGTTAAAGAGAGAGAGAATTTATAGAAAGCGCGGTCTCACGACCAACTTAATATACCTAAAATGATTTTTATTCTTTCTTATTAGACGCAGGAAACTTCAAATCACTGCACTTCAAAGAGACTTTTTTAGTTAAAGAATAAAAAAATCGCTATTCTTGCAGGAATAGCGATTAATATCTTTAGAACATCTGGCTGACGCGTTCGATCCCAGCCACTAATGCGTCCACTTCCGATCGTGTATTATACATGGCAAATGATGCACGTACCGTACCTTCGATTCCGAGCCGTTGCATCAACGGTTGCGCACAATGGTGCCCCGTGCGGACGGCGATACCTAAACGGTCTAACAATGTTCCCAAATCGAAATGGTGAATATCTCCCACCAGAAATGAAATCACCGCTCCCCGATCTGCCGCCTCACCGAAAATACGCATATTGGGTATTTCCTTCAATCGCTTCAGCGCATACATTGTCAGCTCGTGTTCATGAGCAGCGATTTGGTCGAGTCCGATGCCATTAACATAGTCAAGGGCTTTTGCCAGTCCGGTAGTACCGATGTAGTCCGGCGTACCGGCTTCAAACTTGAAAGGCAGTTCATTGAAGGTAGTCTTTTCAAAAGAGACGTGCTGAATCATTTCTCCTCCTCCTTGATAAGGGGGCATACGGTCCAGCCATTCTTCCTTTCCATAAAGCACACCGACACCTGTTGGGCCGTAAACCTTATGTGCGGAGAACACCAGGAAATCGGCATCCAAGTCTTGCACATCCACCTTCATGTGAGGGATAGACTGTGCAGCATCCACTAGAAAAGGTACTCCATGCGCATGAGCCGTCGCAATCATTTCCTTGACAGGATTTACGGTTCCCAATACGTTCGACACCTGAACTACACTGACTATCTTTGTACGCTCGGTGAATAACTTTTCATATTCATCCAGCAACAGTTCGCCCTTGTCATTCATCGGAATGACCTTGATGGCAATTCCTTTGCGGGCAGCCAGAAGTTGCCAAGGAACGATATTACTGTGATGCTCCATCACCGAAAGGATCACTTCATCGCCTTCCTGCATAAACTCATCTCCAAAACTGGAAACAAGCAAATTGATACTTTCCGTCGTACCCCGTGTAAAGATGACCTCATTCGTGCTGTCGGCATTGATAAACTGCCGTACCGTCTCGCGGGAAGCCTCATGCAGTTCCGTTGCCTGCTGGGAAAGGAAATGTACTCCACGATGCACATTCGCATTCACAGAGTAATACTCATCTACCAGCGCATCCACCACCAGACGAGGTTTCTGAGTGGTCGCACCGTTATCGAAATAAACCAATGGTTTACCATACACCGTACGGCTCAATATCGGAAAGTCTTCACGTATCTTTTGAATATCCATTTTACTTATTCATCATTTACATATTGCACATCCCTGGCACTTGTTCAGTTCGCCACGGAAGCGTTTTTCTACCAACAGGTGCAGACGGTCTTTCAGTGCATCCAGACGAATCGTATCGATGACTTCATTGACGAATGCAAACATCAGAAGCAAGCGTGCTTCTTTCTCCGCTATTCCGCGTGCACGCATATAGAACAAAGCATTCTCGTCCAACTGCCCCACAGTTGCCCCGTGAGAGCATTTCACATCGTCCGCATAGATTTCAAGCTGCGGCTGCGTGTACATACGCGCATCGCGTGTGGCACAGAGGTTGCGGTTGGTCTGTTGAGAATTTGTATGCTGGGCATCAGGACGTACCAATACCAGTCCGGCAAAAGCACCGGTCGACTGGTCATCAAGCACGTACTTGAATAATTCATTACTGGTACAATTCGGTACTGCATGATCAATGGAGGTGTTATTGTCCACATGCTGGTTTTTATCAGCGATTGCCATACCGCAAAGATTAATCTCAGCCCCTTCGCCGGCTAGCAGAACTTCCGTTGTATTACGGGTAGTTCCATTGTGCAGCGTCATGCCATTCAGCAAAACATTGCTGTTTGCTTCCTGCTTCACGTACAGGTTACTGATACGAACCGTACTTGTATGTGTTTCTTCAAGCTCATACATATCGAATACCGCATTCTCTCCGGCAAATACTTCGATCACCTGCGTTGCAAGGAAGTTCACATTATCCATCGCATGATCACAGATCAACAGGCGTGCCTGCGCTCCATCTTCCAGGATGATCAGCACGCGACGGTTCACCATGAAGTTAACATCTGCACGAAGGATATTCACCAGCTGGATGGGCTTCTCTACGATTACGTTCTTCGGAACATAGAAGATGACTCCATCCTGCGCGAAAGCTGTATTAAAAGCTGTTATGCCATCCTTGGAGGTATCAGCCAGCTTGCCGTAGTACTTTTTTACCAGTTCGGGATGTTCCGCAGCAACTTCTTTGAGGCTGCCGAAGATGACTCCTTCCGGCAAATGAGTTTTAGGAAGCACTTTATTATAAAATACGTCGTTTACCACAAAATACAAGGCTGTGCTCATATTCGGGACATCGCACTTAAACACTTCGTACGGGTTGACCGGAATCTGAAGGCGGTTAAGGTTCAGACCGTAATCGGGCTCGAAATACTTGCTTATATCCGTGTATTTATACTTCTCCATCTTGCGGGTCGGGAATCCGAGACGCTCAAAATCGGCAAAAGCAGCCGCACGGGGTGCATTCAGCACTTCCGCACTATGCTTGCAGATCATGGCTTCCGTCTGAGAGAAGAGATCTATGTATTGTTGTTCTACATTCATCGTTATTCTCCTACTTCTTTCTTAATCCAATCGTATCCCTTTTCTTCCAGTTCCAAGGCTAGTTCCGGTCCGGCGGTTTTCACAATACGACCTTTATAGAGTACGTGCACTATATCCGGTTTGATATAATCGAGCAGACGCTGATAGTGAGTGATGACGATCGTACTTGTTTCGGGAGTCTTGAGCTTATTCACGCCTTCCGCTACAATACGAAGGGCATCAATATCCAGACCGGAATCTGTCTCGTCAAGAATGCTCAGACGCGGTTCCAGCATTGCCATCTGGAAGATCTCGTTACGCTTCTTCTCACCACCGGAGAAACCTTCATTCACCGAACGGTTAGCAAGTTTATTGTCCAGTTCGACTACGGCACGCTTCTCACGCATCAGTTTCAGAAATTCGCTGGCAGTCAACGCAGGCAGACCTTTATACTTGCGTTGTTCATTGACAGCCGCCCGCATGAAGTTCACCATGCTTACTCCGGGGATTTCTACCGGATACTGGAAACTAAGGAAAATACCTTCATGACTACGGTCTTCCGGACTCAACTCCAGCAGATTCTTGCCATAGAAAGTGACCGAACCTTTTGTCACCTCAAAAGCAGGATTTCCCACCAAAACAGAAGAAAGCGTACTCTTTCCGGAACCGTTCGGCCCCATTATCGCATGTACTTCGCCCGGTTTCACCGTCAGGTTAATACCTTTCAATATCTCTTTGCCATTAATGCTGGCATGCAGGTCTTTTATCTCTAACATAAGCTTATTTATTTTTTATCCCACGCTTCCTTCCAACGAAATAGTAAGCAATTTCTGTGCTTCCACCGCAAACTCCATCGGAAGTTTATTTAATACTTCTTTCGCATATCCGTTAACAATCAGCCCGATAGCATCCTCTGTCGGGATTCCCCGCTGATTACAATAGAATATCTGATCTTCGCTGATCTTGCTGGTAGTCGCCTCATGCTCCACCACGGCCGTCTCATTATGGATATCCATATACGGGAAAGTATGCGCACCACATTTATCACCCAGCAGCAAAGAGTCACATTGGCTGTAATTGCGTGCATTATCGGCTTTTTCAGCTACACGTACCAGACCGCGATAAGAGTTCTCGCTATGTCCGGCAGAGATACCTTTGCTGACAATCGTGCTGCGGGTATTCTTTCCCAGATGAATCATTTTTGTTCCGGTATCTGCCTGCTGATAATTATTTGTCACGGCTACAGAATAAAACTCAGCCGTCGAATTATCGCCTGTCAATATGCAGGAAGGGTACTTCCACGTAATAGCCGAACCAGTTTCCACCTGTGTCCAGGACAGTTTGCTGTCCACCCCTTTGCAGTTGCCGCGTTTCGTCACAAAGTTATAGACTCCACCTTTACCTTCGGCATCACCCGGATACCAGTTCTGAACCGTACTGTATTTCACTTCTGCACGATCATGTACCACAATCTCCACGATAGCCGCATGCAACTGATTTTCATCACGCATCGGTGCGGTACATCCCTCCAGATAAGATACATACGAATCATCGTCCGCCACAATCAGCGTACGTTCAAACTGTCCCGTGTTACGGGCATTGATACGGAAATAGGTAGAAAGCTCCATCGGACAGCGTACTCCCTTCGGTATATAAACGAAAGAACCGTCAGAGAACACGGCCGAGTTCAAAGCAGCGAAGAAGTTATCCCGATAGCCTACTACCGAGCCCATATACTTCTTCACAAGGTCCGGATGTTCCCGTACCGCTTCACTAAAGGAGCAGAATATAATGCCTTTCTCCATCAACGTCTCTTTGAAAGTAGTCTTTACGGATACCGAGTCCATCACTGCATCCACAGCCATTCCGCTCAATGCCATCTGTTCTTCCAAGGGAATACCCAGTTTATTGAATGTCTTTATCAGTTCCGGATCTACTTCATCCATACTCTTTGGTCCTTCTTTCTTCTTCGTCGGATCGGCATAGTACGAAATTGCCTGATAATCGATCTCCGGAATACGGAGATGTGCCCAAGTCGGCATTTCCAGCGTCAGCCAATGGCGATACGCTTTCAGTCGGAACTCCAGCAGCCATTCGGGTTCATCTTTTTTCGATGAAATCAGACGGACTACATCTTCGTTGAGTCCACGCTCAATAACATCGGTGTGTACTTCCGTGGTGAAGCCATATTTGTACTTCTCCTGCGTCAGTTCCTTTACATATTTATTGGGTTCTTCTTGTTGCATCTTTATTATCTAATATATATTGTTGCGTTATATTCTTAGCAGCAGGGAAAAAGATTCCCGCAAACGTTTCCATAGGATAATATAACAATGATTCGCTCTTTTTTGTTGCACTAATTAACTTATTATCGCTATCGATAAACTCTATCACACAGATCACAAGGCTCGTTAGCAACAGAAATTTGAGTGCTCCCAATCCACTTCCCAGCCAACGGTTCAGCCACCCCAGCGAAATGGCTTCCATCGCTTTCGTCAGCAAGGACGCCACTAACGTGAATATCAGCGGAACTGCGATCCAGATGACAATAAAAGCCAATACCTGCGCAACCGTCATCGAGTCTGTCACAGCCGGACAAAGCTTCTCCGCCAACGTTGCATACAAAGCCTTTGCTGCCAGCAAACCGACGACCAATCCCAGAATAGAAGCCAGCTGACGGATAAAGCCTTTCATAAAACCCGCCACCACACCGGCACCTATTATAATAAGGATGATTATATCAATCGTTGTCATTATCTCTTTTTAAAAGAAAAAGGAGGCACGGAGTTGTAAATCCACTCTGTGCCTCCGTATATTCCCGATTCAGTACAATTTATAACGTCTGTTTCACTTCTATTTCTTCGAATGTCTCGATCATATCGCCTACCTTCATGTCGTTGCAGTTCACCAAACTGATACCGCACTCGAAGTTTGTACCTACTTCCTTCACATCGTCCTTGAAGCGTTTCAGTGCATTGATGTTTCCGGTGAAGATAACGATACCATCGCGGATCAGACGAGCCTTGTCGCTTCGTTTCACTTTTCCGGTCTTCACTACCGCACCGGCCACAAGTCCCACTTTCGTGATATTGAACACTTCGCGAATTTCGATCGTAGCTGTAATCTGTTCTTTCAGTTCCGGAGCCAACATACCTTCCATAGCGGCCTTCACCTCTTCGATTGCATCGTAGATGACGGAATACTTACGGATATCGACACCTTCCTGTTCCGCCATCTTAGCGGCAGCACCCGAAGGACGTACCTGGAATCCGACGATAATCGCATCCGAAGCAGCAGCCAATGATACATCCGATTCGGAGATAGCACCCACGCCTTTATGGATCACATTTACCTGGATCTGTTCAGTAGACAACTTGATCAACGAGTCGCTCAATGCTTCTACAGAACCGTCCACGTCACCCTTGACGATGATGTTCAATTCCTGGAAGTTACCCAAAGCAATACGACGGCCAAGTTCGTCCAAGGTCAGGATCTTCTGTGTACGCAAGCCTTGTTCACGAGCCAGCTGTTCACGTTTGTTCGTGATCTCACGGGCTTCCTGATCGCTTTCAACTACATGGAACGTATCACCTGCAGCAGGAGCACCGTTCAGTCCCAGAATCAATGCCGGTTCGGCCGGTCCCGCTTCTTTCACGCGCTGATTACGTTCGTTGAACATGGCTTTCACACGTCCGTAGCTGGTTCCTGCCAATACGATATCTCCTACTTTCAAAGTACCATTGGATACCAGCACCGTAGCTACATAACCACGTCCCTTATCCAGTGAAGATTCAATGATGGATCCTGTTGCATTACGGTTCGGATTTGCCTTCAAATCAAGCATTTCAGCTTCCAGCAATACTTTTTCCATCAAATCTTCCACACCCATACCTTTCTTGGCAGAGATATCTTGTGACTGATATTTACCACCCCATTCTTCCACGAGATAGTTCATTGCAGCCAGTTCTTCTTTAATCTTGTCTGGATTAGCAGTCGGCTTATCGACCTTATTGATTGCAAATACAATAGGTACACCTGCTGCCATCGCATGATTGATCGCTTCCTTCGTCTGCGGCATCACGTTATCATCGGCTGCCACAATAATAATCGCGATATCCGTTACTTTCGCACCACGGGCACGCATAGCGGTAAACGCTTCGTGACCCGGAGTATCCAGGAACGTAATACGGCGTCCGTCTTCCAACTGTACGTTGTAAGCACCGATGTGCTGTGTAATACCTCCGGCTTCACCGGCAATTACATTCGCCTTACGGATGTAGTCAAGCAAGGATGTCTTACCGTGGTCAACGTGTCCCATCACTGTTACGATCGGAGCACGTGGCTGCAAGTCTTCCGGAGCATCTTCTTCTTCCACGATAGCCTGTGCCACTTCCGCACTTACATATTCGGTCTTGAAACCGAACTCTTCGGCTACCAGATTGATTGTTTCCGCATCCAGACGCTGGTTGATGGAAACCATCATACCGATACTCATACAAGTTGCAATAACCTGATTGACTGATACGTCCATCATTGTTGCCAACTCGTTAGCCGTTACGAACTCAGTCAGCTTCAGTACCTTGCTTTCTGCCATTTCCTGATCTTCCAGTTCCTGCATACGGTTGGAAGCCATTTCACGTTTTTCCTTACGGTACTTAGAAGTCTTGTTCTTGCCTTTGGTTGTCAGACGTGCCAAAGTTTCTTTTACCTGCTTTGCTACATCTTCTTCGCTAACCTCCTGCTTGATAACCGGCTTCTTGAAGCGATCCTTATTATTGTTCTTCTTGTTATTATTGTTATTATTGCCCTGTCCCTGGCCTTGACCCTGAGGACGGGGATGGTTACCACCACCTTTACCGGTCTGAGTATTGGGTCTCGGAGCAGCAAAGTTGGAAGTTGCCACATTGTTGACATCCACCTTCTCTTTGTTGATACGATTCCGTTTCTTTCTGGCAGCATCGGCATTATTATCTTTTACGCCCGGTTTTGGCTGCTTACTGTCCTCTTTACGGATTTCCTTGATGATAGCTTCCTTCATCAGTTTCTTCTGATCCTGACGAACTTTTTCTTTTTCTTCGCGTTCACGGCGTTTTTCCTCCTTAGATTTCTTCTTAGGACGGGTAGACTGATTCAATGCAGCCAGGTCAATCTGACCGATAACATTGATCTTCGCTCCCAGTTCCGGTTGACGGATTTTAAACACCTCATTTTCTTTCGACGCATTTTCTTCAGTCGGAGTTGTCACTGTTGCAGTTACTTCTGCCGTTCTTTCTACTTTACGTTCTTCTGCCTTCACAGGTGCAGTTTCTACCACCTTCGGCTCTTCTTTCTTTACTTCTTCCACTACTACTTTCTCAACTTCTACCGGTTTTGTCTCCACTGCAGGTTTCGGCGCTACTACTGGCTGTTCTACCGGAGCAGATGCCGGTGCAGGTTTCGGTGCAATTACTTCCACCTTTTCCACTTTCGGCTCTTCCTTTTTCACTTCGGGTTCAACCACTGGTTTCTCAACGACTGTTTTTTCAGCAACGGGTTGCTTTACCACAGGTTGTTCTACTACAGGTTCTACTTTCTTTTCCGGCGCTTTTTCTACTTTATCTGTTCTCCGACCGCTGAATTTATCCAAATCTATTTTTCCGACAGGTTTAAACTTAGGACGTGCATCCTCCGGTACGACTGTCTTAATCACATCTTCCGACTTCGGTTTCTCCTGCTGCTTCTCGAAGCCCTCGATAGATACCGATGCCTTATTACGTTCCTTATTCTGACGTTCCTGGATGAAACGCTCCGATTCAAGTCTAAGGTTCTTGTCTGTACTAAACTCTTTAACGAGCACAGCGTACTGCTCCTCACTAATTTTGGTATTAGGATTAGCCTCAACGGTATACCCTTTCTTTTGCAGGAACTCAACTACCGTCGCGATTCCTACATTCAAATCTCTTGTAACTTTGTTTAACCTTATCGTCATATTTAAAATTTAATGAATAAATGGAGCGAAGAAAATTCAATCGTAATGCATATTACTCTTGTGTTGGTTCAGCTTCAGGTTCCGCCTCTGTCTCAGGCTCCATCTCTGCTGCCGGTTCTTCTTCAAACTCCGATTTCAAAATACGTATTACCTCGTCCACTGTCTCTTCTTCCAGGTCCGTCTTTTCAATCAACATCTCGCGAGGCGCATTCAACACAGCCTTCGCTGTATCGATACCGATAGCCTTGATTGCATCAATCACCCATCCGTCGATTTCATCTCTGAACTCGTCGAGATAGATATCCTCGTCAGCCACATTCTCATCCAATTCACGGAACACGTCGATAGTGTACTCAGTCAACATACTGGCCAGCTTGATATTCAAACCGCCTTTACCAATAGCAAGCGATACCTCTTCCGGTTTAAGGAATACCTCAGCCTTTTTCTCTTCCTCATTCAGACGGATAGAAGAAATCTTAGCCGGGCTCAAAGCACGCTGGATAAACAATGAAATGTTCGATGTATAATTAATCACGTCGATATTTTCATTGCGTAATTCACGAACAATCCCATGAATACGGCTCCCTTTTACACCTACGCAGGCGCCTACGGGATCGATTCTGTCATCATAAGATTCCACTGCGATCTTGGCACGTTCGCCAGGGATACGGGCAATCTTTTTAATGGTAATCAAACCATCATTGATTTCAGGTACTTCCATTTCAAACAGACGTTGCAGGAAAACGGGAGAAGTACGTGACAAAATAATCTTCGGATTATTGTTCTTGTTGTCTACGCGGGCAACCACTGCACGGGCTGTTTCACCTTTGCGATAAAAGTCGCTCGGGATCTGTTCAGTCTTAGGCAACAGCAGTTCGTTTCCTTCATCGTCCAGAAGCAACATTTCCTTTTTCCAGATCTGGTATACTTCCGCGTTGATGATTGTACCTACTTTATCAATATATTTATTATAAATACTGTCTTTTTCAAGTTCCAGAATCTTTGAAGCCAGTGTCTGGCGAAGATTCAGGATAGCACGACGTCCGAACTTGGCAAAGATCACCTCATCAGTCACTTCTTCGCCTTCTTCGTATGAAGCATCGATTTTCTGTGCTTCCGTCAGCGAAATCTGCATATTGGGGTTTGTCAAATCTTCATCGGCCACAACTTCACGGTTACGCCATATCTCGAAGTCACCCTTGTCCGGGTTCACGATCACGTCGTAATTCTCATCGGTGCCAAACATTTTCGCGATTACGCTACGGAACGACTCTTCGAGTACGCTAACCATCGTCGTTCTATCGATATTCTTCAGTTCCTTAAATTCCGAAAATGTATCAATCAAGCTGATTGTTTCTTCTTTTTTGGCC
>ERZ1027069.317-NODE-317-length-25965-cov-6.109379_pt1 | contig 25965 bp, 20 predicted proteins | sample MGYA00519281_ERZ1027069 | MGnify/ENA primary metagenome ERZ1027069 (study PRJEB26926, sample SAMN06164836) | human gut metagenome | biome: ENVO:00009003; feature: ENVO:2100002; material: ENVO:00002003 | host: Homo sapiens | place: USA | collected 2012 ... | reverse complement strand
TAACGGGCGCCACCACCAATATGTATTTACTAACATTGTTCTCATTGTCTTTTGTTATTTATCGGGGACAAATATAGACACTTTGTTTGAAACAACAAACAAAATCTTACTTTTTTTCTTTTTCCCCTTCATTTTTCTGATATAGAACAATTTTCTGCCTGATCTGTTCTTATAAATATTGAATATTTAAACGAAAAACAATTATGAAACAGAGAAAAGTCTTAGTAGGTATCGCTATTGCCATTTTTATTATATTATTGCTTTATTGGTTATTGGTAGCTGAAGATATGAAACCTTGGCTGTCCGCTATGGTTCCTTCAGCCTTGCAACAATTCATTGCCTGATCCCGACAGGTTTCAGATAATTGGCGTATATTTGCAAGGTTAGTAACTAATAACCAAAATAATAACAATAGACAGATATGGAAAATTTTATCTTTCAGAATCCCGTAAAGCTGATTATGGGGCATGGAATGATTGCCCGGTTGAGCAAAGAAATACCATCCGACAAACGTATCATGATAACTTTTGGCGGAGGCAGCGTGAAAAAGAATGGTGTGTATGATCAGGTAAAAGAAGCGCTTAAAGACCATTTTACAATAGAGTTTTGGGGCATCGAGCCTAATCCGGCCATCGAAACGCTTCGCAAGGCGATTGCTTTGGGCAAGGAGCAGAAAGTCGATTATCTATTGGCTGTAGGCGGTGGTTCTGTGATTGATGGTACGAAATTGATTTCCGCAGGTTTGTTGTACGACGGTGATGCATGGGATTTGGTACTTGCCGGACGTCCGGTTACCAAGACTGTTCCACTTTCTACCGTATTGACACTTCCTGCCACAGGTTCGGAAATGAATAACGGAGCTGTCATCTCTCGTCACGAAACTAAGGAAAAATATCCTTTTTATTCCAATTTCCCATTGTTCTCTATTCTTGATCCGGAAGTAACCTTTACTCTACCTCCTCATCAGGTGGCGTGCGGATTGGCGGATACATTCGTTCATGTGATGGAACAATACATGACAGTTGCCGGACAAAGCCGTGTGATGGACCGTTGGGCGGAAGGTATCCTGCAAACTCTGGTAGAAATAGCTCCAAAGATTCGTGAGAACCAGCATGATTATCAGCTTATGGCAGATTTCATGCTTTCTGCAACAATGGCATTGAATGGCTTCATTGCAATGGGAGTGTCTCAGGACTGGGCGACTCACATGATCGGTCATGAAATCACTGCATTGCATGGACTGACACATGGGCATACGCTGGTGATTATTCTCCCGGCAACTTTACGTGTCCTTCGGGAAGCGAAAGGAGACAAGTTGGTGCAATACGGTGAAAGAGTATGGGGAATTACTTCCGGAACGAAAGAAGAACGCATTGATGAAGCAATTGATCGTACTGAAGAGTTTTTCCGTTCATTGGGCTTGACTACTCGTCTGCATGAAGAAAATATCGGTGAAGAAACCGTTTTGGAAATTGAACGCCGGTTTAATGAACGTGGTGCCAAGTATGGAGAAAATGAGAATGTGACAGGAGCCGTTGCCCGTAAAATATTGGAGGCTGCCCTCTGATCGCTTCTTTTGACACTGTTTTGAACTAAATAATAGTCGGTTCTATCTTCCATTCTCCTCCTTCCCGAAGGAGGAGAATGGAGTTACTATTGTGTACTACTGTTTAGTTCATTCCTAAACAGAAAGGAGTAAAACTGTACAAGTATGAATTAGTGTGTACAGCCATTTACAGTTAATTATTTGATTTTTGGGTTATCGGAAGTCTGAGCCAAAAGCACGAACCTTCTCCTTCTTTAGAATCTGCTCCGATAGTGCCGCCTAAGCGCTCTACGATCACCCGGCAGATAGCCAGACCGAGTCCCGTACCTTTTGCGAATGTATTCAGCTTGACGAAACGTTCGAATACCTCGTTTATTTTATCCTCCGGAATCCCAATGCCCGTGTCTTTTACATAGAAGTAGATTTCATCTTTTGCTTCGTCAATCCGATATCCCATTTGGATGGAACCTTTCGGAGTGAACTTCATCGCATTGTTTGTGAAGTTGATGATTACTTGCGAAAGACGTACGCGGTCTGTGTTGAGAATACATTCTTCCGCTTTCTCCGTGAAGGTGATCGCCACGTCGGGAGAAGTGTTTTTCTCTTGCATTTGCCTGCAAATACCTTCCATCAGATCATTGATATCGGTAGGGGCGAGGCTAAATTCCATCGTTCCGGCTTCGATTTTGGAAAGATCGAGAATATCATCTATCAATTGCAGTAACAACTCATTGTTACTGGACACTATCTTCATGTATTCCTGTTTCTCTTCCTCTTCACCCGTTTGGCAAATCATGTCAGAGAATCCAATAATCGCATTCAACGGAGTACGTATCTCGTGACTCATGTTGGCAAGGAAAGCTGATTTCAGACGGTTTGATTCTTCTGCTTTTTCTTTTGCTTCCTGTAGCATCTTGTCCATTTTCACCTTTTCGGTGATGTCTTCGAAGCGCAACAGACCGCCGATGATTTCTATTCCTTCATTATCATAAACCGGAGTAGCTGTCACTTCAAAGTCTACCTGATCTATCTGGATAGTATGGCGTATGATTTTTCCTTGTTCAATCGCTTTCTGAAAGGCGCATTGTTCGCATGGAGTATCCCGGAGTGCACTTGTTTTGTAGCAGATTTGTCCCGGTGTATAATGCCTTCCTTTCACGAGGCTGGCAATTTGCGTCGTTTCTTCCCATTGTACCAGATAGTTTTTGTCGATATAAATGAGCCCGAAGTTGACGCTCTTCAAAGCTAGCTTTTGTTTGTTCAGCGCTTTTTCCAGTTCTTCTTTGGCGGCAATCAGTTCTCGTTCGTAAGTCTTTAGCCGGGTGATGTCCCATCGGGTCACTAACAGCCATTTTTTCTTTTCCTTCCATTTGATAATCGATTTTACGGCAATTGTATCATGTACTGCTCCGTCCACTGTGCTGTAGCTTTCTTCTGCCCGGTATATCTTGTCTGCCTGCACAAGTGATTCATCCACATCACGGTATTTTCTGCCCCGTTCTTCTCCATAGATTTCGTAGTCTGTGCATCCTATTGCTTCTTCCCGCTTAATGCCGGATTGCAGTTCGGATTCTTTGTTCCAGTAATAGTATCGGAAACTATTCTGGATATCTTTTACCATAATAGGGAAAGGGAGGTTATCGAGTATATCGAATAAAGAATGATAGTAATCCTGTTCTTTTCCTATATTCTTTTTAAGTTGTCGTAGTCTGTATAATAAAAAGCAGATGATCAGGAGTAAAAAGCCTATTAGTAAATAATAATAACTCCAATGCTGGTCTGTAATCCATATAACGGATAGTATATTGTTTGCCATAATTTATGTTTGTACTAAATCTGTGGTAAATATATGCATTTTTTGTAATTCACAAAGGAAATTTCTGAAATATATTGTTTATCAGCCTTATAAAACTCTTCTGAAAAGAATACCTTTACTGATTAGTAGAACTTTGGTGCCTTCTATTTCCGGTTCGGTTTTAAAATGTTTTTGATGGAACGTATTTTCGTAAAGAGTAAGAATGTATTAAAATATTAAATGATGTCCCATGAACCAAAAACAATTCTAATTTGTTTTTATAACGGCAAAGTATTTTTTAATTTTGCTCCTCCAAAATTAATCTTTGATACATTCAGGATAAAACAATCATTTTATTTTTAGCTTATGTTGATAACCATTATCATTCTCGTTCTTTCGGCTATCTTTTTTGTAAACGGTAAGATACGTTCGGATCTTGTGGCACTATGTGCGTTAGTAGCTTTGCTTATCTTTCAGATATTAACACCCGACGAAGCCCTTTCCGGTTTCTCCAATTCGGTAGTCATTATGATGATCGGATTGTTTGTCGTGGGCGGAGCTATTTTTCAGACAGGACTGGCAAAAATGATAAGTTCGCGTATCCTTAAACTTGCTGGAAACAGTGAAATTCGCCTGTTCTTGCTTGTTATGTTGGTCACTTCCGCTATCGGTGCGTTTGTCAGTAATACCGGAACGGTGGCACTGATGCTTCCCATTGTGGTCAGTCTGGCGATGAGCGCCAAAATGAATCCGAGTCGGTTGCTGATGCCGTTGGCCTTTGCCAGTAGTATGGGAGGTATGATGACGCTGATCGGTACACCGCCCAACCTTGTCATACAAAACACATTGACTTCCGCAGGCTTCGAACCGCTTTCTTTCTTTACTTTCCTGCCTGTAGGTTTGGTGAGTGTGGCTGTCGGTACGCTGGTTCTGATGCCGCTTAGTAAGTGGTTTCTTTCTAAAAAAGGGCAGAAAGATGATAACAGCCGTTCGGGTAAGTCGCTGAAACAGTTGGTGAATGAATATGGTCTTTCCAGTAATCTGTTCCGTATGCAGGTGATTAAAGACTCCCGCCTTTTGGGAAAGACCATCCTCGATCTGGATATTCGTCGTAAATATGGACTTAATATTATGGAAGTCCGTCGTGGAGATGCTTCGCAGCACCGTTTTCTGAAGACTATTACTCAGAAACTTGCCGAACCGGATACTATGCTGGAAGCGGAAGATATTCTGTATGTGACGGGAGAATTTGATAAAGTGCAGCAATTTGCCGAAGATTATCTGCTGGATATATTGGATGATCATGCTACGGAAGAGACGAAAAGCACTACTAATTCGCTTGATTTTTATGATATCGGTATTGCCGAAATAGTATTGATGCCTGCTTCCAATCTGGTCAATCAGACTATTAAAGAGTCCGGATTCCGTGATAAGTTTAATGTGAATGTATTAGGTATCCGTCGTAAAAAGGAATATCTGTTGCAGGATTTGGGAAATGAGCGGATTCATAGTGGTGATGTGCTTTTAGTGCAGGGAACTTGGGGTAATATTGCCCGGCTTAGTAAGGAAGATTCGGATTGGGTGGTGTTGGGACAGCCTTTGGCAGAAGCGGCTAAAGTAACTTTGGACTATAAAGCACCTGTTGCTGCTGCTATCATGGTATTGATGGTAGCAATGATGGTATTCGATTTTATTCCGGTTGCACCTGTTACGGCCGTTATGATAGCAGGCATCCTGATGGTTTTGACGGGATGTTTCCGTAATGTGGAAGCAGCTTACAAAACAATCAACTGGGAAAGTATTGTATTGATTGCGGCTATGCTTCCTATGTCTTTGGCATTAGAGAAAACAGGCGCTTCGGAGTACATCTCCAATACTTTGGTAAGTGGGCTTGGATCTTACGGACCGATAGCATTGATGGCTGGTATTTATTTTACGACATCATTGATGACTATGTTTATCAGTAATACCGCTACTGCTGTCTTGCTTGCACCGATTGCTTTGCAAAGTGCTATGCAGATCGGAGTTAGTCCGGTTCCTTTCCTGTTTGCCGTGACGGTGGGTGCAAGTATGTGTTTCGCTTCTCCGTTCTCTACACCGCCTAATGCGCTGGTGATGCCTGCCGGACAATACACTTTTATGGATTATATAAAAGTGGGATTACCGTTGCAGATTATCATGGGAATTGTGATGATATTGGTGCTGCCTCTGATTTTCCCATTCTGACAGATTTAGTATAACGTTTTAGCAACTGCCTTGTAGTCTGATATCAGATTACAGGGCAGTTGCTGTTATATCAATATGGTAAGGTTATTGTTATGCAGCGGATTTTCATTGACAAACAAACACCTGCTTTTCCGAATTATCATTAAATGCTTCTTCTCCAAACCCTCCATACTTGTGGATAATATTAAAACCATTCCATTTCAAGTATGAATCCAGTTCTTGAGGGAAAAACATTCTCATATCCAAATTTTGGATAGAATTGAATTTACCATTGATATAATAATGCCATTCAATGCGATTAATCTGAGTTTTATTTTCATATCGCATCTTTTGTTTTATCAATACTTCTCTTCCGTCATCAGTGGTATATGCAGCAATTTCCTTCTGTTCTTTTTCACCTTCAACGATATATTGAATATTCGGATTGAAGCAATCTAATAAGAATAAACCTCCGTCTTTGAGGTGGTTTCTAACGACATTAAATACCTTAAATAAATCCTCATTCTTATATAAATGATGGATTGAATTAAATGGAATAAAAATAAGGTCGTATTTTTCTTGTAGATTTAAAGTTCTGATATCTGCCTCAATGAAGTTGATTTCTAATCCCACTTCGGAAGCTTTGAGTCTTGCTTGGGCAAGCATTGAGGGAGTGTAGTCAACTCCACTAATATTATATCCATCTCTTGCTATTGGAAGAGTAAGCCTGCCTGTTCCACAACAAAGTTCGAGTATTCGGGCACCCTTGTTTTGGGGTAGCCACCGCTTATAAAATTGCAAATCAGATAGGTCGGTATTCATCCCGTCATAAATATTTGCATCATAAATTAAATCACCAACTGTATAATCTGTATTCATTTATATCCTCCAAAATTTATTGTTTAAGGTAGTATAGCTTATTGAGCTATGTATAGTTACTGTCTCTAAAAATACGGTTTTGTTTAATTCCCTACAAAAGAAACAGGCAGTTTTTTCCTCCATCTAATAGAAAAGTGAAAAAAGTAATATATTGCATATTATATTTTATAGACTATTTGAGTGAAGGTATTGATGATCGCTTTTATCATAATGTTCGGTAATAAGTATTTATTCTGTCATTAGTTTGTAGAAAGACTTGATTTGCTTTCCTGCCTGTTTTTTAATAATCTTCTGTTAGCTTGGAAAGGTGGTTGAATTATCGCAAATATACGGTTGATTTGCATGAAATGACCGTATGATTCGGTGAAAAACACTGTATTGTTTGTGAAAAAGATGCGGATGAAGTAACCAAAAGATGCAGATGGTGTCACTAAAAGGTAGGTATGATGTAAGTAAACCATTGCTATAGTGTCATCATACCGATAAAACTGTCTTTATTTAATACTTTTGACCTTCTCTGTTTTCTATTTCGCTCTTTGGAAAGTTTAGATGGCTAATGTTGAAAATAAACAGAACTGATGAAAATATAATCATGTAGATATATAAGTAGAGTATAATATATTAATAAGTGCTGAATTGGATGTAAATGCTGATTTTTTGATATATGCTAGTTGCCCAACAATCGCGAAAAAATATCAATAGTAGTATGACCGGCTAAAAAAGCCCTTCTTGATGCATTACGAATTACAAACTGTCAAAAACATACTTATCTTTCAGAATGTCATTTTATACATGAAGAAAGATGGAATTTATAGAAAAAGGCTCCTGATGCAAATAAGTTATCATTCGGATATCAGGAGCCTTTTATCTATTTATTGAACCTTTGGTGTGACAGGTGTATTCATCTTCTGAGTGTACAGGCTGTCGATAATTCCGTCGGACAGTCCGATGGTAGGTACAATGATTCCAGTAGCTTTTACATTCATAGCTACTTCCAGAAATATCTCCGCAGCCGGAACGATGACATCAGCCCGATCAGGTTTTAGCTTATACTGTTTGATACGTTGCTCGGCAGGAAGAGCTTGCAATGCTTCGTAAATTTCACGTAGCGATTCGACGGGTAGGAGAGAAGCCTTTTTGTCTTTCTTGTCTGCCAGACGGAAAAGCTTATTGATGTTTCCTCCCGAACCGATGATGCTGATAGGCGCGTATTCCGCGGCAAGCCCTATGAGGTCGGTGCGTAAAGCCTCTTTTTCTTCTTCTTTCACCATGCCGCTGAGCATGCGAACCGTTCCGATATTGTATGAACGGGAATTTTTCAGTTCTCCGTTACTGATCAGATTAATCTCGGTGCTGCCACCGCCGACATCTACATACAGGTAGTTTTGTCCGGAAGCAAAAAGTTGCTCGATATGGTTGTCATATACAATGTGTGCTTCTTCTTGACCGTCGATGATATCTACGCGGATACCTGTTTTCCTGGCTATTTGTCGGGTGATGTCCTTTCCGTTGCGTGCGTCACGCATGGCGGACGTAGCACAGGCACGGTAATCTACTACGTCATATATCTTCATCAACTGTTTGTAGGCTTTCATCAGCCGGATCAGTTTCTTTTCTTTTTCAGCAGAAATAACTCCCATGGTAAAAGCATCTTCTCCCAGTCGTAAGGGAATGCGGATGAGTTGTACCTTGCTCATTAATTCGGGAGCGTTTTCTTCGTTTACGCATTTTATCAATAGCCGCACGGCATTCGAACCTATGTCGATAGCTGCATAATTAACTTTCTTCATACTTATCATAATGTATTCTTGTATTTTCTATATAATTCTTCTTGCGAACGGAAAACGACAGTGGCTGTCTCTGCTTCGGCAAGGGCAGGAGTGAAGTCTTTGCAGAGTGTGGAAGGTCGGTTTTCCCAAGGTCGGTTTTCTCCGGTCCCGTCTACGATACGTCCTTTGGCCGTATCCCGATATCCGTAGCAGACAATTCGTTTTAAGTCTGCCTGTATTTCTTTGTCGTACACCGGAGCCAGTACTTCGATCCGGTTATCAAGGTTGCGGGGCATCCAGTCGGCAGAACCGATATAATATTTTTCTTCTCCACCATTGGCAAAGATAAAGATACGGGAGTGTTCAAGATATCGGTCGATAATACCGTTGATATGGATATTTTCACTGATACCTGCGATGCCTGTCACCAGCGAACAGTTGCCGCGTACTACCAGTTCCACCTGAACTCCGGCTGTCGAAGCTTCGTAGAGTTTTTCTATAAGCGCACGGTCGGTAATATGGTTTACTTTTGCCAGAATATAGGCTTCTTTCCCTTGTTCCTTGTTCTTTATTTCCTTGTTGATGAGAGCAATCAGACGTTTGCGCATATCGTTGGGTGAAACCAGTAATTCTTTGAAATTGACGGGAGTGTATGGTTTCTCAATAAAGTCGAAAACAGCATTCACTTCCCGTACCAGCGGACGATGGGCGGTCATGATGGTATAATCGGTATACATACGTGCGTTTCCTTCATGAAAGTTTCCTGTGCTGATGCAGGCAATGTCTCCGTGACGGGTACCGATATGTACCAGTTTGGAATGAATCTTCAGTCCCTCCACTCCGAAGATAACGTGGATGCCTGCGTCCTGCATTCTTTTGCTCCAGTTGATGTTGGATGCTTCGTCGAAACGTGCCAGTAGTTCGATGACCACCGTTACTTTCTTCCCGTTTTTGGCTGCGCAGATCAGTGCTTTGATCACTTTTGATTCTTTAGCGAGCCGGTAAAGTGTCATCTTGATACTTTTTACTTCTTTGCTGATGGCTGCTTCACGAAGTACGCGGATGAAAGTATCGAAGCTATGGAATGGATAATGCAGGGAGCGGTCCTTCTGACGAATCAATGTGAGCAGGCTTTCTTTGCCGTTTAGTTCGGGCTTGAAAACCGGTTCCCAGACGGGATACTTTAAGTCGTAGCGATTGCACACTGGAAATTTCATCAAGTCTTTGAAGTTATGATAGCGTCCTCCTGCCACACGGGTGTCGTTTTTATCCACATTCAGCCGGTCAACTAATCTTTTCAGTAAATCTTTGGGAATCTGTTCGTCATAAACGAATCGAATCGGTTCTCCTCTCTTCCGGCTTTTCACTCCTTTTGAAATCTTCTGAAGTACGCCTGTCCGCAGGTCGCTGTCTATCTCCATTTCTGCGTCTTTGGTGAATTTAAAGGTATATGCCTCGTAATCCGTATATTTCATGCCGACAAAAATCAACGGCAGACAATAGCGGATCACATCATCGAGAAACATCAGATATGTTTTCCCCTCCGAGTCCGGCAATTGGATAAAACGACCGTATTCTTCGGTGGGTAATTCGATCACCGCATAATCTTTCTCTTTTATTTTTCCTGTTTCGTCTTTACGAAGCAGGCGGATGGCGAGATAAATATCTTCGTCAGTCTGGTCGTCCAGCGGTCGGGCTCCGTTGAGGAAAAGAGGGGTGGTGGAGCCATTCAGTTTATTGCGATAGAAGGAGGTGATAAATGTCTTTTGGTCATCCGTCATTTCGGTGTCTTTGATGACGCAGATGTTCTCCTTCTTCAGTTCTTCCATGATAGAAGCGAAAGTTTCTTCAAATTGTTCGTAGAAGCGGTTGTGTAGTTTGCTTATCTGTTTCAGTGTGCGTGTAGCCGTTTCTTGTTCTTTCTGTATGTTTTTATCTGCATATTCGATAATCCGGTTCAGCGTGGCTACGCGGACGCGGAAAAACTCATCCAGATTATTGGAATAGATGCCAAGAAAAGTCAGGCGTTCCAGAAGAGGTACTTCCGGACGGGCAGCTTCGAGCAGGATACGCTGATTGAAGTACATCCAGCTGATGTCACGTTCTACATAAAGGCACTTCTTTTTTGTTTCGCTTGATTTCATGATGAAAAACCTGTTTATTAATTTTCTGCAAAATTATCTAAGTGAGGTGTAATGGCTATAACGATTTTGTTACGAACTTATTACAATCTACGTTTGTTATTTTTATATGTGAATAGAAACACTTATATTCGCAAAAGTATTGAAATGGACTTCGTTAAAAAATATAGAATATATGAAAACAATGAATTACTCTCTGATTCGCATTTTGTTTGCGCTTGTCATAGGTCTGGTGTTGGTACTTTGGCCGAATACAGCAGCTAGTTATATTGTCATTACGATAGGAGTGGCTTTTTTGATTCCCGGTGTCATCAGTCTTTTTAGCTTTTTCGGACGGAAAAGATCGGAACATGAACCGGCTCCCCGTTTTCCTATTGAGGGAATCGGCAGTTTGTTATTCGGACTTTGGCTGATTGTGATGCCTGAGTTTTTTGCAGACGTCCTGATGTTCCTTTTGGGCTTTATCCTGATCATGGGAGGTGTGCAGCAGATTGCCTCTTTGTCGATGGCCCGTCGTTGGACACCTGTTCCGGGGATTTTCTATCTGGTGCCTTCATTGATTCTTATCGCAGGTGTTATTGCGCTGTTCAATCCGACGGGAGTACGTAATACTGCTTTCATTATTATCGGTATCAGTAGCTTGGTTTATTCTCTGTCCGAACTGATCAACTGGTTTAAGTTTGCACGCCGTCGTCCTAAGACTCCGGTTACGCCTCACGATGAGGATATTGAGGATGCTAAGATTATAGAATAAAAAAAGAAGAGGACTACCGTCACGGTACCCCTCCCCTGCAAACTTAAAACAACCAACAAAAGAAATAGATAATTTCTATCTTAATGTAGGTGTGTACACACCTTCATTTCTTTTTTATCTTACAAACAACAGTTCTCTGTATTTCGGCAGTGTCCACATCTGGTTGTCTACGATCAGTTCCAGCTTGTCAATGTGGTAACGAATCTCTTCCAGTGCCGGAACGATTGTATCGTGGTAAGCGATCGCTTTTTCTCGTTCGCTTTCGATCTTGTTCGCCACTTTTCGGGCTTCAATCATTGCATCTACGTGTTCTTTGATGAAGGCGGTGCGGTCGGCGATTTCTTCGATCAGTTCCAGATTCTTGGCAGATAGTCTGGCTGCTTTATCTGCCGGAAATAAGGACTGCATTTTATAGACATTATTAATCAGATCCGTCTGATATTGAGTAGCGACCGGAATAATGTGGTTCATTGCCAGGTCACCTAATACGCGGGCTTCAATCTGAATCTTTTTCGTGTAAGTTTCCCATTTTACTTCGTTGCGGGCTTCCAGTTCCTTTTTCGTCATCACACCGATTGCTTCGAACATAGCAATTGTCTCCGGTTTCAGATAGTTGTCGAAAATAACGGGAACACTTGTTTCACAGTCCAGACCTCGACGGGCGGCTTCTACTTTCCATTCGTCACTGTATCCGTTGCCGTCGAAGTGGATAGCCTTACATTCTTTGATATATCCGCGAATTACTTCAAGGATAGCGGAAACTTTCGGTTCTCCCTTTTCGATCAGAGCGTCTACATCCTTTTTGAATTTCATCAGTTGTTCTGCTACGGCAGAGTTCAATGCAATCATGGCACTTGCACAGTTAGCCTCAGAGCCTACGGCACGGAACTCAAACCGGTTTCCGGTGAAAGCGAAAGGAGAGGTGCGGTTGCGGTCTGTATTATCAATCAGCAATTCGGGGATTTGGGGAATATCCAGCTTCATTCCCTGTTTTCCGCTAAGGTTGATCAGATCGTCTTTGGTGCTGTTCTCGATATGATCCAATACCTGTGACAACTGTTTGCCGAGGAAAGAAGAGATGATAGCGGGAGGTGCTTCATTGGCTCCCAGGCGATGAGCGTTGGTAGCGCTGGAAATAGAAGCTTTCAGTAATCCGTTGTGACGGTAAACTGCCATCAGCGTATTCACTACGAATGTGACAAAGCGCAGGTTATCTTCCGGCGTCTTGCCCGGTCCCATCAACAGGATACCTGTATCCGTTCCCAGTGACCAGTTATTGTGCTTGCCGGAACCGTTGACACCCTTGAACGGCTTCTCATGAAGCAATACACGGAAACCGTGACGGCGGCTGACTTTACGCATCAACGACATGATCAGTAGGTTATGGTCATTTGCCAGGTTGCATTCTTCGAAGATAGGAGCTAATTCGAATTGATTCGGAGCTACCTCGTTATGACGGGTCTTTACAGGAATACCCAGTTTCAACGCTTCAATTTCAAGGTCTTTCATAAATGCGGCCACACGGGTAGGGATGGCACCGAAATAGTGGTCTTCCAACTGCTGGTTCTTGGCACTGTCATGTCCCATCAATGTGCGTCCTGTCATAAGTAAGTCCGGACGTGCGGCATACAAACCTTCATCTACCAGAAAGTATTCCTGTTCCCATCCCAGATAGGCAACGACCTTCTTTACCTCAGGATTGAAATAGTGGCAGACGGCGGTTGCGGCTTTATCTACGGCACGCAGAGCTTTCAGTAACGGTGCTTTATAATCAAGGGCTTCACCTGTATATGCGATAAATACAGTCGGGATGCAAAGCGTATCATCTACGATAAATGCGGGTGATGATGGGTCCCATGCGCTATATCCGCGTGCTTCGAAAGTATTACGGATACCGCCGTTCGGGAAAGAAGAAGCATCCGGCTCCTGCTGTACCAGCAGTTTGCCTGTGAACTCTTCCATCATGCCTCCTTTGCCGTCATGTTCGACGAAAGCGTCATGCTTTTCTGCCGTACCTTCGGTGAGCGGTGCAAACCAGTGAGTATAATGAGTGACACCCATTTCGACAGCCCATTTTTTCATTCCGGCAGCTACTTCATCAGCGATGCTGCGGTCTAGCGGGGCACCATTGTCAATAGCGTCAATCAGTGCGTTGTATACCTTGCTTGGAAGGTACTTGAACATTTTTTCCTTGTTGAACACATACTTACCGAAGTATTCCGAAGGGCGTTCGGCAGGTGTTGCTACTTCAACCGCTTTCTTCTTGAAAGCTGTCTCTACGACTCTGAATCTTAGTTTTGACATAATACCTAATTTGATTTGTTGTTAAATATGTTAGAGTAAAAATTCCTTTTTTAGCTTAGTTATAAGCAGATTCTCCGTGTTCGTAGATGTCGAGACCTTCTTCTTCGACACGTGCCGGAACGCGAAGTCCGTGAATCTTGTCGAGTACTTTGAAGATAATGAATCCCATACCTGCCGCCCAGACTCCGACAACAACCGCACCGAAAAGCTGGGCACCCAAAAAGCCGGCTCCATGTCCGTAGAACAACCCTTCACTGGTAGAAAACAATCCTGTGAGCACTGTTCCCAAGAAACCACAAACCCCGTGTACGGAAGAAGCACCGACAGGATCGTCAATCTTCAATACCTTGTCAATAAAGTCGACTGCAAATATCATGACTACACCACAAATGGCACCGATTAATACCGCTCCTGAGGGAGCTACAGCGTCACATCCGGCTGTGATACCTACCAAACCTGCCAAAACACCATTCAGTGTCAGTGATAAAGACGGTTTGCCATATTTCATCCAGCTCATCGCCAGTGCAAAGAAGCCACCGGCACAAGCCGCCAGATTTGTTGTCAGAAATACATGTGAGATGGCCATTGCATCCGCTTCGGTACTTGCTGCCAACTGTGATCCGGGGTTGAATCCGAACCATCCGAACCAAAGGATAAATACACCCAGTGCGGCAACTGTCAGGTTGTGTCCCGGAATAGCTCTTGACTTACCGTCTTTGCCATATTTACCGATACGGGGACCAAGAATAGCAGCGCCTACCAAAGCAATCCAACCACCAACGGAGTGGACAATCGTTGAACCTGCAAAGTCATGGAACGTCGTTCCGAAAAGATTCATCATGAACGAACCTTCTTCTCCGTTCATCAGCCAGCCGCCACCCCATGTCCAATGACCGGAAATCGGATAAATCAGTACACTGATAAAGATAGTATAGACCAGATACATGGAGAACTTGGTGCGTTCCGCCATCGCTCCCGATACAATCGTGGCTGCCGTTGCGCAGAATACTGTCTGAAAAACCAGAAATCCTTCTCTGGGTAAATCACTGTCGAGGAATGACAGATCAAAGAAGTGTGGCATTCCGATGAGACCTCCCGCACCAAACATCAGACCGAAACCGATGAACCAGTAGAGCAAGGAACCAAACATGAAATCCACAAAGTTCTTCATCAAAATGTTGGCGGTATTCTTGACTCTGGTAAAACCCGCCTCAACCAATGCAAACCCCGGCTGCATAAAAAATACGAGCATTGCCGCAAGCAGCATCCAGACTGTATTCAATCCTAATGCCAGTTCCCCGATTGTATCGGGAGTTATTTCGGCAGAAGCAGTGGCGGTTTCAGCAATTTCAGGTGTAGTTTTGACTTCAGTAATTGTCTCCGTAGTTGTCATAAAAGTATCTGCATCAACTGCTTCCTGTGTAAAAGCACTGGTTGCGAAACAGCAGAAAATGAACATAGCAGTGGCTATCCACAGCTTTGTGAAGCTGTGTCTCTTATATGTTTTATCCATAATGATTATCTTATTTAATACCTGTTTTTATAATATTATCATCCGAAAGGAAATCTGGCCCCGGCACCTTGCCGGTTGCCGGTTATCGTTCCTGTTCGGCGTTATAGAGAGCGATGTCGCCACGTTCGGCGGTGCGGATGCGGATGGCGTCCTCGATAGGAATGACGAAAATGCGTCCGTCACCGATCTCTCCGGTTTGTGCGGCTTTGATGATAGCCTGTACGGTCTTTTCTGCATTTTTGTCGCGTACTACAATAGAAACCAGAATACGTTCGATGGTGCTGGTATCATATACCACTCCACGATAGATACGTCCTTGCCGTGCTTTACCGATCCCTCTTACATCGTAGTAAGAGAACCATTCAATGTCCGCTTCGAGCAGAGCGTCTTTCACGTCCTCGAATTTGGTTTTACGGATGATAGCTTCAATCTTTTTCATATACCTTAAATATTAGTGTTGACCTGTAAAAAGAAGAGGTATAGGGAGGTGGCAGCCATCGCAGGTTACCATACAACAAACCGATAAAATCTAAACTCTAACTACCTTCCTGTTCCCTATACGCTCTTTGACTATATAAACTCTCTCTCTTAAAAACTTAATCCGAATGTGAAGTAAGCGCCTTCCGTACGTGGATTTACTGATACTTTGGCAAATGCCGGAACCGAGAATGAATCAGTAACCCTGATCTCCTTGACAGCTCCGAGACTGATGTCGGAAACGCAGAATCCACTTGTGCATCCATTATAAAAAGTCGTCTCCCAAGGTACCATTCCTACATCTACTGTCCAGTCAAGTCCTCCAAGGCTGAACGGTGCACTAAGTGCGAGGTAGGAAGAATAAGCCCTTTTCCCGTTTTCTTTAACTCCGTCGGCACCTGCAAAGTTCGTGTACCAGTTGATTGCCAGCGGACCAAAATCATATCCTACCTGTGCCTCAAATACATGAGCGGTTGAATGAGCGCCATATTTGAAATACTTGTTGGTAGGTACCCGAGTGTTGAACCAGTAATCCGTTACCGAGATGCTGAAACCACCGGTTGAATAACCGAGAGTCAAATCGAACTCTTTAGTATCCGATGACTCAAACCCTACCGATCCCCATGCTCCGAGTGAAAGTCCTTTGTAAGAGATTCCTAATGAAGGCTGAATGCTGACTCCGCCTAAATCCTGACCACGCCAGATATAACCACTTACCAAGTCTGCTCCTACGGAGGCTTCTACTTTATCCTGCGCCATCATATTGGATGGCACAAGGCCGATCAGTAATAACGCTGCTGCTATGCCCCTCAATTTTTTGTTAATCGTCGTTTTCATCGTCTTTTTACCTTTAATAGTTAGAAAAATGTGGATGTACGGTCCAGTGTTATATAGTAGCGCGCAAAATACTATCAAAGCCAGTTCTTTATTCTTCTCATTGCTTCCATACAATCGTTGTGATCGCCGAATGCTGTCAGTCGGATATATCCCTCACCGCTGGGGCCGAAACCTACACCGGGGGTTCCTACTACATTGGCTTCATACAACATCTGTTCGAAGAATCGCCAGGAAGAGAGTCCGTTCGGGGTTTTCACCCATAAGTATGGAGCATTGACGCCTCCGTATACTTTCAATCCGGTAGCTTCCAGTCCTTCCTTCATGATCTTCGCATTGGTCATATAATAGTTAATCGTTTCTTTAATCTGTGCTTTGCCTTCTGCACTGTAGACGGCTTCCGCTGCACGTTGTGTGATGTACGAAGTACCGTTGAATTTAGTGCACTGGCGGCGGTTCCATAATTTGTTGAGTGGAATCCGGTCGCCTTCCAGTGTGGCAGCTGTCAGTTCTTTCGGGACTACGGTATATCCGCAACGTACTCCGGTGAAACCGGCTGTCTTTGAGAAACTGCGGAACTCAATAGCACATTTCTTGGCTCCTTTGATTTCGTATATGGAGTGGGGGATATCCGCGTCTTGGATATAGGCTTCGTATGCGGCATCGAACAAAATCAGTGTATCATTTGCCAATGCGTAGTCTACCCACTTTTTTAGTTCCGGTTTGGTCAGTGTCGTTCCTGTCGGATTGTTCGGGTAGCAGAGGTAAACAATGTCTATCCGTTTGTCGGGAATCTCCGGAATGAAGTCATTCTCACTTGTACAAGGCATATAAGTCACATTGCTCCATTTGCCTGTTCCTTCTTCCAGCACTCCGGCACGTCCGAACATGACGTTACTGTCAATATATACCGGGTAAATAGGGTCTGTTACACCGACACTATTGTCGTGGCGAAGGATATCGCCGATATTTCCGGTATCACTTTTGGCTCCGTCGTTGACGAATATTTCTGATGGTGAGAAATGAATGCCACGTGGAGCGAAATCATTCTTTATAATAGCTTCAATCAGAAAATCGTACCCCTGCTCAGGACCATATCCGCGAAATGTATCTTTACTTGCTAGCTCTTCCACTGCTTTGTGCATAGCCTCGATACATGCTTTGGGAAGCGGCTGAGTGACATCTCCGATACCTAACCGGATAATATCCTGCTTCGGATGCGTTATTTTGAATGTATTTACCTTCTTCGCTATATCCGAGAACAAATAGCTCCCCGGTAATTTCAAAAAATGTTCGTTTACTAATGCCATATTGTTATTGTTTTAAGTTTCTGCAAAACCTGTTACCTATTACCTAATACTTATTACCTATCCCTCCATCTCCCCATCAAAAACTTTAGTTGCCGGTCCTGTCATTAATATGTGTCCCGTTGCTTCTTCCCACTCGATGGTGACGGTTCCCCCATCCATTATTATATCACATTTTCTTCCTGCCAATCCATGGAGAACAGCGGCTACAGCCGTGGCACAAGCGCCTGTTCCACAGGCCTGGGTGATTCCTGAACCTCTTTCCCAAACTCTCATCCGAATGGTGTCTTTACCTACGATCTGAGCAAACTCTACATTTGTCCTGTCCGGAAAGAGATGATAATTTTCTAACTGCGGACCAATTTCCGGCAGATTGATTTGGGTAATATCTTCTACAAAAGTTACCAGATGCGGGTTTCCCATTGATACCCGGGTAGACTGAAAAGGAAATTGATCGCCGAAATCTACCGCTTCCGTTTCCAGAGGACTACCCATATCTACAGTGACTGCCGTCACCTTTCCTCCTTCTACATGTAATTTCAGAACCTTAATGCCCGAACGGGTGTCAAGTGTGATTTCCTTTTTGGCAGTTAATCCGTATTCGTATACATACTTGCCTACACAACGGCTTCCATTGCCACACATCATTGCTTCCGAACCATCTGCATTAAATATACGCATACTGAAATCTGCTTTGTCAGAACTGCCAATCAATATAAGTCCGTCACTTCCAATTCCCGTATGAAACTTGCTCCATTCGATTGCTTTCTTTTCAGGGGCTGCTATCGGATATCGGGTAGTATCTACATATATGTAGTCATTACCTGCTCCATGCATTTTTGTGAACTTAATCTTGGTTGTCATTTTGTTCTTTATTAATTGGTTGTTGTATCCTTTTGTTTTATTACAATGCAAAGATATGACTTTTTGATTTATCTTTTGATGAAAAGATGTCTAATCTCTATTTATTTTATACGATCTTACAATCGCGGGAAATAAAGCCATGTTTTGTTATAAATTGAAATTATGCATACCTTTATATTAATAAACTGTTATTTGCTTGATTTGTTTTGCATATCCTTCCATAATATATGAAGAATATTTGGGGTAAATCAGTCCTTGTATTCGATCTAAAATGTGAATTTTCGCTTTTACAATAGGTCGGTATGCTAGTGATTTTCGCTTTTATATATCATATTGCTTGTTTGCAGTTTTGCAGAACCTTTTTGTTATAGCATTGTTTAGTCACTAATAAATATAATAATGTAGCAATATGGATATAGAGAAACAATTGGAAGTTGCGGCGCAGAGCGATCATTTGGTATTGATTGTGTTTTATGCCGACTGGTCACCTCATTACGAATGGATAGGGCCTGTGCTCCGTACTTATGAACGGAGAGTCATTGAATTGATTAACGTGAATATCGAGGAAAATAAAACTGTAGCCGATTCTCATAATATAGATACGGTGCCTGCGTTCCTTCTGTTGCATAAAGGACATGAATTGTGGAGGCAGGTAGGAGAGTTGACCATAGGAGAGTTGAAAGAGGTATTGGAAGATTTCAAATAAGTCCTGTTTGAATTTTATGTAAGAAGCACCATTATACAGCAAATAAATATGTATAATGGTGCTTCTTGTATCTATCGAATATTTGCAAAAAGTTTCTGTCGGCTTTTTACATTTTCTGAGAGTAACTATTTTAGTATTTCCTGTGCCACAGTCGGCTCGTTGGTCGTAATGAAATCCACCTTTTGGTCTATGAGCCACTTCATGTCTTCTGCTTTATCTACAGTCCATACATTGACTTTCAGTCCGAGATCATGGGCTTCTTTGATCCATTCGGGATGTTTCTTGATTACTCCCATGTGATAGTCGAGTCCGGCTGCACCGAGGTCTTTCAGTTCTTTGGGAGATAGCTCGCCGTTGAGATAGAATACCGGAGTTCCGGCAGGTGCCAGGCGGATAAACTCTTTCATGGCGTGCAGTGAGAAAGTGATATATTCCATACGGTTTTCCAGTCCCATCTTTGTTACCAGGGCAAGAATTTCCTGTACGGCTTTCGTTTCACGCTTTTTGCTGTTAAGTGCTTTTAGTTCCAATATAAGTTTGGTATTGCATTTTTTACCGGCTTCCAGATACTGTTCCAGGCTGGGCAGGTTCTCTCCGTTCGATAGTTTCAATCCTGTAAGAGCGTCACCTTTGGAATACTCCATGTATTTCATCTTATAGACAGGGTCATGATTGATAACCAGTTTATTGTCTTTGGTAAGCCATACATCAAATTCGGAGCCATAGCAATGGATAGAATCGGCTTTTTGAAGTGCTGTGATACTATTTTGCGCAGAACCTGCTGTTTTCCAGTAGCCACGATGGGCGATAACTTGCGACTTTTGCGCTTGGACACTAGCTACTGAAATGATAAGGGCAACCATTAGAATAATTCTTTTTATCTTCATTGATAGTACATTTAAAAAGTTTATGAGTCCAAAATTATAAAAAATAAAACACAGATCAGCCTGTTATTATGCTAATCTGCGTTAATTGACAGCTTTTTATGCATAGAAGTCTATACTTTTTATTCCTGACTTTACAAACTGATGAATATATATTCAAAGATATGAGTTTATTTCAGACATCTAAAATTTTTCAACAAATTTATTTTACCTCTTCGGCATAGGCTTCTTCATGCACTCCTCTCACTGCTCTGCCGCTTGGCTCATTCAGGTTACGGAAAGCTACATCCCATGCCAGCGCTTCTGCTGTAGAGCAAGCTACACTTGGTACGCTTGGTACGCTGCGGGCTGCGCTTTCACTCGGAAAATGCTCTTCAAAGATACTCCGGTAGTAATATTCTTCCTTGTTGAGCGGAGTGTTAATCGGGAAACGTTCGGCAGCGTGTTCCATCTGTTCATCACTGACGGCAGCCGCTGTAATCTCTCTTAAGGTATCAATCCACGAATATCCCACACCATCACTGAACTGCTCTTTTTGTCTCCATGCTACGCTTTCCGGTAGCATATCGGCAAAAGCTTCACGTACAATTCGTTTCTCAATCTCCTTTCCGGGGCACATTTTAGCTTTTGGATTCAACGCCATCGCTACATCCAGAAATTCCTTGTCCAGAAATGGGACACGTCCCTCTACACCCCAGGCTGATAAACTCTTATTGGCACGAAGGCAATCATACATATGCAGTTTTGATAACTTGCGTACCGTTTCCTCATGGAAATCTTTCGGAGTGGGAGCTTTGTGAAAGTAAAGATAACCGCCAAAAACTTCATCGGCACCTTCACCACTCAATACCATTTTGATCCCCATCGATTTAATCACACGTGCCAGTAAATACATGGGAGTGGAGGCACGTACCGTAGTCACATCATACGTCTCGATAAAATAGATAACATCCCGAATAGCATCCAGCCCTTCCTGAACCGTATAATTGATTTCATGATGAACCGTACCGATATATTCTGCCACTTCACGTGCCTTTATCAAATCGGGCGCCCCCTTCAGACCGATGGCAAAAGAATGTAGTTGAGGCCACCAGGCGTCACTTGCTCCGTCTGTTTCAATACGTTTTGCTGCATATTTTTTGGCGATAGCTGAAATCACAGAACTGTCCAGACCACCTGAAAGAAGTACTCCATAGGGAACGTCACTCATCAGCTGGCGATGAACGGCATCTTCCAATGCTTCTTTTACATCACTGACTTTGGCATCATTGTCTTTTACAGACTCATAGTCTGTCCATTCGCGTGTATACCAACGCTTCATTTTGCCTTCTTTACTGTAAAAGTAATGTCCCGGAAGAAATGGTTCGTACTCATCACAGAATCCTTCGAGTGCTTTCAGTTCACTGCCGAAGTAGATTTTGCCATCCTTGTCTTTTCCTATATATAAAGGTATGACTCCGATAGGATCACGTGCAATGAGGAACTCGTCTTTTTCTTCATCATAAAGTACAAAGGCGAAAATTCCGCTGATCTCTTCCAGAAAGTGGATGCCTTTATCTTTATAAAGGGCAAGAATCACTTCACAGTCGCTTCCGGTCTGAAAATCATATTGTCCGGCATAGCGGGCGCGGATATCCCGATGGTTGTAGATTTCACCGTTCACGGCGAGCGCTTGTTTCCGGTCGGGGGAGTATAAGGGCTGTCCTCCGCTTTGCGGGTCAACTATCGAGAGGCGTTCGTGTGCCAGAATGGCGCTTCCACCTACGTAGATACCGCTCCAGTCCGGTCCGCGATGACGGATTTTCTGTGCCATTTTCAGTGCTTTGTCTCTTAGCTCTTTGGTTTGAGTTTTTATGTTGAGTATACCTGCTATTCCACACATAACTTTGAGTATTTGGAAGTTAATATAATTTATTGATTCTCTGTTTTTTAAAAGTCGGTTCGTTACTATTTATTCGTTTTCCCTGGCTTTTCCTTTCGTTTGACCTGGGTCATCTTTTAGTTCAACCTAGGTTGTTGTTTCGTTCAACCTAGGTCAAACGAATAAATAATAGTCTATAAACTTCATGGTGTTCCTTGCTGTAAGGGTTACTTCACCAAATAGTGATCTATGTCCGCAGCAGCCTTTCGTCCTCCTGCCATCGCCCGTACTACGAGGCTTGCTCCGGTAGCTGCATCTCCGGCAAGGAATACGTTTTCTGCAAATTTCGGTTGTTCCGGTTTCAGGAATCCCATGGCCAGCAGCACCATATCTGCTTCGATTACTTCTTTCTTCCCTGTGAGGTTCATGGTCGGACGTCCGCCATCTGTTGCCGGTGTCCATTCTACTTCTTCCACCTCGACGCCGGTTACTTTACCGTTCTTACCCAAAAACTGATTGGAAGTCAGGCACCAGCGACGGGTACAACCTTCTTCATGGCTGGAGGTCGTTTTGAAAACTACCGGCCATTGCGGCCAGGGCGTAGAAGGATTGTGACCGACGGGAGGTTTGGGCATAATTTCAATTTGCGTGACGCTGGTTGCTCCCTGTCGTACACTGGTTCCGATACAGTCCGAACCAGTGTCTCCACCGCCGATCACAAGCACTTTTTTGCCTTTGGCATTCACCAGTTTGTCTTTGGGGAAAGTTTGTCCTTCCAGAATCCTGTTCTGTTGCGCCAGCATTTCCAGTGCGAAATGGATTCCTTTCAACTCCCGTCCCGGAATGCTTAAATCACGGGCAGTCGGTGTACCCGTGCAAATGCAATATGCATCGAATCCTTCCGGCAAATGGTTAACGTCTATTTCTACTCCCATTTCAAACTGAATACCTTCTGCGGCAAGTATTTTCATGCGGCGGTCGATTACGTTTTTGTCCAGTTTGAAGTTTGGAATACCGAAACGTAATAATCCTCCCGCAGCTTCATCTTTATCGAATAACGTTACGGTGTATCCTTTTAGATTCAGTTGGTTGGCAACTACCAATCCGGCCGGACCGGCACCGACAACTGCTACTTTTTTGCCGTTTCTTTGGGGATGCTGCACCTGTATATATCCTTCACGGAAGGCGGCTTCTACAATGGCAGCTTCATTTTCACGGATAGTCACCGGTTGGTCACAGGATAGTTTCAGTACACAGGATTTCTCACAGAGGGCAGGGCAGATACGTCCTGTAAATTCCGGAAAGTCGCAAGTGGATGACAGCACTTCATACGCTTCTTTCCATTTTCCTTTGAATAAAGCGTCCTGCCATTCCGGCTGTTTATTGCCTATTGGACAAGCCCAGTGACAAAAAGGTACTCCGCAATCCATACACCGTGATGCCTGTAATTTACGGCTGTTCGTATTCAATGTTTGTTCTACCTGACTATAGTCAGTGATGCGCTCGCTAACGGGGCGGTATCCCGCCTCTTGCCGAGGTATATTTAAAAAAGCTTTAGGATCTCCCATCTTGTTAAGTAATAAGTATTAGGTAATAGGTATTAAGCAATAAGTATTAACTATATGGATTAAAGATGTTTGAAGCTATGGTTAATACCTAATACTTAATACCTAATACTTGAATTAATAGTCTCTTTGCATATCTGCTATTTTTTGCTGTAACTTTCTCATCTGCTCTTCCTGTAGTACTTTTTTGTATTCAATAGGTACTATCTGGATAAACTGATCTACGTAATGGTTCCAGTCATCGAGCATGGTACGTGCCAGTTTCGAACCGGTGTACAGGTAGTGCTGACGAATCAGTTCGTGTAGTTCTTTGCGGTAACCGGCCTCTTCGATCAGTGACAGTTCAACCATTTCCATGTTGCAGAAGTAGTCAAAATTGCCGTCTTTGTTCCATACGTAAGCCACACCGCCACTCATACCGGCGGCAAAATTTCGTCCGGTTTGCCCCAGAACCACTACACGGCCTCCGGTCATATATTCGCAACAGTGGTCGCCTACACCTTCCACTACGGCAACAGCTCCTGAGTTGCGCACGGCAAAACGTTCACCTACGCGCCCATTGATATAGACTTCGCCGCTGGTTGCACCATAGAGCAGGGTATTGCCTGCAATCGTGTTCTTTTCGGCTTCGAAGTTGCTGCGGATAGGCGGTAATACGGCAATGCGTCCGCCGCTCAATCCTTTACCCAGATAATCATTCGCTTCACCTTCCAATTTGAAATTGACTCCCGGTACGAGGAAGGCACCGAATGACTGTCCCGCAGAGCCTTTGAATTTCACATTCAGGGTATGTTCCGGCAATCCTTTTTCTCCGTATTTTTTGGCAATGACACCGGAGAGCATGGCACCTGTCGCACGGTCCGTATTGGCAATTGTGTATTCCAATGAAACTTCTTTTTCGTGTTCTATCGCTTCTTGGGCAGCATCAATGATTGCCACATCCTTCACTGTAGAAATACCATGATCCTGATCGATGACGTGACGGATGGCTGCACTGTTATCCACACGTGCCAGTAGCTTGGTGAAGTCAATCAGAGCGTGCTTCGGATTCGGGTCGTTTTCGTCGGATTTGCGTTCAATCAAGTCCGTGCGTCCGATAATATCATCCATTTTGGTGAATCCCATTTCCGCCAGATATTCACGGACTTCCTGTGCCAGGAAGGTGAAAAAGTTGATAAGATATTCGCTGCGCCCGTGAAAGCGTTTGCGTAATTCCTCATTCTGTGTGGCTACTCCTACCGGACAAGTATTCTGGTGACATTTGCGCATCATCACACATCCCAGCACGATCAGGGCGGAGGTGGCAAAACCATATTCTTCGGCGCCCATTAATGCCATTATGATAATGTCGCGTCCGGTTTTTAATTGGCCATCGGCTTGTAGGACGACTTGTCCCCGCAGACCGTTCAGAACCAAGGTTTGCTGTGTCTCGCTCAGTCCCAGTTCCGGAGAAATGCCGGCGTAACGGATGGATGAAGCGGGAGAGGCTCCCGTACCACCCTCGGCACCGGAGATGACAATCAAATCCGCTTTTGCTTTTGCCACGCCTGCGGCAATGGTACCTACGCCACTTTCTGCTACCAGTTTGACACTGATTTTGGCTTGTGGATTAACGTTTTTCAAGTCAAATATCAATTGCGCCAAATCCTCAATCGAATAAATATCATGATGGGGAGGAGGAGAGATCAGTGAGATTCCCGGAATGGAATGGCGTGTTTTGGCTATGACGTCGTTCACTTTGAATCCCGGAAGCTGTCCGCCTTCCCCTGGTTTAGCTCCCTGCGCTATTTTTATTTGTATCTCATCGGCATTCACCAGATATTCGGCGGTGACCCCGAAGCGTCCGGAAGCTACCTGTTTGATGGCACTTCGCATGGAAGTACCGTCCGGCAGCGGGTGGAAGCGGGAAGCATCTTCGCCACCTTCACCCGTGTTGCTGCGTCCGTGAATGGTATTCATGGCAATCGCCATTGCTTCATGAGCTTCCTTGCTGATAGATCCGAAAGACATGGCACCCGTCACAAAACGACGGAGAATATTCTCTACCGGTTCTACCTGTTCGATGGATATAGGATTGCGACGGAATCCTAAGAAGTCACGCAGGAAAATAGGTTTCTCCTTATTGTCTACCAAATGAGTGAACTCTTTGAATTTCTTGTAGCTGCCCAAGCGGGTGGCAAGTTGCAATGTACTGATGGTTTCCGGGTTCCACGCATGTTTCTCTCCGTCCTTTCGGAAGGCATACAGTCCGTTGTTCTTTAATAATGGAAAATTGAAAGTTGAAAATTGAGAGTTGCCGTGCGGTGCTTCATTTTCCATTTTCAATTCTCCATTTTCCATTCCTTCAACTCCTTCATCGTGGAAAGCGATTGCGTCTCTTGCCACTTCCTCCAGGCGGATACCTCCGATGGGGGAACCGAGTCCGCCAAAATAAGCCTTGCTCAACTCTTCGCTGAGTCCGACAGCTTCGAAAATCTTTGCACCGCGATAAGAGCGGATAGTGGAAATCCCCATCCTGTCTCTTATACACATCTCCGAGCCCACGAGACCTCTCTACATCT
>ERZ1027069.308-NODE-308-length-26669-cov-6.748441_pt1 | contig 26669 bp, 26 predicted proteins | sample MGYA00519281_ERZ1027069 | MGnify/ENA primary metagenome ERZ1027069 (study PRJEB26926, sample SAMN06164836) | human gut metagenome | biome: ENVO:00009003; feature: ENVO:2100002; material: ENVO:00002003 | host: Homo sapiens | place: USA | collected 2012 ... | reverse complement strand
GATGTGTATAAGAGACAGGCCACGTGATAAATGATAGATTCCAATGTACGCATACAGATACAAGCGTGCCAATAGTAATTATTTTTGTGTAAGAAGTACGCACTCAAAGTCAGTGCAATACGCTTGTTCCCATCATTGAAGAAGTGCCCGGAACAAAATCTATACATCAAATAGGTCAGTTTGTCGGCAAAGGTAGGATAGTATAAATCGTTTTGCACAAAATCCAATGTAGCACGAATACCGCCTTCATCACGCACTCCTTCAAAGCCACCATCACTGGCATCAATCATTTTGCCATAGATGTTTAGGGCTTCATCGTAATCTATGTAAATAATTCCCTTATTCATCCTCTGCTTGTTTTAAGCGTTTAAGCACATCTTTATTGTCCGCTAAGATACGGTCAAAATCAATAGACTGGTCGCCGATGAATCGTTCAAACTCTTCTGGAGTAACAGCTTGCAGATAATCTGCTATATTACCATGATACGCATCCCGAAAGCTGAAATCTCTTGAAGCCATTTTTGTTCTGGCGTCATTTAGATAAGGTTTCTGCATGGGATGTTCGGCAAGTTCATTCACAATGCGCTCTACCTCGTCAATGGTAAGTTTTCTGCCGCCATTTTCCTTGAATCGTTCACTGATAGCAGCACCCACTCCGTTTTCAAAAGAAGAGATAACCAATAGAACCTCTGAATACAACGTGTGTCGAACATTGTCTTTTGAATCCAACTTTAATACTTCTCGGTATTCTTTAGCATTCTCTTTGAATACAGCTTTGTAGATAAAATCTGTAATCTGAGAATATTTGTATGTAGGATGCCCATCCACATATTGATTGATGGCAGAAGTAAGATTTTTCCGATAGTTTTCTTCTGTGATTGCGGCAGGAAGATAATTCACATCTCTACGATTAATATATTTTGTTCCTCCACCTGTCTTTTCATTGATGGTAGTAATCACAAAATCCAAGATAAGGCTACGGACTTTTTTAGCTTTCTCACTCTCTGTAAGCAGCATACCTATATTCAAGAAAGAGCGGAAATTAAATAATCCGAGCTGCGTTGTTTTGCTCGCCTCATTAATAAGGTGAGCAAATTCTAACTTAAACTCTTTCAATTGTTTACCCTTACATAAAATATATCCATTATGTTTCAGCTCATCAGAATTTGATTGCAGGTAACGATCTATTGTAGATGTGTCAACTTGATAAAAGTCGGCAACCATTTTTTTTGTAAAGCGGTATTCTCCCTCAAAGAGCATTCCTTCTATATCAAGATGCTCTTGTACTTTACTGACCGCAAAACGATTGTTAAGTACATTCTGCCGTTCTATGTTTGAGATGGTCAAATCTTTCATATCACTTCACTATTATCAGTTACACGATTTTATGTCTATGCCGAGAATTTTTTGAATCTCAGAAAGGGTTTTGTCTATTTCATGGTCGAGTGCAGCACGTTTCTCAAAATACTGTTTGAGCAGTTCTGCCGGAGGGAGTATTTCTTCTTCCTCTTTCGGGAACTTGCACTGGTCGAAGTTGCAATCCAAATCAATCAACTGTTGGGCAGTGAACACACGGCTCTTTTCTCCCACTTCATCATTGATAATTTCTTTCCTGTCTTTCCACCATTCCTGAATAGGTAGGGTATGCTCCACCTTCATTGGTTTGGTCTTTGAGAAGTGCTTGTAGCCTTCCGGCATATCCAAGCGATAGAACCATGTCTCTTTGGTCTTGAATCCTTCTTCGCAGCCCTCTGCTTCTTCATTATTAAAGAAAAGAATGTTGGTTGCAATAGAGGTATATGGGGAGAATATCGAACCCGGTAAACGGATGATGGTATGCAGATTGAACTTGCGGAGTAAATTTTCTTTAAGTGCAAATTTTGCTCCATCCGTACCAAACAAGAAACCATCTGGGATAATCACACCGCATCTACCACTAGCTTTGAGGCGGTACATGATAAGGGCTATAAACAAATCCGCTGTTTCACTTGAACGGTACTGCACCGGAAAATTGCTTTTTACACTATCTTCTGTGCTACCACCATACGGAGGATTCATACCGATAACATCCACTTTATCGCTTTCCTTGAAATCAGTGATATTTGTTCCAAGCGAATCACAGTTAGCTATATTGGGAGCTTCAATATCATGGAGTAACAGATTTGTTATACTCAAAAGATAAGGTAGCGGTTTCCATTCTTGTCCCACGACTGCATTTTGCAGTTTTTCTCCATCTTCGGCAGAACTGACGCTCTTACTCATATAATTGAGAGCAGAGGTAAGGAAGCCGCCTGTACCACTGGTGAAGTCACCAAAGGTCTCGCCCAATTTCGGGTCAAGCATCATCACGATAAAGTCTGTCAAAGCACGTGGAGTATAGAACTCACCTGCATTGCCTGCTGATTGCAAGTCTTTCAAGATTCCCTCATAAATATCTCCAAATGTGTGGCGGTCATCAGCATCGTCAAATTCGATTTCATTTACGATGTTGACCACTTGACGCAAAAGCGTTCCATTCTTCATATACTGGTTTAAGTCAGCAAATGTTTCTTGAACAATGCTTTTGGCTCTTGGTGTATTGGCGTCTATCGGAAGATTCTTTAAAGTAGGGAACAGTTTTTCATTGACAAAAGAGAGCAATGCTTCTCCTGTTAATGCTTCACCGTCTTTTTCGTCTACTGCCCATTTACGCCAACGCAAATCTTCGGGGATGATAGACTTGTAGTTTTCATCTTTGTATTCCCAAGTTTCTTCCTGAGTGTCATAGACTTTCAAGAAAAACATCCAAGTCATTTGTTCAATTCTCTGTGCGTCACCATTGATACCAGCGTCTTGGCGCATTATATTTTGGATTCGCTTTATGATGTTGTTTACTGCCATTTTTAAGCTGATTTATAAATTTGATATTCTAGTTCTCTGATGGCTTGCTCAAAAGCAACCTTACCGCCAAATAACTTTATGATTTTTGTTGGTTTCCCTATGCTATTGAATGGCGGTATCTCCAAGATGTTCGCCTTTTCAAAGTCGAGAATACCATTCTCTGCATATTTGTCAAGAAGAGCCTCCAATACTTCACGAGCTTTACCTTCGTACTTCCCGAAGTAATTACGCTTCTTTACATTGTTTGCTCTCTCTTTCCTTGTTAATGGCGGTTGGTCAAACGCAACGTGGCATATCACATCAAAGATGTCGGCATCCTTCAATGCCGGATTAGCTTCACGTACAGCATCTATCAGAATAGCATATTCCTTCAATTCATCCATAATGGCCTGTTTGCGTTCTGCCTCCGTCCACGTTTGGATAAAATCATCCAAAGTTTGGTAATGGCGTAATAATTGCTTTTTAGCAAACGACTGAACACTTTCCGTTCTCATCGTCTTACCATCTTCTCCTAACACTGAAACGATTTCATGGGCAATGCGAATATTCTTACCGCTGATAAGATATTTCTCACGATGCTCAGATACTATTGGAGTTTCTGGAGCATCAATGATTTTGTAAGGCTTTGGCTTTTTCCCTCCTCCTTTGGGTGGTTCCGGGTTGCCATCAAATGCTGGATCTTTGAATTTTGCGGTAGCATTGCGGAAATCAAGGATTTCCAAATGCCATTTGCCCTTGTCTTTTCTAAGTCGTGTACCTCGTCCAATGATTTGCTTAAATTCAGTCATGGAACCAATTTCTTTGTCTATGACGATTAAACCACAAGTTTTGCAGTCCACTCCTGTGGATAAAAGTTCAGATGTGGTAACAATTACAGGATAAGGCTCATCTACACTAATGAAATTGTCCAGTTGTTTCTTACCTTCTTTATCCTCACCAACAATACGTGTAACATAGTAAGGTGACTTTTTACATAAATCGCTATTCATATTGATAAGCAGCGTCCGCATTTCGGCAGCTTCCTCAATATCAGAACAGAATACGATTGTCTTTGTCATACGACCAATGTCATATAACATTTGGGTTATCCTATGCGCTACTACTTTACGCCTTAACTTGATGGCAAGATCACGACCTATATTCTGTCTTTGATATAGTTTCTGTTCAATCTCCTTGCCCAATAAATCTATTTCACCTTCTTCTGGAGTCCATCCTTGTAAATCAACATTGATAAAGTCTGCTGTAACCCTGTATGGAGCTAAGAAACCATCTTGAATGCCTTGAAGAAGTGAATAGGTATATACTGGTTCACCGAAATAATCCAAGTTGTTCGCTCCTTCGTCTGCTTTCGGTGTGGCTGTCATACCAATTTGGGTAGCCGAACTAAAATATTCCAATACCTTGCGCCATGCGGAATCGTCTTTTGCACTTCCTCTATGACACTCATCGACAATAATTAAGTCAAAGAAATTTGGCTGCACCTCCAAGAATGGGTCTGGTTTACCCTCTTTCCCGACCAATTGGTGGTATAAAGCCATATACACTTCGTATGACGAATCAATTTTTTCCTTCCCCTCTCCAACAGAAGTTATCTTGGTCATAAACTTCTTGAAAGGCTTGAAGTCTTGCACCATTGTTTGGTCAATGAGGATATTGCGGTCTGCAAGATAAAGAATCTTTTTCTTAGCCCCACTTTTATGAAGACGATGGATAATCTGGAAAGCAGTAAAAGTCTTACCAGTACCGGTAGCCATTACCACAAGTACACGTTGTTGCCCTCTTGCGATAGCTTCTACTGTGCGATCAACTGCTATGCGTTGGTAATATCGTGGGTCATGGCTATGTGCATCATAATAGAAAGGTGTTTCTATTATGTTAAGTTCAACTGATGTGTAATTCTTAGATGCAAGATAACGACTGTATAGTTCTTCCTCTGTCGGAAAATCCTCTAACTTGATTTCGGTTTCTTTTCCCGTGATAAAGTCATGTTCCAAGAAAGCATTACCATTACTGGAATACGCAAATTTCAGGTCAAGGATTTCGGCATAGCTCATAGCCTGTTGAATACCGCCTCCAACTGCGTGCTTATTGTCTTTAGCTTCAACTACAGCGATGGGCTTACCTTTATGATATAGTAAATAATCGGCTTTTTTACCCTCCGCCACAGAATGTTGGTTGCCAATAACAAGTACTCGACCATCCGTAAAATAATACTCTTCACGCATATTGACGCCTACAGCCCATCCTTTTTGATTGAGTGCAGGAGTAATGAACAGAGTGCGTATCTCTTGTTCTTTAAGTTCTTTCTTGTTTACTTCCATGGCATAAGTTGTTTTATGATTTGCAACTGCTGACAAGCAAGTCTTTCACGTCAATATTAAGAACATTGGCTATATCATTAAGCGTTTTAAGGTCTGGCTGAACCGAATTGCTGCACCATTTACTTACAGTACAGTTGGACTTCCCAATTTGCTCTGCAAGCCATTTTCCTGTTTTCTGTTGCTCTGCAAGTACCACTTTTAATCTGTTTAAATTAGCCATGAGGTAAAATGTTTTAATCCGAGGGCAAATTTATATAAATTGTCTGACAGTATAAACAACTTCCGATAATAATTATTATCAGGAAGCAAAAAAAGGATTAGATAGCGTATTTTGATAAGATATTTTCGTCAATTTCAATCTTATGACGTCCAGTAGTAGTGCGCAGATTTTTTCTAACAGTGTCAAATGTAGAGTTAGCGAACCATTCGGAAAATGTCGCCATCACAAATGATGTAGTCATATCTCTACCTATATTATATTGGAAAGCGATATTCCAAGCGAAGTTCTTCAAAGAGATTTGGGTGATAGAATTGTGCTTCTTGATATGAATTTCAGTCATAGAAAGGACTCGCCTATTGGCCACAAAATAGCGAACACATTCACATATTTGGAAAATCTCAGTTTCATCCAAATCAAAACGTTTAAATGTATCTCGTGTGTATTTCAGAATAGCATTAAGTTTTTCATCATCTTCTTTCTCTTTTTGCTGTTGGTATTGTTGTTGCTCACGCTGGTATTCATAGTGAAATAATTCCATTCGTTTTTTCTGAACTTCTTCGCAGTTTGAGATAGGAAAAGGAACTAAAGCCAATGGCTTTTTATTGCCTCTTTTCTTGACTGATACCCAAAATGATTGAGGGATAGCTTCTATAATATATCTTGCCACCGTAATGCAAAGATGATACATGAATTTTAGTATGACATATCCGGTAGCCATAATAAACGGAAGCAAATTCATTCGTATGCCAAATATATTGCATACTTGAAATGCAATCATCGAAGCCAGCAGCACCGCAATGACCTCTATTACCCAAGAGTGGAGTATATATTGTTTTTGCTTCATGTCTATTGTTATTTATTTCTCAATGCAAAGGTACAACGCATTTTCATAAAAAGCGAAAGGCAAAAATAGAGGAAGTAACTGTAATAAGTTCATTTTATGCTATTTGTGAAAAGAAAAGCATAACAAGTGAAAATATCCAGTAGCAAATGAAAACATCTGCAAATAGGGAATGAAGTGTTAAATAAATATAAATCTTTCCTTCTCTATGAGAAACTCTCTTTATTATCATTTTTAGAGTGTATTGTATAAAAGGATATCATATTTGTACCATATATTTGTAACTTGCTGATTTATATAATATATTATTTTTGAGGAAGTGAAGTAAGATTAGCTGAATTAGTATATATAAAAAGGTGTGTCAGAAAAAGTTCTGATACACCTTTTTTATTTGAAACTGAATTTATTTCAGGAACAGAGAAACTACACAATAAATACATGCAGCTAGGAGTCCACTGACAGGGATAGTAAGTACCCATGCAGTCATGAGGCTTTTAGTTACTCCCCAGCGAACAGCAGATAAACGTTTGGTTGCTCCGACCCCGATAATTGCTCCGGTGATCGTATGAGTCGTACTTACAGGAATTTTCAGCATTTCGGTGATATAAAGTGTAAAAGCACCTGCGGTTTCGGCAACCATACCTTCCAATGGTGTGACTTTAGTGATTCTGGTTCCCATCGTTTTTACGATTTTCCATCCTCCGGACATCGTTCCCAGTGAAATAGCAGTAAAACAGGAGAACGCTACCCAGTCCGGTAGATCAGAAATACTGTTTATTCCCATTCCCAGACCCATAGAGTGGGCAGCTATCATTGCAGCGGCAATGATACCCATTACCTTCTGCGAGTCATTCAGACCATGTCCTACACTGAACATGGCGGAAGAAACCAACTGTAATCTCTTGAACCACATTTCAGCGGTATGCGGATTTGCACGTCGGCAGATGTAAAGCACAAGTAGAGTAAATCCGAAAGCGATAACCATACCGATAAATGGAGCCAGGAAGATAAAAGCGGCAATCTTAAGAATGATATTGAGCTGAATAGCTTCAAAGCCGTTTGCCATGATAGCAGCTCCTGCAAAACCACCTATAAGCGTATGGGAGGAAGAAGACGGAATACCCTTCCACCAGGTAATCAGATTCCATGAAATAGCAGCAATAATGCCCGCCAGGATAATAGGTAGCGTGATGTATTGTTCAACGACTGTCTTTGACACAGTGTTTGCTATGCCAAAGCCACCTATAATGTATTTGGCTATGAAGAACGCAACGAAGTTAAAGAATGCTGCCCACAATACCGCCTGAAAAGGAGTCAGTACTTTAGTCGATACGATGGTAGCGATCGAGTTTGCTGCGTCATGAAAGCCGTTGATATAATCGAATATCAGAGCTAGTATAATGATAGTCACTAATAATTCCATGTGTCTTGCTCTGCTTTTATGAATACTTTACGATCAGGTTTTTTAATATTTTCCCTACATGTTCTGCTGCATCGGTTGTCTTTTCCAGCTCATGCATGATCTCTTTAATTTTAATCAGTTCGATACAGTCTTTTTCTTCTTCAAAGAGTTTGGTGATAAAAAGCTCGTATACATCATCTGCCTGATTTTCTATATCGTGTAATTGGGTACAATAGTTGCGCAATGGCTTTGGATTTTTGCGGAAAGTCTCCAGTTCATCCATGGCTTTACCTATATTGATAGCCTCCTCGTGAATCAGACGGCTCAATTCTTTTCCACTATCGGAAATAGGGCGGGGATTATAGATAACAATGCGCTTGGCGCTACTGTTGATTCCGTCGATAACATCATCCATGCAGGAAGCCAGATCGTGAATATCTTCACGGTCGAAGGGAGTGATGAATGTCGTACTTAACTCGTCAAAGATTAAATGAGTCAATCTGTCACCTTCACGTTCCATGTCTTTAATTTGTTTGTAGTAATCTGCTCTTTCTGTGGGCAGATCATGTTCCAGACTTTCAACAAGTAGAACGGATGAGGCAGATAAAACATCTGATAACTGCTTCAGTAGAGGAAAGAACTTTGGTTCTTTGGGCGTAAATTTACTAAAAAAAGAATTTTTCATAAATATGAGTACATTAAATTGTTTTTGAGATGTTTAATTTGATGGCCGTTGTTATTAATAAACAAATGAATAAAGTTTTTTATTGCTTCGATTCTAACTTCGCTCGTAATATTTCTATTATTGCAGGCAATATTGAAATAAATATAATAGCGATAATCAAGAGTTTAAGATTTTCCTGTACGAACGGCAGATCGCCAAAGAAGTAGCCTGCATAGCAAAATAAAACTACCCATATGGCTCCACCTATCAAATTGTAGATCATAAAATAATAGTAATGCATTTTTCCCATTCCGGCTACAAATGGAGCAAAAGTGCGGACGATAGGCACAAAGCGGGCGAGAATAATCGTTTTCCCACCATATTTTTTATAGAATTCATGCGTTTTATCAAGATAACTTTGTTTGAATATCCTGGAGTTGGGATTATGAAAAAGTTTGCGTCCGAAAAAATGTCCGATCATGTAGTTGCAGGAGTCACCTAATACGGCTGCTGCAAATAAGATTAAAACAAGAATATGGATATCGATCGGCATACCGGGTAATGCGGAAATGGCTCCTGCAACGAAAAGTAAAGAATCACCAGGAAGAAAGGGAGTGACTACAAGCCCGGTTTCGCAAAATATAATGATGAATAGGATAGCATATGCCCAAGTATGGTAATCCTGCACTATACTAATCATGTATTGATCAATGTGGAGAATAAAGTCTAATATAAATTCCATTATATATCAAGTTATTAATATGTAAAAGTGAAGTCGTATGCATATTCCCGGCAATGGAAAAGACTCTTCTTGCTTTCTTGCCTTGAATATAAAGAGATAAAATGGGCATGAAGATACACTCATCTCATCCCATAGAAGGAAAAGAGATATTTAAATAAGTATTCGTCCTAGTGTATAGACGTAATATCTATATGAGAATTTGGTGAGATTTGTGTAGTAGGGGAGACCAGTCCATTTTTCTTTCGGAAATTGATATTTTAAGGAACTTAGTATCCGAATTGTAACGGAAGAAACGTTGAATCTTAGAATTTTGGAAAGAGAAGTGGTACGGGATAAAAGTGAGTTTCCTAAAATACCATCGGCAATGTTGCAATCATATTTTCCATCATATTTCCCTTCTTGGAAGGAGTTGTTTTCTTTACCGGATTGTTTGACTACAGCTTTGGATCGGTAACTCTGTGACTTATTATGGGATTGTATAGTGGTAGTACCGGCCTCTGTCCGGAACTCCTGTAATTCTTTATCGGGCACTAAATTGCATCCCCATATCAGAAATATACCAAATAATATACAGAAAATGTATTTCGCCATAACAGTCGCAAATGTAGAAACTATTTTTATAAGAAATATATATTCGAAGGTATAATTAACAATTAGATTTGGGCTCCGGGGAACTGGAATCTAATGGTAATATCTTCTTCTTTATTTGTTCGATATGAGTTTCATCGGAGTATAACTGATTCCGTTTGTTTGTTGCCTGTCGTTTGTTTTTTCAAATCCCAGAGATTCGTAAAACCTGATAGCGTATGTAGATGAGTTTACCGTTATTTCATTTGCCGGACAATCATATTGGGAATAGTCAAATAGTTGCTTGCCTATCCCTTTTCTATGGAATTCCTTTTTGATGAAAAACAAAGAAATGTGTTTGCCCTCATTCTTGGTTCCCATAATACCTATTAGTTTATTCTCTTCGAAAGCTCCATAAATGCAGAGTTCATTCATTAATTTATCGTTGAATATAAAACTTTTGAAACTCTCAAGACCTTCGTCTTCGAAATCATCCTGACCACATTGCAAGTATACTTCTAATGCTAAAGTTGTCGCCTGCTGAAATTCTGCTTTATCTAATTTGCGTATCATAATTAATCATTTGTTGAGAATATAATTTTTGTCTGTCGGGCAAGATACTGATTTTTTTTATTTCAGACAATAGGGTATTTGCAGATTGAACGATCTTATTCATAGAAGCAGGAATTATTTACTTTAAAACTCTATTAAGATGAAAAAGTCAGTTATACTTTTGGTTGGATGGTTATTAGCTTTTCTATGGATAGGGAATACTGATATATGGGCGCAGGATGCAGGAGATTATTTCACGATTGTCGGAATGGTGAAGGATAAGCAAAATAAGAGAACACTTGAAAACGTGAATGTATCTGTGCAAGGAAGTAATATCGGTACGGTGACAAATGCAGAGGGAGAGTTTGCTCTGAAAGTCAGGAAAGAAGAAGTGCCGCGAGAGTTGGAAATCTCTCACATAGGCTATATCAATAGTCATGTATCTTTAGATAAGAATAATTCTTCTAAATTGACGGTCTGGATGATACCTCATACTAACCAGTTGAATGAAGTGGTCGTTTATGCCAATAATCCGCGTACAATTATAGAAAAGGCGATTGAGAAGATTCCGGTAAATTATAGTGCCAACCGGAATATGCTTACCAGCTTCTATCGGGAGACTGTGCAGAAAGGGCGCCGTTATATCAGTGTATCGGAAGCTGTACTTGATGTGTCGAAAACAGCATACACCAATCGCACTACGGATTATGATAAACTACAGGTTCTGAAAGGACGCCGTCTGCTAAGTCAGAAAGTTAGTGATACATTGGCAGTAAAGGTTATGGGTGGTCCTAATATATCTGTAGTTTTGGATATCGTAAAGAATAAAGAAGCGCTGCTGGAATCGGAAGAATTGAACAACTATGAGTTCTGGATGGCTGAATCGGCATTGATCGATAACCGGATACAATATGTTATTAATTTCCGTCCGAGAGTTCTTTTACCATATGCGCTGTTTCATGGGAAATTGTATGTAGATTGTGATAAGCTGTCGTTTACACGTATCGAGATGAATCTGGATATGCAGAATAAATCGAAAGCAATTGCTGCTATTCTTCATCAGAAACCATTTGGACTGAGATTCAAACCGCAAGAGTTATCTTTTCTGATAACCTATAAAACGATAGATGGAAGGACTTATCTGAATTATATCCGCAATGATATTCGTTTTAAATGCGACTGGAAACGGAGGCTTTTCTCTACGAGCTATGCAGTAACCTCAGAAATGGTGGTGACAGATCGGAGGGAGAGTCCGTCCGAGATAATTCCGCGGAATAAAGTATTTACCTCCAATCAGATTTTCTATGATAAAGTCGGAAATTACTGGAGTGAAGACTTCTGGGGAAATTATAATATCATAGCACCTACGGAGTCTCTGGAACATGCTGTCGATAAATTGAAAAAGCAATCTAATTAAAATCAGAATTGTTTTCTTATATTTGGGAACAATCGTAAAATGATAGAAGTATGCTGAATGAACTGCTCATACTGACAAAAATAAAGGCAGGTGACATAAAAGCGTTTGAGGAACTATTTCGCTGTTACTATTCTCCCTTGTGTTGGTATGCGGCAAGCATTACCGGACGGATGGAGGTGGCTGAGGAAATTGTTGAGGAACTGTTTTATGTGCTTTGGAAGGATAGGGAACAGTTACAGATTTTCCAGTCTGTAAAAAACTACCTCTACAGGGCGACACGTAATCAGTCAATTCAATACTGTGAGCATGAAGAGGTCAAAGAGCGGTATAGAGAGTCTGTGCTGACTGCATCCTCTTCGGAACAGGCGACAGATCCTCATCAGCAGATGGAATATGAAGAACTTCAGAAGCTGATAAATAATACCCTTGAGAAATTGCCGGAACGCAGAATGCAGATATTTAAAATGCACCGGACGGAGGGAAAGAAATATGCGGAAATTGCAGTCCAGCTTTCTCTCTCCGTCAAAACGGTGGAAGCGGAAATGACGAAGACTTTACGAACTTTGCGAAAAGAAATAGAAAATTATATTCAAATGAAATGATGAAAACGGATATTCATAAAATAAAGACGGAGCAGGCTTGGAATCGGTTGTACGACCGATTGGATAAAGATCATCTGCTTGTAGAAGACCATCGGATGCCTAAAATCCCGATGTGGGTACGCTATGGCACTGTAGCGGCGATGGTGGTCGGTTTGGTTTTTAGTACTTTGTATTGGGGATTCGGTCAAAAAGAGGAATTACCTGACTTTATAACACAGGAGAATCAAGATGTTCCTACATTGGTCACGACTCTGGAAGATGGTTCTGTCGTGTTCTTGGCAAAGGAGACTTCTATCCGATATCCGGAACATTTTGTTTCTGATAAACGGGAAGTCAGTTTGCAGGGAGATGCCTTTTTTGATGTGGCAAAGAAACAGAAGCAACCTTTTTGGATTGATACAAAGGAAGTAAAGATTGAAGTATTGGGTACTGCTTTTAGTGTAAAGAGCGTCGAAGATGCTCCGTTCCGTCTTTCGGTGCAACGGGGAACCGTCAGAGTAACCCTTAAAAAGGGGAATAAAGAATGTTATGTCAAAGCCGGTGAGACAGTGGTATTGCAATCACAGCAACTTTTGCTCAGTTCGACTGAAAATGCCGGAGAGTTGAATCGCTATCTGAAGCATGTCTGTTTTAAAGATGAATCTTTGGGGCATATTCTGAAAGTAATGAATATGAATGCAGGGAGTTCACAGATACGTGTAGCTTCTCCTGCGCTGGAAAAAAGAAAGCTGACAGTTGAATTTTCCAATGAATCTCCAGAGACTGTGGCTACATTGATAGCCTATGCGCTTAATTTGAAGTGTACACGGCAGGGGGATACATTCATGCTGACAGAATAAATAAAAAAGGAGTGAAATGAGGCTGATTTATCGCTATATGGTGATTCTGTGTTTGTTCTTTATCGTACCGGATACGTTGAGAGCTGACGGAGAAGATGTGCTGGAGCGTATGATCAGCCTGCCGAAGATGAAAGGAACGGTCTATTCACTGTTAGGCAATATTTCTCAGCAGTCAGGTTATCTGTTTATCTATGACAGTAAAGTAGTAGATAATGATGTAACGGTGAAGATACGGAAAGGAGAGCGAACCATTCGTCAGGCTATTTATGAGATAACAGGAGATACCAGCCTGGAATTTAAAGTAATAGGGACTCATATTCTGATAACTTCTTCTTCACCGACCAAACAGCAACAGGCGAAACCTTCATCCGTTCACCCTGTAAATCTGATGCTTACCGGAACTTTACTGGATAAGGAAACCGGAATGCCTATTGCTTCTGCATCCGTTGGAGTCCGGAGGACATCTGTGGGGATTGTTACTAATCAGGAAGGAGAGTTCAGACTTTCCTTACCGGATTCTTTGCAAAACGATTCGGTTGTTTTTTCTCATATAGGATATGTTTCACAAACTCTGGAAGTTTCAGTTTTGGCAGGTCGCCATCATATTCTGAGTTTGGAACCAAAGGTTGTTCCTTTACAGGAAGTAGTGGTTCAATGGGTCGATCCTTATAAGCTGCTGAAAGAAATGGGAAGGCAAAGAGAGCAAAACTATTCTCATTCTCCTGCCTACCTGACCACATTTTACCGTGAAGGAGTTTTATTGAAAAATAAGGTTCAGAATCTTACTGAAGCAGTTTTCAAAGTTTATAAGATCGCTTCGCATTCTCCCGTTTCCGATCAGGCGAAGCTGTTGAAGATGAGCCGGCTGAGTAATGTCGAAGCCAAAGACAGTCTGCTTGTAAAGGTGAAGTCCGGCATTCAGGCATGTTTTCAGATGGATATAATGAAGGATATGCCTTCATTCCTGATACCTGACGCAGGTGATAACGGTTATCTGTATACTTCGCAGGGAGTGACATTCATAGACGACCGATGTGTGAATGTCATACACTTTGCACAAAAGAAGGAGATTATCGAGCCTCTCTACTGTGGAGATTTGTATATTGATGCCGAGACGAATGCCTTGTTACAAGCTCGTTTTGAGGTAGATCCCCAGCGTGTGAAGAAAGCGTCGGAAATGTTTGTAGAAAGGCGCACGCGTGGCATTCGGATAATACCGCAAAAGGTGGTTTATACTATTTCCTACAAACCATGGCAAGGTATCTATTATATTCATCATATCCGTGGAGACCTTTCTTTCAAGGTGAAACGGCGACGGTTGCTGTCTGCTAGTCCGCAGATGCAGATCTGGTTTGAAATGATCACTTGCAAAGTGGATACGGAACAAGTGACTGCATTCCCACGGGCAGAGAGATTACCGACGCGTACTATCTTCTCTGATCTGAATTTCAAATATGATGAAGACTTCTGGAGGGACTTTAATGTGATACCTCTGGAAGAGGAACTTGGTAAGCTGATTGAGAGAATCTCTTTGAAAATAGAAGAAATCGGCCCTTGATTTGTTTTGCCATTCGCCGGGATTGCTGTAACTTTGCGCCCGGTTTAAAAGATTGTAGAATATGGAATTGCCTAAAGATCCGATGATGCTGTTCAGTGTCATCAATATGAAGTTGCGTGACTGTTATTCTTCGCTGGATGAGCTTTGCGAAGATATGGATGTAAGCAGAGAAGATATTGTCAGTCAGTTGAAAGCTGCAGGTTTTGAATATAGTGCGGAACATAATAAGTTCTGGTGATTTTCAGTCAACTTCGGCTTGTATATAAAGAGTTAACAGCGCCTCCATGGTCTTGAAAAAGATTATGGAGGCGTTTTTTTATTCCTTGTATGCCAATGTCATATTTCCTCTTTTCTATTAATAAATGTAAAATCGGCTCTTGTGCATTTAACTTCGTTCCTTTTCGGCGTTCTAATAACCAAAGCTCAGAAATAATAGATGATAAACGAAGATAAAATCCGAAAAGCTTGTTCCTCAGATCGCGAGCGGGGATTCAGGTTGCTGGTGGACAGTTTTCAGGAACCGATATATAATTATATCCGGAGAATGGTAGTGTCTCACGAAGATGCGGAAGATGTGCTGCAAGAAGTCTTCATTCGTGTATTCCGCCATTTGGATCAGTTCCGGAATGAAAGTTCGCTGAGTACATGGATCTACAGAATTGCAACGAATGAGTGTCTTCGGTTATTGAATAGCCGTAAAGAAGAAGTAATATCAGCGGAAGATGTTCAGGAAGAACTGATGAGTAAACTGAAAGCTTCTGACTATGTCGACTACGAAGATGAACTGGCTGTAAAGTTTCAGGAAGCTATATTGACTTTGCCGGAAAAGCAGCGGATCGTTTTCAACTTGCGCTATTACGATGAACTGGAATATGAAGATATCGCCCGTGTTCTGGATAGTAAGGTTGAGACACTGAAAGTGAATTATCACTATGCGAAAGATAAGATAAAGGAATATATATTAAACAGGTAACATCATGGATAAGGATTTTGATTTTGACAATATTGGTAAGCGGACACCTTATCGCACTCCCGATAACTTTTTTGAGGAGACACAGCGTAAGATATTGGAACGTACGGTTGGCGAACAACGCAAGAAGCGTCGGCTGAAAAGGATTATTCCTACTGTGATTGCTGTAGCAGCAGTATTGGCCGGGATTTTGTTTACGCCGTCTCTCCGCTATATGAATACCGACACACCATCTGCTTCAAATATATTGGCTGTCGATAAAAATAATGTAACTACAGATCCGGTAGATAAATGGATTAAGGAATTGTCAGATGAGGAGTTGGAAGAGCTCGTCAGCTTCTCTGAAAACGATATATTTTTAAACTGAATAACTCAATTAATTATTAAAACGTGAAGATTATGAAGACTAAGTTTATTTATGTAGTGTTGATGGCTTTATTTTTGGGAAGCCAGATGACCCTTTCTGCACAGAATAAAGAAAACAAAGAAAGAAAACAGCATCCTACACCGGAGCAGATGATGCAGATGCAGACCAATCAGATGGTGAGAGCGCTCATGCTGGATGATGCAACGGCAGCCAAGTTTACTCCGATATACGAGAAGTATCTGAAAGAACTTCGTGAGTGTCGTATGATGAACTTCAAACCCAGAGCGAGAAAAGATGCAGCTCAAGGTACGGAAGCCAATACTGCCAAAGAAACTCCAAAACCGGTTATGACAGATGCGGAAATCGCTAAAATGTTGAAAGATCAGTTTGCGCAGAGTCGTAAGATGCTGGACATCCGTGAGAAGTATTATAATGAGTTCAGCAAGATTCTGTCTCAAAAGCAGATCATGAAGATTTATCAGCAGGAAAAGAGCAATATGAATAAATTCAGAAAAGAGTTTGACCGTAGAAAAGGACAGAAACCGGGACAAGGTCACAAACCCGGACAAGACCGCCAGAGACAAAGACAGCATACCCCTCATCAAACTCAAAAGTAGATAATGGATTAGGTATTATTTATTATAGTGTTTTATTTTACTAAAGTCAACACAAATTGGGCATAGGCAGATATATCTATTCTTTTCAGTATCGTTGATTATTCATTGTGTCTTGTTACTGATAAGTTTTGGCAGCCTATGCACAGTCCGGCAAAGAGAGCTTTGCCGGACGTGTAGTTGATGCTGACTCATGATACATGGTATTCTGCGTCTGAATCTGCTGGAAGGATAAAGCTGATTAAATATTTATCAGTCTGAAACCTCTGCGGGGTATTAATTGTTGTATCCATGCGAAAACAATGAAAACTTTGCTGAATGGAGTTTCGACTGATTAAAAAATTAAAGGACAGAGGACGTTGGCGTATCTTCAAACTCAAATTGATTGATGCGCGGCTTTACTTTGTCAGTATCTTTGTCGGGTTACTGACGGGGCTTATTGCTGTGCCTTATCATTACCTGCTTCAGTTCTTCTTCAATCTTCGCCATGACTTCTTTGATTCTCATCCTAAATGGTATTGGTACCTTCCTCTTTTTCTGTTAATGTGGGGGATTCTTATATTTGTCTCCTGGCTGGTGAAAAAGATGCCGTTGATCACAGGAGGAGGTATTCCACAAACACGTGGAGTTATCAATGGAAGAGTTGCGTATAAACATCCTTTCATTGAGGTGATTGCCAAATTTGTGGGAGGAATACTTGCGCTAAGCACCGGTTTGTCTTTGGGACGTGAAGGACCTTCGGTGCAGATCGGTTCGTATGTAGGATGTCTGGTTTCTAAATGGGGGAGAGTGCTTGCCGGCGAGCGGAAACAATTGTTGGCGGCGGGTGCCGGTGCCGGGTTGGCGGCTGCTTTTGCTGCTCCGTTGGCTTCCTCATTGCTGGTTATAGAATCTATTGAACGGTTTGATGCGCCAAAGACGGCGATTACTACCTTGCTGGCAGGAGTCGTTGCCGGAGGAGTCGCCAGTTGGCTTTTTCCTATCAATCCGTATTTTCAGATTGATGCGATTGTACCGGGAATGACTTTCTGGTCACAGGTAAAGTTGTTTCTTCTTTTGGCGGCTGTGGTTTCTGTTTTCGGAAAGTTCTTTTCTGTCACTACGCTTCAGGTCAAACGTATCTATCCGGCCATCAAGCATCCGGAATACGTAAAAATGCTATATCTGCTCTTTATTGCTTTTCTCATCTCTATGGCAGAAGTCAATCTGACAGGAGGAGGCGAACAGTTTCTGTTGGCGCAGGCCATGCATCCCGATACCCATATTCTTTGGATTGTCGGTATGATGTTGTTGCATTTTGTATTCAGTACCTTTTCTTTTTCGTCAGGACTGCCGGGAGGAAGTTTCATTCCTACATTAGTGACAGGAGGGCTTTTAGGGCAAATAGTTGCATTGATTCTGGTTCAGCAAGGAGTGATTGCTTATGAAAATATCAGTTATATCATGTTGATCTGTATGTCTGCTTTTCTGGTTGCGGTCATACGTACACCTCTCACCGCTATTGTGCTGATTACTGAGATTACGGGACATCTGGAAGTCTTTTATCCTTCTATTGTAGTGGGAGGACTGACTTACTATTTCACGGAAATGCTTCAGATAAAACCTTTCAATGTGATTTTATATGATGATATGATTAATTCTCCTGCGTTTAAAGAAGAGGCCCGCTACACTTTATCGGTAGAGGTGATGAGCGGTTCTTACCTGGATGGTAAAATCGTGGATGAACTTCGTTTGCCGGAACGTTGTATTATTATTAATGTTCATCGTGACCGGAAGAACTGGGCTCCCAAAGGGCAGAAACTGATGCCGGGTGATCAGGTGCAGATAGAAATGGACTCGCAGGATATCGAGAAACTCTATGAGCCGTTAGTCAGTATGGCGAATATTTACTGATAAACTATCTAATTGCTAAATATTTGTGAAAGGGAACTTGGATAAATATGGGAAATAGTAACGAAAGAATGAGAAATCATTTTTCAGATTTATGCTAAATGTATTTGAAGATGTTATTTATATAAGAATAGCCGGAAGTCATAATAACGTCCGGCTATTCTTATATATGAATGATTATTTAATTATTTCTTGTACCAATCAGCATTCGTTCCGTTGTTTTTGGCCCAATCAATGAATTTAGGATAAAGATCACTAATCGGAGTCTTTTCATTATTCGGATCTAAGAGAGGTGCAATATCCTTTTCTGTTGCATTGGATAGATAAAAAGCAAAAGGATAGACATTATTTTTATCTGATACATAATATATTCCTTTGTCAGGTTCAGAACGATCATCTTCCTGTCCAAAGAGAGAAATATTGACTTGGTCTGTCGGTCGTTCCATCGGACAATGAACCTCCAGTCGAGTGTTATCTGTACTAGGACGATATATAAATGCGTCTATTGCCGTCTCTTTCAATTTTTGACCTTTCTGATAATTGACGGATACCTTATACTGTGCCGTTGGGTTTGTTTTTACGCCCTCAGTAAGCAGAATAACGTTTCCTGACTCATGCTTCAATGTGGCAGGAGTAAATTCTTCGCTGCTATTAGATTTTACTGCATCTTCTGTAACGACGCTTCCTGCATCTTTCATTCTGAATGCCAATCCGTTATTATATACAGCTTGAGAAGTGTTAACTAATGGTTTGAATATGAATGCTTCTTTCAGAATTTCATTGTATACATTAAATGTTTTCTGATAAGTGTATTGAACTAATACATCATTCATATCGTAGTCACCGGCTTTAGGCCATAGATCTTCGAATGCGTAAATACCTGATTTTTCGACTGTGGTATTCAAGTCTTTGTCTACATCGGGAACATTCGTTATTTCCGGATTAGCTTTTAAAGCGAATATTACATCAGTGAAATTATCGTCATCTTTGAAATCTTCAAAAGCGATAGCGATATTTTTGTTACTATCCTTAAACATGGCTGTATGTACATCAACACCATTAGCTCCTTTGTTACTGAGCCCTTTTGTTGAACAAGAGAAGTAATTGATTGCATCCTTATATGAATCAAATCCTGTGAAGTATGTACTCCATGCATTACATGCAAGTACAAAGCCGATATTATAGCCTGCCGGAAAATTAGTTCCTTCTGGATGTTCGGCATCAAAATATTTCAGTTGTACAGCTGTTCCGGCTTTCACTCCCCGTGGGTTGGATTCATAATTTCCGTTATTCCACGTCATTTGTGTATTGGGGAATACCGTATATATATCTACCTCACTCAAACTCTTTATAGGTTGATCTTTTCTATAATAATAGTAGCCCAGTGAGCTGTTCCAGCAAGTCCATCCACTTAATGCGGTTAGTACTACAGCCGTATTATTATCATTAACATATAAATCGGCTGCTGTTCGATATTCTTGAGGACAACTCCCATAAGTATTCAGAACTTTATTAATAGTAGTACTCAGTTCTTTCATTTCCGAAGTACTTAATGTAAGTTTGGGATCAAGTCCTTTATATACATATTGGACATCTCCCGTTTTCGGATCGAAATAACCGAGGCTATTCTTCCATCCTAATTTTTCAAATCTATTTTCTTCGTATGTAGTTGGGCGGCTGTATCTGCTGGCCCTGCTTACCGGCTGCTCATCCGTATCCGAAACTTTTAGAATGCCATTAGTCACTTTACCTTTCATAGACAAGGTGACGAAAGGAGAGGTAGATACAATATATATATCAGATACATAAGCGGGCAATTCCATCTCTCCGCTGAACTTACCCTGATCGTCAGTCCAAGCTGCGTCCAAAGGTTTTATGCTCTCATCCAATGAGATGGTGTTTTCTCCTATTTTCAAAGGATCTTTGTCGTAGATGAAGAATGGAACTCTTGAATTTGGATTGGTGTAGTTGATTTCTACTTGTACTGTCCGTTCTGTAGTGAAATCTGAAGTGTTGATTTCTTCTTCCGGTACTTCTTGACGTAAGTCTTTCTCACTGTCCACGCAACTACTTATCCCCATTGTAAGCACTATTGCGCATGCTAACCATAACTTTTTCATATTACTTGTTTTTTTGTTTATGTGCTAACGCTGTTTCTATTTCTGAATAATCCCTGTAACCCTCTGTATTTCAGATGTCTTTTTCCTCTGCAAAGATATATAATATTTCCAATACTAGATTCTAATATTGGAAATATTTTTGTAGATATGGTTAATAACTTGTATTTTTTGTTCTTCTATTCAACGCTTCTCAACCATGCAATTTCTTCTGCCCACTTGCTTTCATCGGGTGTTTCAAGAATAAGTGGCATATTATCGAATCTTGAATCTTTCATTAATCTTTCAAAGAATGCGCTCCCGATCAGTCCCTGTCCTATGTTATCATGACGGTCAACATGACTGCCTAATTCTTTTTTAGAATCATTCAGGTGCATACCACGCAGATACTCGAAACCTACTTCTTTTTCAAATTCGTCAAAGACTTTATCGTAATCATTCACTATGTCATATCCCGCTGTATATGTATGGCAAGTATCCAGGCAAATACCTACACGGCTTTTATCATTCACCCGGTCGATGATATATCTTAATTGCCAGAATTCACTTCCTAAATTACTGCCTTGTCCCGCAGTATTTTCAATAACGGCCGTTACTCCTTTAGTCTTCTCCAAAGTCAGGTTGATACTTTCTGCAATGAGTGCGAGACAATCCTCTATGGAGATTTTATTCAGATGGCTGCCGGGATGGAAATTGAGAAGTTTCAGTCCTAATTGTTCGCAGCGTTGCATCTCATCTAAAAAGGCAGCTCGACTTTTCTCCAATCCTTCTTCTTCGGGGTGTCCCAAATTAATGAGGTAACTGTCATGCGGTAAAATATAGTCTGTTTGGAAATTGTACTTAGTGCAATTTTCTTTGAAAAGACGGATGTTTTCTTCTGTCAATGGTTTACTCACCCATTGACGTTGATTTTTAGTAAACAGGGCAAAGGCATTTGCTCCAATCTCATGCGCATTGACAGGGGCGAATTCTACGCCGCCGGATGCGCTTACATGTGCTCCAATGTATTTCATCTTTTATTCTATTTAATTTTCAACTGTTGATATAACGCTTTTGCAGGATTCAATGTTTGTCGGAGTACGCAGGTTGTTACATCTTATTCTTCTTCAAAGTTTATCCCTTCTTTTGCTTCCTGTTCAGCTTCGGACTTGATTGTTTCCGGTCTTAATGCACTCTTAGGAAAGTATTTTGATAAGGGATAGCGGAAGAATCTCATTTTTTTCAATCGGGTGGCAAGTTTCCGGTCTGCTATGAAAAATACTTTGGAGAGTCGTACGTTATGGGGCATTATGTCATCCGGATATTCGTAACCATCACTTGAAATAGCTACATGAAAAGACCCTAAATCATGAATTGTCACTGATTCGCCTCCTTCCAGTATCTTTTCAATAGCTTTAGGAAGTTCTGTCAATATTCCCAGAATTTCTCCTTCCGAGCAACTGCTGTGCTGAGACAGATATTGTGCGAGATCTTTCTCGTCTCTTCCTCCTCTTTTCTGTAATTTGCGTTGTACAGCGTAATACAGCGACTTCATGCCTCCTTTGTAGGGGAACATTTTCTTTCTTACTAAATAGATTAATCCCATTTCTTCTTTATTAATTAGCCAGGTATAGCTACCTTGTTTTACGATTAAGTAATGCTAGGACCCGTTTCTCCAGGAGGAATGAATCGTTTGCTGGTTAGATATGATGTACGAGATGCTCATCTTGTACGTAACCAGATGCTCATTTAGTATATTACCAGATGAGCATGTTGTGCATGACGAGATGAGCATCTGGTATATCATATCTTGCAAAGATAATGAATATATCTTAATACCAAACAGTTCGTTTGGTATTATTATCCTGCCTGATGGTTATATATAGTTGAAACATAGATCCGAGGAATAGTTCACGATAAACTCGGAGTATATTCCGCAGGTTCAATATAGGATAGAGCGTATTTTCTTGTAAAAAAAAGGTAGCAAATTGACACATACCTGGTGATATTTTTTGTATTTTTGGAGCATTATAAGTCAAGAACTTGCGTCAACACACAGCAAATATGAAAAACAAAACCAGTCTGATAGCGATTTTATGGGGAATCCTTTTATGTTTCACCTTACCTGTTTTAGCACAAAACAGCCTGCAACGTCAAAAAGACTCTTTGCGGCAAGTAATCGAACACTCCGAAGGAATTGACAAACTGAGGTCATACAACAGATTGTACTATCTATATATGTCGGAAATTGCCGATGACCAAAAGATGGACACCTTGCTGATGCTGCTCAATCGGGTTGAGGCCGAAGCCATAAAGCAAGGAAATGCAGAAATGCAGGGGATGGTGTATGGAAATACCATCATAGCTCACATAAACAGAAGCGAGCACGACAAGGTAATAGAGAAAGCGCCCGCTTATCTGGACTTCTACATAGAGAACGGACTGTGGAAATTCTATTATCAGATACACATGCAGCTCATAACTGCCTACAACCTGAAAGGAGAATACGAATCGGCGGTTGAAGAAGGGGAGAAGATGTACGCTCGTGCCAAAGAGCGCAAAGACAAGGCAGGCATGGCAACCGCACTGTATGCCACGGGCATTATATACAATTCGCAAGACAGATGGAAAGAAGAAGAAAAGTGCTTCAGAGAGTGCATCGGTCTGTTGTGGGAGGTTTCGGGCTACGACAATATCCTGACGCAATCCTATGCATTTCTATGTATGGTTTTGCGTGCGCAGAATCGGTATGACGACCTGCTGCAACTGGTTCCCGAATACGAAAAGGCCATTGCCCGTTTTGAGAAAGCTTCGGGCAGAGCCCAACCCGAAGCCAGAGGCAACCTCTACATAGCGTTGATGAATACCTATATAGATATACGCGAATATGACAAGGCGGAACCCTACCTTGCTAAGATAGAAGCCCTCGTCAATAACGATATATCCCGCTTTGAACTGCTGCGGGCAAGGGCGCTGATATTGCAATCGCGCGGAGACTACGACAAGGCGCTTGCCGCTATCGACAGTGCCATGACCCGAACGCCGGAGGCTGATTTCAACCGGAACTCGCTCCGGAGGATAAAGATGCAGATACTTGCCCGGATGGGGCGTTACCGGGAGGCGGACGGTCTGCTGGACGAAATCATCGCTATGAATGATACGCTGAAAAACGTGGAGGTCAACGCCCGGTTCGACGAATTGCGCATCCAATATGAAGTGGAAAAACACATTGCCGAGAAAGAGCGCAATTTCCACTACCTCCTTTTTGCTCTTGCCATTTGCTTGATTTTCGCTTTGCTCCTGGCAGGCACTTTCTATTACAACCGGATGATTGCCCTCAAAAACCGCAAGTTGTACGAGCGAATCAAGGAACAAGACCGGCTGGCAGACGAGCTGTCGCGGTTGGCGGGCACCCGCCGCTCGAAAGCTTCACCGGAAGCCTCCCCGGACGAGTCCGGTAAAACGGCCGGGGCCGCGGATGGACTTGCACCTTGCAGCGAACAGCAGAATCTGGTTGCCCGGTTGCAGGAGTATCTGCTCTCCGGCGATAATCTGTCGGACACCGACATCAGCCGCGATGATATTATCTCCGCACTTGGCACTAATAAAAATGTATTGACAGATGCCGTAAAAGCCGTCACAGGGAAATCGCCCATGGAGTATATGCGCACGCTGAGGGTGGAGGAGGCGCGCCGCAAGCTCGACAGTCATCCCGAATTGACGATTGAGGCGATAGCTTTCAGTTGCGGCTTCAACATACCAAGCACTTTCTATCGCCTGTTCCGAAAACAATATGGCATCAGTCCCACGGAGTACCGGAAGATGGCGAAGTCTCAGGAAAAATAAGAAGCACTACTTCTTCACTACTCAAAACAAGGCGTTTCTAAAGTAACCAATCCCATTCTTTCAGGCACGGATTGCGCGGCTTCCTACGGATTAAAGTAAAGAATTATCTGTAGAACCCGCGTAGTCAGTGCCTGAACTTTATCTTATCGACTGCTGAATTTTCTTTTCATTCAGCCTCTTTTTTGTGTCCAAAAGCCCGAAAAGTGGCAGAAAATGACAAAACGCCACAAACTTGGGACAAAATGCAATACATTCCGGCGTGTATATTCCTATCTTGCGCAATAAAAATCAACGTTATGGATGACTATATTTTTCTTATCGCTTTAGGGATTCCTTTTTGCTCGTTGGCAATAGTGACATTCGTTTTTCTGCATTGCCGGAAAGTGGAACAGAAATGCAAACACTACATAGCGAAAGGCATTCACGAACAAGATTGCCTGGCCCGGCAATTGGAGCGGACACGCATAGAAAAAGAAATGATGGAAAAGGTGATTAAGACGGAACTGTCGGAAGCCGTCAAAGCCTCCATTGACGGAAAAAGGAGTGACGACGGCGTGGCTGCTTCTAAAGAACACGCATCACGGATTGAGATAATCTATTATATATAATACACCTATTAATAAATAAACTTATGAAACGACTACACAAAACTCTGTTAGTTCTCTTTCTCGGGCTGGTGGCGGCAACCGGAATTTCCGCCATGCAGGCACCCGAAGCCCGGGTGGGAGATACTGTTATTACATTCCGTTTTCTTCCGGAGAACGACGTGTTTTTACTGAAAGACAACCAAGTGGAGCTGGAACGCCTTTACTCGCTTATCGACAAGTACCGAACAGAAATCGCAGCAGGCCAAATGCCGGTCTATGTGGATGGCTATTGCGCTTCACTGCCTGCCGAAAAAGACAACCTGAACACAGCTTTTGTCCGTGCCAACCGCGTGAAGTCGGAGTTGATTACTCATAAAGGCTTGAAAGAAGCGGATTTTGTGACGGGAAACTATGCACACGCGTACCATAATAATAAGGACGTGGTGGTAGTAACCCTCCGCATACCAGCCAAGGAGGAATCGAAGCAGCCCGAAGCCGTGCAAGAACAGTCCGAAACTGTGCAAGAACAACCCCAACGGGAGGCGGCCAAACGGGAGGAGCCGAAAGTTGTGGCAGAATCCAAAACGGAACCGATGGCTGAAGCAGAACTGCCACGCGAATCGCAACCGGCAGTGACCTCCGAATCCATGCAGGGAGAAGCCCCTTATCGTTTTGCCGTCCGCACCAACCTGCTGTATGATGCAATGCTGCTGCCTACGCTCGGTGTGGAGTGGCGAATAAATGAGCATGCCGGCATCCGGCTGGACGGCAGCCTCTCGTGGTGGGGCGGCAAGCACGGCAAGGTGCAGAAGATGTGGCTGCTTAACCCCGAAGTGCGCTGGTATCTGCTGCGCGACAAACGCTTCTATGTAGGAGCTTCGGGCAGCTATGGCGAGTATAATATATATAAGTATATGGCGGGCAACCTGCTGAAAGACGACACCGGCTATCAGGGCACGATGTGGAATGCCGGATTGACCGTGGGCTACCGGCTTCCGCTGTCGCGCTGCTTCTCCATCGACTTCAACCTCGGACTGGGCTACACCCGTTCCGAATACGACAGTTTCAGCATCACCGACGGCGTGCGTGTATATGAGGAATCAAACAAAACAAAGAAATTCTGGGGTCCCACGCAGGCAGGAATCAGCCTCGTGTGGACTATCGGAAATAACAGAAAATAGAAAAACATCGAAATATGAGAACGAAAACCTTTTTTAAAATCTTGTCCGTTTTTGTGGCAACCTCCCTCGCAGGGTGTGATGTAAAAGACCCTATCTACGACACACCGCATCCCAACCATGGCACGGTTACGCTGACCACCCACTGGAGCGGCATCGGCGAGGGGCTGACCGCTCCCGCAAGCTATACCGTGGCGGTAACTCCCGTTGCGGGCGGGGCAACGGGCAGTTATACGGCAACCGTCAACGGCACGACCGCCACGCTCGACCATCTCTTTGCCCCCGGCATGTATCGTGCCCAAGTCTGCAACACCCCGCAGCACATCACCATCACCGGCTCCGTGGCAACCGTAGAGGCGGCAACCCCACCCACAGGGCAGACGGGCACATTCGTCCACAACGCTCCGGGCTGGCTGTTCACTTCGGCGATAGATGTTGCGATAGAGGCCGATGCGGAGCACGCCTATACCTGTCTCTTATACACATCTCCGAGCCCACGAGACCTCTCTACATCTC
>ERZ1027069.256-NODE-256-length-29762-cov-24.902380_pt1 | contig 29762 bp, 55 predicted proteins | sample MGYA00519281_ERZ1027069 | MGnify/ENA primary metagenome ERZ1027069 (study PRJEB26926, sample SAMN06164836) | human gut metagenome | biome: ENVO:00009003; feature: ENVO:2100002; material: ENVO:00002003 | host: Homo sapiens | place: USA | collected 2012 ... | reverse complement strand
AAGATGGTACTGTTAGAGCAGCTGAAGATGTTGCTGAAGGTCAGGCATCTGCTGATGAAGATATTCCTTTCTAATTGTTAGAACTCGCTTACTGAGAACAGTATGGCGGCTCGGAAAGACGAGCAACTAATTACTAAAGCAAGGACAAAAGGATGAAAGAGTTATTTAGAGGATATGAAAGAGCGCATGGCGTTTTCAAGATTTTAGGTAAAAAGCCAAATGGAAAATATGAAGGAAAAGCATTTACAACATCTGGTGAAGCCTCTGAAGAAGACTGGAAGAGACATTTAAATGGCGAAGATGGCTTAGGTATTATTCCACTATTAGAAGATAACAATGTAGCATTTGGCGTAATTGATGTAGACATTTATAATTTAGACCATATTGTATTAGAAAAGAATATTCAACGACATAATTTTCCATTAGTAATGTGTAGGTCAAAATCAGGTGGAGCTCACTTATTCCTCTTCATAGATGGAGAAGCTTCTTCTGATTTAGTTCAAGACAAGCTATCATCTATGGCAGCTATTTTAGGCTACGGTAAAGCTGAGATTTTTCCAAAACAAACATATAGAGTAAATGAGCAAGACATCGGTAACTGGCTTAATATGCCTTATTTTGACAAAGATAAAACGTTAAGATATTGCATAAAAGATGGAAAGCCTTTATCTTATGATGATTTTATTGAATATGCTAAATCAAAAAGAATCACAGAAGATGAACTTAAAGACTTCAATGTCAGTATGGGAAATGATTCTGAAGACGATATTTTCAGAGAAGGTCCACCTTGTCTAGCTCAATTAAGGACAATGGGAGGTTTTCCCCAAGGCACCAGGAATGAAGGTATGTTCTCTGTTGGTGTTTATCTTAGAAAAAGATTCCCCGACACCTGGGAGACAGAGATGATGAGCTACAATACTGAAATGTGCCAGCCTCCCTTGTCTTTACAAGAGATTCAAGTTTTAGTTAAATCTCTCAACAAAAAAGGATATGAATATAAATGTAAAGTTCAGCCACTATGCTCTTATTGTAATTCAAAGATTTGTCGAAAGAGAACTTATGGAATTGGAGTATGTGAATCAAGTGCTAACTTTGTTGAGATTGAACATATTACTAAAGTTGAAGGTGACCCTGTTCTTTGGTTTGTGTCAGTTCAAGGTAAAAGACTTATGCTAACAACTGATGAACTATTTTCTCAAACTAACTTCAATAAAAGATGCATGGAAGCAATCAACCGTGTTCCAGGTACTATGAATAGAAATAGATGGGAAAAGTATTTAGATGAACAAATCTCTAAAGCAGATATAACAGTTATGCCTGAAGATGTGTCAGAAAAAGGTCAATTGCAAACAATTCTCGATAAATATCTTATGGGTAATGCCCAAGCAAAGACTAAAGAAGAATTAATCACCTTGAATACCCCTTACTTTAATACTGAGACTGGCGAAATGTGGTTTACTGCTTTCGGTTTTAATGAATACCTTCAAAACCATAACTTTAAGATTCAGTCACGAAACTATTTATGGCAACTTATGAGAGATTTAGGTTGTGATAATAAGAACATAAATGTTAATGGTAGAACTAAAAGTATTTGGTATATTGCATTTGATAACTCAGCAAGACTTCAACCTAATTCAACTATAGCTAAGGTAGAATTTTAATGAGAACAGATTTAGTCTTAGGTCCTCCTGGAACTGGCAAGACTACTTATCTATTAAATAAAGTAGATGAAGCAATTAAGTCAGGCATCTCTCCAGAGAGAATCGGATTTTTTGCTTTTACTAAAAAAGCAGCTGAAGAGGCTAAGACGAGAGCTCTTAATAAATTTGGAGACATAAATCTCCCTTACTTTAGGACACTACATAGTTTAGCATTTAAACTTCTTAAACTAAGTAGAACTGAGGTTATGAGAACTGAAGACTTTAAGGAACTCGGGGAGATTTTAGGAAGCTATACGTTTAGCCAACAATATGGCTCATCTATGGAGAGAATGCCTAGGGAAGGCGCTCTGGGAGATATTTGCATGAGCTTATATAGTTTACAGAAAGCTGAAATGATAACACCCGAGGAAGCCTGGAGAAAACACGGTAAAGACCTTGCTTTAGATGTCTATAAATATTTTGTATTAAATCTTGAAAGATTCAAAAACTCAAGAATGAAGTTAGATTTTACGGACTTTATGTCAAGAGATTTTGCTCCATTAGATTTAGACCTTCTAATTATTGATGAAGCTCAAGATTTAACGAAACAGCAATGGCGATTTGCGATGCAGATTGGTAAAATAGCGACTAAAGTAATTATTGCTGGAGATGATGACCAATCAATATTTAAGTGGAGTGGAGCTGATTTGAATACCTTTTTAGGATTGCAAGGCAATAAAACAGTTTTACCAAAGAGCTTTAGACTTCCAAGAGCTATTTATAATGTAGCAAATGAGATAGTTGGAAAGATTAATTTTAGATATGTTAAGAATTGGGAACCATCTGATAGAGAAGGTGAAGTTACTTGGGTAAATTCTCCAGAAGATGTTAAGATTAACTTAGATTCTACTTGGTTAATGTTGGCTAGACAACGTTATCAATTAGAAGAATATGAAAATATGTGCCGAAATCAAGGAATTCCTTACTTTATTGAAGGCGAAAATATCTTAAAATCTCCAGACATTAAAGTAGTATTTGTATATGAGAAACTCAGAAAAGGTGATTCTATTGATGAAGAATCTGCTAAATTATTAGCTAAGTACATCGAGCAGAAGATTCCAGAAAAAGAATCTTATACTCAGCAAGACTTTTTCTTAGATTTTGATAAGCCCTGGTTTGAGATTCTTCATAAAATTGGTTTAGAGACTATTGCTTATATTCGAAAAATTAAACAAAATAACTTGAGTTTATTAACAGAGCCTAAAGTAAAAATTAACACTATTCACTCAGTAAAAGGAGGTGAGGCTGATAATGTCATTTTATTGACCGAAATTCCTGGAAAAACATATAAAAATTATATACTTAGTCCCGATGATGAGCATCGTGTTTGGTACGTAGCCGTGTCCAGGGCTAAGGAAAAACTCTTCATAGTTCAGCCAAGAATGACAAAATTTTATAATTTATGATTTACTTTTTTGGAAAACTGTGATATATAGAAGATGTTAACTGATTAAAAGGAATAAAAGATGAAAAAAGCGATTTTAGTTGCAGGAGGAGCCGGATTTATAGGGGCAAATCTATGTAGACGTCTATTAAACGATGGAAAAACTGTTATTTGTGTAGACGACTTAAGTACAGGCCGTATATCTAATATAACTGAACTTATGGAAAATAAAAATTTTTATTTCTCAAAAGTAGATATTAAATATAGTAGTCTTATCGACATGGAAGTAGTCTTAAATGACAACTTAGAAGGAATTGAGTATATTATCAATTTAGCTTGTCCAGCTTCTCCTCCTCATTACCAAGGAGACAAGGCAATTAACACCACAATGACTTGTGTGGAAGGAGTTTATAATTTATGCGAAGTTGCTAAGAGATGGGACTGTCCAATTCTTCAAGCGTCTACTTCTGAAGTTTATGGTGAGCCTCTTGTTCATCCTCAACCAGAAAGTTATAGAGGAAATGTTAATCCAATAGGAATTAGAGCTTGCTATGACGAAGGTAAGAGATGTGCAGAATCTTTGATGTTCGACTTCCATAGAATTCATGACATAGAGATTAAAGTTATCAGAATCTTCAATACTTATGGACCTTATATGGACCCTAAAGATGGAAGAGTTGTTTCAAACTTTATTTGTCAAGCTCTTAAAGGTGAACCTATAACTATTTATGGAGATGGAAGTCAAACACGTTCTTTCCAATACATAGATGACCTTGTAGAAGCTATTTGTAGAGTGATGAAAACTCCTAAAGAATTTACTGGACCTATTAACCTCGGCAATCCCGGTGAGTTTACAATTAAGGAATTAGCTCAGAAAGTAGTAAATGAGATTAGCACAAGCGCTGAAGTAGTCTATAAAGATTTACCTAAAGATGACCCAACTCAACGTAAACCAGATATTAGTTTAGCTAAAGAAGTTTTGAATTGGGAGCCAAAAATAAGTCTTGATGAAGGCTTAAAAAAGACAATCGAATATTTTGCTAAAGAGATAGCTGAATGAAGATATTACTAACAGGCGTTACAGGAATGCAAGCAAAAGGTTCAAATAGATTAGGAATCTTCTGCTGTATAGATGGTGTTCAAAAGTGCTTAGAAGAAGCAGGTCATGAAGTTGAAAGAAGAGAAGTTCAAGTTGGTGAAGATTTAGACAAATATGATAGAGTAATCACAACAATCCACTCAGCTAGTTCAATATCTTCTGTCCATTATTTGAGAGTTATGGACTTATTATGGAAAAGACCTGATGCTATTTGTATGGTAGATGATTGGCAAACAAGAGGAATCTTTAAGGAATATGAGACATTTGTCAAAGACCCTTCAAAATTATTTAGAGAATATAATATGAATAAATTTAAGGATTCTGACAAGATAGACAAAGACGCTGTATTAATTAAGATGGCTAGTTTCCAACATAGAATCTTAACTCCACTTACTGGAATAGGTGATATTACTGAGTTAGGTTTACCTACTAAATTAATTGTTAGAATAGACCCAAGTCCATATTTTGCTGGATATAGTTTTAATAAAGTTAATTCTTCAGATAAAGCTCCAAATTGGGTATGCGCTTGCTTAGAAGATAAATCATCTTGGTTGAAAAAACAAGGATTTGGTTGGAATGTTTTAGAATATGGAAATAAAAACAAAGGTCAAGAACGTGTTACCGAAGCAGAACTAACTCAAATCTATGCTAATAACTGGGGAATAATTTCACCTAAGCATAATGTTAATAAAACAGGTTGGTTTAGAGTAAGATTCCTCTTAGCAAGAGATACTGAGAGTATTTTGTTCTGCGACCCTGAAGAAGCTAAGTGTTATGGAGACGCATATAATATATCAATTAAGCAAGTTGAACAAGGTATGGATTCAGATAGATTTAAAGTTGCTGAAGCTCAACGTGAGTGTTTAGCTAAATTAACATGGTCAAAAGACCAATTATTAACTACATTAGAAAAGGAGTTGAATTAATGGCTAAAAAGATAACTAAAAAAGTTGCTTATGGCAGAATCTTAATGGAAGGTGGTAAGTATAGTTATCACGCAACCAAGGGATGGAGACGAAAAAGTGCTTCTCAAGAATCATTGACCAATGGTCATAATAAATTAATGGAATTTTTATCGAAAGGAAAATAAAATGGCTAAAAAGAAAATCTATAAATTTGACAACTTAGTAACTCTTTATGTTGAAGCTGGTAGCATGGAGATGGCAGTAAGAAGATTAAATGAAAGATTAAATCGCATGGTTAATAGAGATGTTTGTTATCTTATGAATGGCGACCTCCAAGAAAATATTATCACAAAAGAAGAACGTAAAGCTGAATTTGAAGCAGTATTGGGAGACTTAAATGAGCAATCCTGCTGAGATTTTTAGACAACAGCTTAATCTTATACACGATGCTGACATTAAAAGCTTTACTGAGATAGTATTATATCACACTCCTTCATATTTTATGGAGATGCCTGCTTCTACTTCAGGAAAATACCATCCAGCATATAGCTTAGGTGAAGGTGGTTTAGTTAGACATACTAAAGCGGCGGTTAAAATTGCTGACTGTTTACTTGGATTAGAGATGTATAATTCATTGTTGCCATCTAGAGACTTAATCATTGCTGCTCTTATTTTGCACGATAGTGTAAAAAATGGTAAAAATGGTGGACAGTACTCAGTTATTGAGCATCCTTTAGATGCTGCTGATTTAGTTATTGAGACAGCTAAAAGTATAAGTTATGCTCATATGGACAAAGCTGAAGCTATTGCTGGAATGATACGCTCTCATATGGGACAGTGGAATACTGACAGATATGGATTTGAAATATTACCTAAACCAGCAACTAAAGAACAAAAGTTTGTTCATCAATGTGATTATTTAGCAAGCAGAAAATTTATAACAATAGAGGAGTTAGATTAATGAGTGACTACGTAGGTGAAATTGCAAAAGAAAGATTGAAATCTTTAATTGAAAGAATTGAACGTCTTGAAGAAGAAAAGAAAGCAATTCAATCAGATATTAGAGATATATTTGCAGAATCTAAATCTGCTGGATTTGATACTAAAATCATGAGACAAATCATTAAACTTAGAAAGATGAATGCAGCTGATAGAGATAATCAAGAATATTTACTTGACGTTTATAGAAAAGCATTAGACATTTAGCCTGTCCGTCCTCCGAGCAAAGCCGATAAGGTGGCGGCTTATCTATTCTCCCTCTTAGGGTAAAACTGATGACGGGCTATCCATAATCACATAGAAAACAGTTAAGAATAGAACCACCTTTTAACCTTTAACTTTGGAGATATTAAATGAAATTTTGTAAAATTAGAGATGTAAAATCTCCCTGTAGAGGTCATGCTACAGACGCTGGCATAGACTTCTTTGTTCCTAATGATTTTAGTGCTACAGTATTGCCTCCACATCAATCTATTAATATTCCTTCTGGAATTAAAGCTTCTATTCCTGCAGGGCATGCTTTGATAGCTTTTAATAAATCAGGTGTTGCTCTTAAAAAAGGATTTGATGTCGGAGCTAGTGTTGTTGATGAGTCTTATCAAGGTGAAATACATCTTCACTTAACAAACACATCTGAGCACTATATTAACGTTGAACCTGGAGAAAAGATTGTTCAATTTATTTTACTTCCTGTAAACTATGAAATGCCAGAAGAAGTTGCTGAAGATGATTTATTTGAATCAAAATCAGAACGAGGTGAAGGTGGATTTGGTTCTACAGGAGTAGCTTAATGATGACTAAGAATCCAGTAATCATTTTAGAAGGGCCAGATTGCTCAGGTAAAACAACCTTAGCAAACAAATTAATGGCTAAATATAGAAATCATGTCTATATTCATTGTGCTGTCGCTGATGACATTGAGGAACTTCACATAAAAGCTATAATTCAAGCTATAAGTTTATCAGAAGCCTTTACTGTTATTATCGATAGGCTTCACTTGTCAGAAGAGATTTATGGAAAAATCTTTAGAAATAAGGTAGCTTATGACACTAAAAGATTTGATAATAAACTTAAACCTATGAAGAATGTTTATAAAGTTCTATGTCTTACTGACAAAGAGACTACTTTAAGACTACATAAAGAGCGCAAAAATATAGAAATGTTCGACAATATCTCTAAAGTTTGGGATGCTTATAATGAAGTAGAAGGATGGAAGAGATACGATTGGCAAAAAGATGAATTTGATTTGGAGAATTATCATGTATAGTGTAATAAATAAGACTTGGCTAGATGTTGTTAAAACTTTAGTTAATCAAGGAGGAGAATCTTCTCCAAGAGGTATGAAAATTAAGGAAGTTCTTCACTGCCAGACATGTGCTGATATGCATAATCCAGTATTATCAATAAAATCTCGTAAACTAGGTTATAAATTCATGCCTGCTGAAGCTGCCTGGATACTCTCAGGTGACGACAGAGTGAAAACTATAGAACCATATAGTAAATCTATTGCTAGATTCTCCGATGATGGTAAGAAGTTTTTCGGGGCATATGGTACTAAAATCAAAGAACAAATCAATTATGTTGTTGATAAAATAGCTAAGGATTTAGACACTCGTCAAGCTGTGATAAATATCTGGAGGGAGTCTCCGCATGAAACAAATGACGTTCCTTGCACAATTAGTGCACAGTGGATTGTTAGAGACAATAAGATATGCTGTATCGACACAATGAGAAGTTCAGACATTTGGCTTGGCTGGCCTTATGACATATTCAATTTTAGTATGATTAGCACATTTATTGCTCTTAAGCTAAGAGAAGAATATGGAATTAAATTGGATTTAGGTTGGATTGCTCTTAATGCTGGTTCTCAACATCTATATGAGAATAATTGGGCAGCAGCAAGAGTTTGTTTGTCAGATAATGAGCAATTTGAAGTAGAACCTTTAGATTTAGATGAATTTGACGGTCCTTATGATTTATTAAATCATCTATGGAACGTGGCTAATAGAAAACCTATTACTAAAAAATTCTTAAAGGAACTTTACTAATGCAACTTAACTTATTTGAGGTGGAGTCCGAATGGGCTCCTCCACAATCAATGCCGGATTTGGACGGAGATGTGGCTATAGACTTAGAGACTTGTGACCCTACTTTGAAAACTTTAGGACCAGGTTATTTATACGACCAAGGACATGTTGCTGGAATATCTATAGCAACTAATAATTTTAATGGATATTTTCCAATAGGTCATCAATTGGGAGGTAATTTAGACAAAGATTTAATCGTAAGGTGGTTAAATACTCAACTTTGCAAACCAAATAATTATATTTTTGCAAATGCTACTTACGACTTAGGTTGGATGGAATATATTGGAATCAAAATTAATAAGACAAATATTCATGATATTCAGATTCAAGCTCCATTATTAGACGAGCATAAGTTCTCCTATTCTTTAGATAATTTAGGAAAAGAGTATTTAGACGACCAAAAAGATGAAAAGTTACTGAAGGAAGCAGCTTCATCTTATGGATTTACTAAAGACTATAAATCTGAAATGTGGAGAATGCCTGCTAAATATGTAGGACCTTATGCTGAACAAGATTCTGCGTTAACTCTTAAACTATATTATCTCTTTGATAAGATGATTAAAGAACAAGGATTAGAAGATATTTACAACCTTGAGAGAAGACTCATTCCTCTACTATTAGATATGCGTAGAAGAGGTATTAGAATTGATGTTGATAAGGCTAAGAGACTAAAGAATCAGTGGATGAAGATAGAGCAGGCTGCTTTAGAAAAAATAAAGCAAATAACAGGATTGAAGGTAGATGTCTATTCCGCAAGGTCTTGTGCTCAAGCTTTAGATAAGATAGGAGTTCAATATAGCAAAACAGTAACAGGTGAACCTTCAATTGATAAGGACTTTTTTGCTCGTAATAGTGGAAATAGAGTTTGCAAACTTATTGAGGTAGCCAGAAAATATCAAAAAGCTTATTCAACTTTTATTGATGGCTTTATCTTCAAATATATGCACAATGGAAGGGTCTATCCGCAATTTAACCAATTGAGGTCAGATGATGGCGGAACAGTGTCAGGTAGATTCTCTTGCACTGCTCCAAATGTTCAACAAATTCCAGCTAGAGACCCTAAACTAGGAAAACCGACTAGGTCTTTATACTTACCTGAGGAAGGCGAATTGTGGGCAGCTTGTGACTATTCATCGCAAGAACCTCGTCTAACTATACATTATGCTGCTATTGCAGGAGTTAGAGGAGGAAAAGAAGCTGCAAGTAAATTTGGTTATGATACTGACTATCACCAAATGATTGCTGATATTTGTCATATTAAGAGAAAAGCAGCTAAAACTATTAACTTAGGATTAGCTTATGGTATGGGTGGAGCTAAGCTTTGTCGTTCTTTAGGACTTCCTACTGAAAGAAAGAGGTCTAAAGATGGTAAGTATACTTATGAAGTCGCAGGTGAAGAAGGACAAGCTTTGTTAGATGAATATCACTCTAAATTCCCAGCAATTGGAGCTTTGTCTGAACTTTGTAGCAATAGAGCAAAGAGACGTGGATTTATTACTACGCTATTAGGCCGTAGGTGTAGATTTAAACCAGATTCTAATAGTGAATATCGAGCTCTAAATAGGCTCATTCAAGGCTCTGCCGCTGACCAAACTAAGTTCGCTTTGTTATCTGTTTATGAACAATTAGGTAAATTGCCTCTAGTTCAAGTTCATGATGAGCTTGGTTATTCAGTTAAAGATGAAGAGGAAGGCAAAGCTATCGGTAAAATAATGGAGACCTGTGTTAAATTAGAAGTTCCATCTAAAGTGGATGTTGAAATTGGAAACAATTGGGGAGATTCTATGGGATGAGTAAAATACATTATGAAAAATCTCTATGGCAAATGTTAAAAAATAACTGTCCAGCTAATATATTACTTGATAGAGTAGAAGCAAAGATGCCTCTGGGTTTGCCAGATGTCCAAGGATGCTCAAAAAATAGGTATTGTGGTATATTCCAAATAGAATTAAAATCTATTGACCAGTGGCCACTGGTACAGACAAAATTAGGAGTTAGACCTGAGCAAAGACTATATCTAAATAAAAGAGGTAATTATAAACAGCCTGTATTTTTATTTGCCAGAGTTGGAAATGAGTTTTTATTAGTACACGGTTCAAATGTTGAAGACCAAACAAAAAATGAGTGGCATGAAAAAGCACTAAAGGTATGGTATGAACAAGTTGATTGGAAAGAGTTTTACAATTTAATTTTTTTGTATTACTATTGATTTAGAATCACATAGTCAGAGGAGGTGCTATGGACCTAGAATCTGAAGTTATGCAACGCAAATGTAAAGGAAAGTCAATATTTCAAATTTCCTTTGAGCTAGGAATCTCCTTAGAGCAAGTAATAAAGATAATATATGGTGATTCTAAAATATCTCAGACGACTAGGTTCAAAAACTATGCTCCTGTTAGAATCAAATGCTTAAGCTGTGGTAAAATGTTCATAAGTAAAAATAAAAAGACCAATAGAATCTGCAATAAATGTAAAAGAGAACAAGAACCAGGCTGCTTTCATCAGTATATAGGTTATTGATTTTCAATAAAAAATTAAAAAAGTGCACAGAAAGTGCATTTTTCTGTGTACAATATAACTTTTATGTTATATACTATAAATATAAAATGATTAAACGTTAATGGAGGTTCCTATGAGATATTTTCAAACTGACTTTTCAAATGGCATTTTCGAATTATATTGTGATGCTGAAGGATTCTTTCATTATAGAAGAATTGTTAGAGGAGCTAGCAATCAGATAATTTATAAATCAGAATGGCAAGTAACTACTAGAATACCTACTTATTGGAAGGAAATTTAATATGACTACTATTAAAGAATTAGTTGATGATTTTGAGTCAAAGTTGCATTTAATACCTGAGAGTAGATTGGATAAAATCAGAGAAGAGCTTATTAAAGTTGGTTTAAATAATGAACAAGTAGAGTTCTTTAGTGAATTATGTGATGATTTAGAATCAGCTGGATATAATAGAGGTTATAGCAAAGCATTGGAGAGAGTGCATGTTTAGAATTAGAGTAGGAATCAATAAGTTTTGGGACTTTGAAGAAAGTTGCACAACTAGTATAGATGATGAAAGAATCTATACAAAGTCAGGTTTAGAAGCAGCTAATGTTGCTGAATTTATTAAAGAAATATATGAAGACACTAAAATAAAGGTTGAGGAAGTAAATGACTGATATAAATACTATGCCACGTTGTGATATTGAAGAATTAAAGTTGAAGATTATGGGATTAGAATCTGAAATCAATATGATTTTAGAAGTATTACTAAAAGCTAGCCCAAAACACGAAGGATGGATTAAGAAAAATTTCCCTAAATTTATGGAGAAAAGACATGATTATTAAATCACAAGATGATTTGAATCAGCCAGAAAAGCACTCAACTGACGTCTTAGTTACGGCCATTGAAGAGTGTAAAAAATTAAAAAAACAGTTGAATATAGCTGAAGATGCTCTAAAACAGTATGCTAATGAATCAGTTTGGCTTACTGGCTTTGATGCTCTTGGAAATGGCGGACCTGATTGCATGTTTTATTGTAATGGCTATGAAACAGCAAAAATAGCTCTTGAGCAAATAAAGGAGTTAGATAAATGAGTAATTCACAGAACACAGAAAATGAACAGCAAAATAATTTGTGTACCACTTTGACAGAACAATGGAAAAAAGGCGAGCTTAAAGCTGGTATGTATTATATAAAATTCAAAGGAAGTGGAAAGCTTGATTGGTGGCACGGCTACTATTGGGAAGATAGCTGGAGTGAAAACGTTGAAGAAGTCATAGCACCTGTTCCGAGTTATGATGAATGGCGAAGATTGCAAAGCTCTTGGGTTGATGAGATGGGTAAGGCTGTCGATTTACAAAAAGCATTAGAATGGTCTAATGAGCAATACAATACAAAAGTTCCTGTTTTGGAAAAAGAAAACCAACAGCTCAAAGAATTACTTAAAGAGTGTAAAACTCCTATCAACCTATTAATCAAGATGAACATTGACGGCATTAATGGATATAAACTTTTAGATTTATTAACCAAAATAGATAATGCAATAGGAGGCAAATAATGTATACAATATTCAAGATAAGTCATCTTAATACAGCTGTTCTTGATGATAAGACACTCAAGGATGAGATAGAATCTTGCAGAAAGATGTTTATTGATTGCTATAGTCCTTTGTCACTCTGGGTGAACGTGGATGAACGTAACTTAATATTCTATAAAAGATATTTCAATAGCCTTTTATTTGAATATCAGCTTAGATTTGACACTAAACTTCCTGGACGTTTTCCTCCTATCCAAAATAGTAAGAAGTTTATTAAATTACCACATCTTTATTGGTATAACAATAAAGGCGTTATTGAGAAGATTCCTTTTGAGGAAATGTCTTTAAAATGTCAACATGATTTAGTTGAAAAATGGAAAACTTATGAGCCTAAGTGGACACATAGATGGAAAACTATGGCTGAAGTTTTAGATTTTATGAGAGGAGCAGAAAATGATTATAAATAAAAACTTAATTAGAATTTTGTCATTGCTCAATAAAGTTGATTCTTTATGCGTGTATGATATTGTTGAAGAACTTAAAGTGTCTCAGCCTCTTGTTTCAAAAAGACTTAAAGCTTTAAGAGATTTACAATTAGTTAGAATAAAAAGTAAAGATGAATTTAATCGAGTGTTTTACGAATTAAACCCAAAATATCGAGATAATGCAGTCTATCATCTTATTTGTGCTTATGAGGATTTACTGTTTTGACAAGAGAATCAGAGATTTTAGCATATAGACAGCAGTATAAAAATCTATTCAATAAATATTTAAGAAAATACTCTAAATATGGATTGGATTTAGATGATATACGTTCTGAAATGGATATTGCATTAATCCAAGCTTATGAGCATTTTGATGAAAGCAGAGGAGTAGACTTTGGCTTGTGTCTTTCATTTTGGGTAAAAGAAGCTTTGATGCGATATAGTGCTAAAAATAAGAAGATAGTTTCAGTTAATGCAGCTAAAGTCTTAAAGAAGGAAAAGACTGTTGAAATAAAAGCTTGGTCAGATTTTGAGTTTGCAACAGAATCTGAAGCTTTTACAATTAAAGATGATTCTATTGACATTGAAAGGAGTGTTTACGAAAAAGAAATTTTTAGAAAAATACCTCAGTTGCTTTCAGGCAACGAATTAATTGTCTTGTTAGATAGACTAAATGGAAAATCACTTCAAGACATAGGAGAAAAACTAGGGAAATCTAGGGAACGTATTAGACAAATTGAGAATGCTGGCTTAAAGAGGTTTACAAATAGGATAAATCATGTTACTATAACTAAAAAGGAGATTAAAGATGCCGATACATGATATGTCCAAATTACCTAACATGGGCCGACCAAAAGGTACTCGCAATAAAAAGACCTATCAGGAAAGATGGACACTTTCTCAAATATGTAAAGAACATGCAAAACCAGCAGTTGATGTTCTCATTGAGATTATGAATAATCCAAATGCTAAAGATTCTGATAGAATTACAGCTTCTGTTGCTATTCTCGACAGAGCTTATGGTAAACCTATCTCATCTATCGAAATGTTAGATGAAAATGGAAAAGCAGTTTCACCTCAAGTTTGCTTCTATATTCCCGATAATGGAAGGAAACTTAATAATGACTCTGATGAATGAGTATGCTGAAGCTTGTCAAAAGACTTGGGTTTTAGCTAATAAAGGAGGAACTACACATCTTCATTTAGGAATTATAGGAGAATTTGGAGAAGTGTGTGATGTAGTTAAAAAATATATGAGAGGCGACTTCAAAAAGGAAGAATTCAAATCTAAAGTCAAAAAAGAAATAGGTGACTTGACTTGGTATTTAGTAACATACGCGCATGACGAAAAAATTCTAGACTATGACTTTCCTAAACCTAAAAATAGTAGAATCATAAATAATATTATGAAGATGGAAGAACTAAAAGGTCGTCTTGCTAAATCAAAGAATCAGCACGAAAAGAAGGTGATTCTAAAAAATTTGATAGGTAAAACTACTGATTTAGCTTGGTGTTTTGGTTTTACAATGGAAGATATATGCAGAAAAAATATCGAAAAAACGTATAGCCGGGCACAACGAGGGACGATTCATGGTAGCGGAAATGACAGATGACGCATTTTTCTATTTACAATATAATTTTTCCGGTATATACTGAACTTGCTTTTATAGAAAAGGATTAAACGTTATGGATTCTATTTTAACAATAGAAGATGATAGAGAAGCTAATATAAAGCCTTATAATTCATTTATTGAGGAACTTTGTTTTGTAGCTGATATGATTCTTTATAGCGAAGATTCTGAATTTATAGAAGCTAGAAATGGTTGCTATATTCACTATAAATTTAATAATGTTGAATATGTCAGCTATTTTGGAAAAACTATAGACAATTATTTTTATTTTGGAGCTACTAAGGTTGCTGAAATTAAAGATGATACTGTCAATATTATTATAGAAGAACCATCTACTATTTTATTAAATTAAGAGGATTAAACGTTATGATATGTGAATATGAAATGAAAGACTGGAATAAGCTATCTAATAAAATTAAAGAAGTTCAAGATAACTTTAGTATTTTAGATGATGAGGAACCAATAATTGATTCTAACTTTGACAATTTTGATGAAAGGGAATTAACATGTCTTACCAAAGTAAATTTGCAGATGCTTTAAGAGCCGCTATGGAAAAGAAGCAAATCAGTCAAGCGACTGTTGCTAGATTAACAAGCTTAGACAATGGAACTATTTCTAGAGTACTCTCTGGAAAAAGAAAAAATATTTCTTATGAAACTATTGCCACCATTGCTTATAAGCTTAATATGTGGAAAGGAAGAACGCCTGATGATTTAGTAAAAAGAGTAGAAGAATTAGAGTTTAAGCTTGCTAATGAGCAGAATAGAGCTGATTCTGCTGTTAGATTTTTAAGATTTTTTATTGTTTTAAGTTTAGGATTAATGATATGCCTGCTGAGTTAATTAAAAAGAAAATAAAAGAATTGGCTAAAATCAATGGATTTAAGCTATCTGACAATGTTGATAAAATAATCAATGCTAAGATTAGATTCTTTGGAGAAGATGAGTGGTATAAATGCCCTTGCGAAAGAGAAAATGAAGCAAGATTTTGCTGTTCTCAATTATGTCAAACAGATGTTAGAACTAAAGGCGAATGCCATTGTAGGCTTTTTCTTAGAAAAGAGTAAAAATAAGCGATAGGATAGACTCAACATCTATCTTATCGCTACATTAAAAGGATAAAAAGATGAATTTTTCAGAATATATGGAAACTAGGGTTGATAAATATTTAGAAGAAAACTGCAAACTTCATCAGGATAGTGATTCTGGAATTACTTGGTATGAAGATTCAGATGAAGACCAAGCTTATGATTTTGTTAAGGATGAGGTCGAAGAAGAAATCGATGAAGAATTTGGTATAAATAGCTTAGTGATTCTATCTGATGGCAAATTTCATATGCAAAGAATTAGAAAATTAGACAAATTTAATAAGAAAGGTGTTGCTGCAATTATACAAAATAACAATTTGGTATATACAAATGGCTATTTTCGACTTGTTATCAGCAATAAAAATGACTAATAAGTTCACTTTTTTATTTACAATATAATAAAAGTGGTATATACATAGAATCATAAAATGATTAAACGGAGGTCGATATGTTAAAATTATCACAAAAAGAGATGCAAGAGTTTTATGATTCTGGTAAAGAAATGATTTGGAACTATAAAACTTTATATCAGATTTGTTATTCACAGGCTCAGCAATGTTATTATATAATAAAAGTTTTAGTTAAAATAGTTCCAGTTACTATGAGAGGCAGATTCCATGCAATGACTGAAAAAGAAGCAAGGAGATTAATATGACTAGAATTAATTTAGTTGATGTTGAAGAATTATCTGACGCTCATTTACTTGCCGAATATAGAGAACTTCCGAGATGTATAAAACAGCATATTAATATTGAAGATGCTCCGAAAAGATATGTTTTAGGCAAAGGACATATGAAATGGGCGGCATCATATCCAGTATTCTTAATTAATCGCTATCATCGATTATTTGATGAAATGCAATATCGTGGATTTGTTCCTAAATTTCAAAAATATCAAATAAATGATTTAGCTTATGAGCATAAAATGAAACTAATAATCGAAGGTCCTATTTATATTATAGATGAAATTGACCTTAAAAAATCTAGAGATAGAATTATTGAACGATATAAAGCAAATCCATCAGCGCACCGATGGACTAAACGTAATAAACCAGCTTATTTGGAGGCATAAATGAAATTAATTAGCGAAGAATATTTAACTATTGTTAAAGGAGTTGAACATGTCAATCGTTTAACTATAATAGGGCATAGAGCTTATTGGTCTAAAGGTCAACCAGATAAAATACTTAGACCACTTAATCAAAAGCATAGAAATTGGTGGAAGATAGCTTTTATTGTTTTATTAATTCTAAATCTTTTACCTCTTCCTTTTTATGCTGGTATGGATGAATTAGGTTGTTTATATTTTAATGTTTTCGGTAAATTATTTATTTTTGGAGTATTACAATGAGTGAGATAAAACTTAAACCTGAACCTCAACAACATAAAGTGATTTTACGGAATCCAAAAGTAGTTGAATACGTGTGGATTAATTGCAAAGCACTTAAGTGTTCGCCAGATGAGTTTATCTTAAAGCTAATGAATAATATGACTTTTTTATCAAAACTTAAACAGGAGACTAGAGATGATTAAACTCTTATTAAGATTATTCTGTTGGCATCAATATGTACGTCGGCATGAGAAAGAATGCAAAATTTGTACAGGAAGTGAATATTGTCCATTTTATAGTCCTGTTTGTAGTAAATGTGGAAAATTAGGGAGAGAAGATAATGGATATCTTTGATATTATAGCCGACGAAAAATTAAGGCAAGAAAATGAAATTTGTTTGATTGCATCAGAAAATTATGTTTCAGAAGATGTTATGAAAGCAGTAGGTTCTATTTTAACTAATAAATATGCTGAAGGTTATCCTAACAAAAGATATTATGGAGGCTGTCGACATATAGACGAAATAGAAAATGAGGCTATTCTAAGAGCTAAACAATTATTTAACTGTGAGTACGCTAATGTGCAGCCTCACTCAGGAAGCCAAGCAAATCAAGCAGTTTATTTAGCACTATGTTATCCAGGTCAAACTATTTTAGGAATGAGTTTAGATGCAGGTGGCCATCTTACTCACGGTTCTAAAGTCTCAGCAAGTGGTAAATTATATAATGCAATAACTTATGGATTAGATGAAGATGAAAGAATTAATTTTAAGGAGATTGCTTATTTACTGGAAACGCATGAACCTAGAATCTTGATTGCTGGGGCATCTGCTTACCCAAGAAGAATTAATTTTGAAAGATTTAGAAGACTAGTTGATGCTCATAATAATAATCTTAAACCTAAATTAAGACAATTATTGATAGAGACAATGCCTCAAGTCACACCAAGTGAATTTGATGAAGCTCTAAATAATTTATATGAACAAAAGAAATGTTATTTAATGGTGGACATGGCTCACATTGCAGGACTAGTTGCTGTAGGTTTGCATGAATCACCTTTACCTTGGGCTGATGTAGTTACTTCAACAACACATAAAACATTAAGAGGCCCAAGAGGTGGTTTAATCTTATCAAATAATGAAGAATTAGGTAAGAAAATAGATAAAGCAGTATTTCCTGGAATCCAAGGCGGTCCTTTAGAGCATGTTATTGCTGGAAAAGCTATCTGTTTTGAAGAAGCTAGCAGATTAGATTTTGGAATCTATCAAGGAAAAGTTATCAGCAATATAGAATCTATGGTGGCAGTATTTAAGAATAGAAAAGTTAAAATGATGACTGAAGGTTCTGATAATCATTTAATCCTGCTTGATTTAAGAGATAGAGGAATATCTGGAAAAGAGCTCGAGGATGCACTAAGTCGCGTCGGTATAGTAGTTAATAAGAATGCGGTAAAAGATGACCCTAGGCCTAAGAGAGAGACTTCTGGAGTGCGTTTGGGAACTGCTTGTATAACTACAAGAGGAGCAAGTAAGCATGATGCTGCTTGGATAGCCAATATTATCTGTAATGTTATTGATATATTGACTGGAGACTATGACTTCGATGGACAAAGCAAAGAACAAGTTTTAGACAGAATAGCAAGAGCTGTTCGAGCTTGGTGTAAAGAAAATCCAATTTATTAGGAGAATAATATGAAAATATTTGGTTTAGTTATAATGACTAAAAAGAAATTTGATGAAGTAAATCATAATTCTTTTGTTGATGGAGTTAATACAGCTTATAGACTTAGAGAAAAATCTGAATGGTCAGCTATTAACCCAGTTATTCACGATTTAGAGCGTTTACGTGCTAACACTTGGGACCAGGATAAAATAACACATATTCAAGAGTGGCTAAAACATAATTTTAAGGTAAAAAATTAAATAAAAAGCTCCATCTTTTACAATGGAGCTTCCAGTAGATGAATAAAACTTTCTAATAATAGAGGTTTTATTTAAGAATTGAATAAATCAACAATCCTCTCACGGAAGTAATTATATATAAGAATTTTATAAAAGTAAACAATTAAATGGAGGTAAAATGAGATTTGAAGAGGCATTAGCACAAGCAAGAAAAGGTAAAAAAATAAGACGTAAAGCTTGGGGATATAAATGCTATATTGAAGTAAAGGTGATAAAGCATCCTTGTAAAATGGCTAGTTGGCAAGACCCTGCTGAGACTTTCGTAAATCAATCTGGTAATATTGTAAGCCTTAACACCGCTATTTTTGAAAAAGATTGGCTGGTAATAACTAACGATTGGGAGTATGAAAAATGAGATTTGAAGAAGCATTAAAGGCTATGAGAGAGGGGAAGAAAGTTAAAAGACCTGATTCTTCAACAATATTTGCATTAAATAATGGTTTTCTTTCCCGATATGATGAGTTATGTGGTTATACTAAAATTTATTGGTTATCACGCTTATTTATAAACGCAGAAGATTGGGAGATAATTGAAGATGCGTAAAGAAAAGCCAGAAGTCGGAGATGTGATGATTGCCATTTCTGTAGAATAGTTTGTAAACATTGTGGAAAGGTAAAGAGATGATTAAATATTTTGTATCTTTTGCTCATGCAAGAGGCTTTGGTAATACCTTTGTAACATCAGAACAAAAACTTACTGAAAATGATATTAATGACATTCAAACAAAAATAAAAGAACAATTCAATACCGAAGGATGTATTATTTTAAACTTTATTGAAATGGAGAATAAAAATGATTAGAAAAATACTTTGCTTTCTAGGATTCCACCCAAAGCTTAAACTATTAAAGAGCTATTGTGCATACGGGATACGAGGAGGTTGTGGTTTTCGTTGCAGTAAGTGTAAATATTATAAAGAGGTTTGGTATTGCCCAGAGTGTAAAAGAAAGGTGACAAATGAATAAAGATTATTTAATTTTATGCCGGGCAGTTAAATATAAGCATTTAGGAATTGCTAATAATTATCTGAGAGAGTTGTTTTTTACATTAAAGCCTAAGCACATGCTTTGGTTCATGAAATTTTCAAAAAATAATGGTGTTATCTGGACAAACAAAAAATCTTAGCGACAATATTTAGCCCTTAATGCTTGTATTTTAGTTAAAGTTTTAAGATTTTGCTGTTCGCCTCTTCTAGCTGCTATAATATTATTCGTATCCACATATTGAAAAATCGGGACTTGAATTTCTAATTCAGTCCCGAAAGGTTTATCTTGAAGCTGTCTTAATTGAGGTTGAAAACATTCTCTATTGATTAATTTATGAGTGGATTTATGTAATATTGCTAAGTTAAAAAATTCGTTCACCTGAGGGTCATAGGTTCCAGATAATGGTATTATATGATGGACATCTAAGTCCTTAGGTAAACTTCCCTTCTTAGCCTGCTCTAGCTCTGATTTAGTTAATACTGCATCTAATTTATGATGATAAGCACACCATCTAACAAATGCTCTTTTAACATGATTCTTAAAGAACTTACGATGTTCCTTAACTACAGCAGGCTCAACCTTAGTATAGGTTACTGTCTCATAACATAAATCCATAAATAGCTCCTACAATGTATTCAGCTAAATTTGTAGCTGATTTAGCAAATCTGTATCTTTCAAAAATCCAAGATTCCATTTCTTGAACTGTCCAACAAAATGCATACACCGGAGAAACTAATAAACCAACCCATAAGAAATTCATATCAATAAAAGCTAAAGGAATCATTGGGCAAGTATATCTCAACAACATATATAAGAAATCATAAATGAATCCATATTTTTTATCAGGTCTTTTGAACCATTTATCAAATAACCAATCTAATGGATAATGGTACCATCTTTCATTATATCGTCTAATAGCACTTTCAGTTAGATTTTTATCTCTGCCAATATCAAATGGAGCTCCATGGCCTCTGGACCAATATTGAGCATATAAGTAGATGTCTAATATTGCAATAAATGCATATTTAAGATAAATATTTGTAGTGTATTGACTGATGAAAAGTGAGACTTGTTCATTGACAAATAATAAAAGAAAATTCAATAAAATGAAAACAATACATTGAATTCCTCGACTGTTGCCTAACCAAGTGTTTTTATATCCGCCTCCATACCAGCGTCGCCAAATAGCCATTAATATCGTCATTATAAATACTCCGCTACTGTTGTGCCTCATCTAGTAATATTGAACAATTAAAAACATCTCTCACATAAACTGCAGTTTGTCTACAATTATTTATTGGTTTTTCCAGTTTCACAGGAACTGTCTTGGTTACGGTACACCCGAAGATAAGTATCAGGAATCCGCATATTAAGACAATCTTCAAAAGTTCTATCAACCATTGTTTTTTGCAATTTTTGAATCGTGCTACTGGCTCGTATTTGGCTTTCATTATATTCCTCCACTGTTTTGTTATAAGTCGTTGTGCAAGAATCAGCTATCTCCTGACATGATTTAAGGTCAGATTTAAGAGTATTAGTTTTGATAATTAGCTTATAATTAAGATATAGACTTATTATCAGAATTATTACCACTATTAGTTTTAATATTCCTTGTCTCAATTAAACCAGCTCCTAAAAGTGAGATACATGAACCTGCCATCAAACACGTTGTGTCGAAGTCATAACTAGCAAAAGCCATAATTATTGAAGATATGCAAAATAGAAAAGCACAAACTCTTTTGCAACTTAATTGTCCATTTGCTCCTTCAAATATTTGTTTCATTATCCTATTCCTTTTGCTTTAGTTAGATAATCATGAACAAAGCCTTTACCTGCATTGGTATTATAATAACGTTTCCAATAATTTGCACGACCTTCAAAATCTTTTGGAATAGGATTTTTAATTCGTAAATAATGGATACGGCACATTGCAGTTGCCCAAGCTAAATTCATAGTTAAATTCTCTTCGAATGAAAGTCGCGGCACATATAAGTTATGAACATTCATGAATAATTCATCTTTATAAGCTAAATAGTTTTCGTAAATATCTTGAGCTGTTGCAGGCTCCATTTGATAAATTCCACAAGCTGGACCTTTGATTTGATGTAAATACTTACCGCCTAAGGACTCAACCATTGCTGTTCCAGCTAATAAAGAGACAGCCTCTTCTGAGTATAAATTAAGCTTTTTTAGAACTGGGATAATGACATATTCTTTAAGTTGATTAATTTCCATGTTTGTACTCCAATTTTATGTAATTTTATTCTAAAAAATTGCTGATGTAAACCACAAAATTTGTTGTTAATAAATAGCAATATTTTTGTTTACAAATTGATTGTGATTTTGTATACGCGTGCGATTTATATAGATTCACGGACGCGTGCTCAGGTTATATAACGCGGGAGAGCACTGAAAAAATATTTTTTCGAAAATGTGAAAAACACTTGAATTACTTATAAGTTATTGATTTTATTGGATATTCACTTGAATGAAAAAAAAATGCTTGAATGAGTGAAAAAAATTATTATTGAAAAACAATATTTAATACGATGCAGTTATATACAATGCTTGAATGATGCTTGAATTAGTCAATAAAAACAATAATTTAGGGATTTATCAGTCCGACGCGTAAAACCCACTGAGAATTTTAGAAAATCATTGACCACTCCGCGCGTATTATAACGCGTATACGTGCACGCGTATAGGAGTCATCAAACTGTTGATAAAGTGAAGATAATAGTTAGAAAGTGAACCTCCAGTGAATATGTATGCCCTCATAAAAGTAGTTTACACGTAAGAAATTTTGATTTATAATCCAAATCATGATGAACATTAAACCACAGCCAGGGCCTCAAGAGCAATTCCTCGCTTGTTCTGCAGACGTAGCTATTTATGGTGGAGCTGCAGGCGGAGGAAAGACTTTTGCTCTTTTGTTGGACGCATTACGCTGGTCAGGCCAACCAGCATTTACTGGTATGATATTCCGTAGAACTACACCTCAAATCAAGAACCCTGGTGGTTTATGGGATGAGAGTGTTAAATTATACACACAAGTAAGTGGGGCCTCTCCTTCAGCGTCTACTTTGAACTGGAACTTTAGTTCTTCAGCAAGAATTAAGTTTTCCCATTTGGAAAGAGATGATGACGTTTACGACCATCAAGGTGGACAATATGCTTTTATTGGATTTGATGAATTAACTCACTTTACGTGGAAGCAATTCACCTACTTATTGTCTCGTAACCGTAATGCTGCTTGCGGAATTAAACCTTATGTGCGAGCAACAACAAACCCTGACGCTGATAGCTGGGTAGCTTCATTTATTGATTGGTACATTGGCGAAGACGGCTATCCAATGCCTGAACGAGCTGGTAAGTTGCGTTATTTTACAATTTTGGACGACGATGTTATTTGGGGAAATACTCGAGAAGAGGTTGCCGATAAAGCAGGAATTGAACCTCAATTTGTCAAGTCTTTCACATTTATTCCAGCGTCTATTGAAGACAATAAGATTCTTTTACAAAATGACCCTGGCTACTTAGCTAACTTGAACACGTTACCATTGGTTGAAAAAGAACGTTTGCTTCGCGGTAACTGGAGAATCAAACATGCAGCTGGATTGATATTTCATAGAAGCCAAGTCCAATTTGTTGAACCAAATGATGCTGAAGTTACAGCTATAACTCTTAAACGCGTTCGTTCTTGGGACCTTGCCGCCACAAAAATAACATCTGATTCTCCTGACCCAGATAGAACTGCTGGAGTATTGATGGGCTATAACGGTCTTAGCAAAGATGTTTATATCATTGACCTCATTCATATGGCCGAACAATCATCAGTTGTTCGCAAAGCAATTACCGACGCAGCTGAGTATGATGGGCATGCTTGCACAATCACTATACCACAAGACCCAGGCCAAGCAGGTAAAGACCAAGCTGATTCTATTGCAAGAGAATTACCTCGCAATAAAGTAGTCAAAGTTCGGCCAACAAAATCTAAAATTGTTCGTTCTGAGCCATTTGCTTCAGCTTGGCAAAATGGACGAGTGAAGATAGTTAAAGGTCCATGGAACGTAAAGCTATTTACGGAATTAGAAGGATTCCCTGACCCTAATTATCATGATGACATAGTTGATGCTTGTTCAGATGCATATAATTTCCTTGTTGAAAAGAAAAAGGTTTACATTAGTGCAGTTTGATTTATAATCATAATAAGTTTTTGGCCAAAGGAAATCACTTTATGTTGAAGAAGTTTAAGAAAATGTTTGAGAAGAAGAACTATGGAAACTCTTCAATGACATTTAATCAATTGCTTGAAATGGCTTCCTCAAGAGGTTGGGGAAACTTTACCAACTATCTAGCATATGATTTTTATGAAAATAATTCAGCTTTGAGCAATGTTATTAACAAACGAGCTGAAGCAATTACTAACTTAAATCTAGTAATGATGGATGATGATGGCAACATCTTAACTGAGCATCCATTACTCGAGTATCTGAAGAATCCTTCTCCAGATATGACGCAAGACCAGTTCTTAAAAGAAGCATCTAAATCAATTGACCTTACCGGTCAGTTATTCATTTATATGGAAGGGCAAAGTAACTTTGAGCCGATTAATAGTTTTATTGTTCCAGGTTTTGCTCCGATGTATTACAAAAATGCTGGAACGGGATTAATTGATTATTTCCAAGTCTCTCGCAATATGTTCTATGATGGTATGTTCCAACGCCAAGTAGAAAAAGGCATTGCTAGATATATGTCAAATGATAATATGAGAGAACTTTACTATTTCGTGAATAACCTTAGCAAGGACTCCGTAACAAGTCTATCTAAAGTGAAAGCGATATGGGACGAACTTGGGCAGTTGTCAAATTCTAACACTCACAATCTGAAACTACTTGAGAATGGGTTACGATTGTCAGGTATATTCTCGGCCGAGGAGATGGATGAAGAGGCTCGTGAAAGATTTGAAGCGGATATTAAAAACTTCTACACAGGTTCGGAAAATTCAGGCAGAGTATTCCTTGCAGTAGGTACCTCAACGAGTTTTAAGGAACTTGGCCAGAATAACAAAGACATGGACTTTTTGAACTTAAAGACCGAAGTCAAAAATGTTATTTACTCTGCCTTTGATATCCCGTTGCCATTAGTAAATCCAGAACATATGACTTTATCAAACTTTGATAGTGCTAAAGTTTCATTTTATGAAGATTCAATTCTTCCACACGCTAAAACTATTTTTGAAGCTTTAACTAAAGCATTTAAGTCTCGTTTCAAGGATTTAGACAAATGGCATTTAGCCTATGACCCACAATCAATTGAAACTTTGAAGTTGAGACGTAACCAAGAATTGAAGTTATTATCTGAGCTTAATGTTACAACAATCAATGAGATGCGTAACGAATTAGGATTTGAGGCAATTAACGGTGGAGACGAGTTGCTTCAGCCAACGTCGATGATTCCATTATCAAGTGTAGGTATTTCAGAAGAGAAGTTTGTTGAAGCTGGTAAAAAATCAGGACAATTTACTGAAGAGGAGCTAAAGCACATATATGCTAGTTACAAAGAAAAAGCGTCTCGAAGCAGAGCTAAAGCGTGATTTAGTTCCATTATTCAATGAAATAGTTTCAGACTTTGAGATTATTTATTCACAGACAGGCAAGACCTTCGACGCAGATGCTTATAATGCAGAATTAGTTTCACTTTTAATAGCTCATTATCGAAAAGTCTTAGACAAATTTGGCTTTTTATTGTCAGATAGAGAAGATATTAACAGCGAAGAGTTGGAAAATTTGCTACAATCTGCCCACTTATTGTATTCATTAAATCGTTCTGATAAACAAAGTAAAATTATAACAAGTACCACAAACTCAGACATAGATAAATCAATTAACGAGGCAACATCTTTTTTGCTTGTTATGGGATTATCAACTTCTCGTGATTCTATCACTGAGGAAGCTTCCAAGAGGCTCTCATCTAAACTAACAGGACGTTCTACAGTAATCTCTAATGTGGAAACTCAAGGTGTTGCAGAGGAAGCAAGACTAATGGAGAGAATAGCTTTGTCAGGTGATTCACCTTACGGTGGACTTACTGGAACTGGACTAGAGCTTTATGATAATCCAACTAAAACTTGGGTAGCTGACTTAGATGAGAAAACCAGACCTGCTCATGTATTAGCGAATGGTCAAACAGTTCCTTACAATGGCTTGTTCTTAGTTAAAGGTCAATATCTCAGGTTCCCAGGAGATATGTCTTTTGGAGCATCAATGGATAATGTAGCTAATTGCAGATGTGAAGTTAGTTATTAAAAAGAGTTTACAAGTGAATTTTTATGGTTAAAATAGAATTAAATTTTGAGGAATTTGCAAATGGAAACTAAAAAATTTGATTTTGAGATTAAAGCTATCGAAGAAGATGACAACTATTGGTTTGTCAAAGGATATGCTTCAACTTTTGATGATATAGATTCTTACAATGATGTTGTTGTTAAAGGAGCTTTTAAGAAGTCTCTAAAGAAGCGTAAACCAAGAGTATTGTGGCAGCATAACTGGGCAGAACCTATTGGAGCTCCAATGGTTACTAAAGAAGATGACAAAGGTCTTTATGTAGAACTCAAAATGCCTAAAGCTGATACCTTTGTCGCTGGAAGAGTTATGCCGCAACTTAAAGCTGGTTCAATTGATTCATTTTCAATTGGATATGTTACTCAATTATCTGAGTATGATACTAAGAAAGGTATTCGTTATTTGAAGGAAGTTGATTTATACGAATTTAGCTTAGTGACTATTCCAGCTAATGAAAATGCTCTCGTTACAGCAGTTAAATCTAAAGATATTAAAGCAATTGATAAAGCTTTAATTGCAAATCGTAAATCTGAAGCAGAGCTTGATGATAGCTTAGTTGAGGAAATAAAAACTATTTATGAAGAAGAAGGACGTGATTGTCCTTTAGAAAAGGGATTTACTTCTCATATTATGGAACTTAAATCTATAAGCGACATAGAGAAGTTTATGAAAGGCTTTGGAATTTCTAATTCTGAGGCCAAGGCTTTGATAAGTAAAATCAAGGCCAGCTTTGAACCTCGCGAAGAGGAAAAGCAGTCTCGTGATGATGACATACAAACCGCAGTTAATTCTGCATTTAATGAAATTAAATCAATCGTGTTAAACTCAATAAAGGAAGGTTAGTAAATGACTGATGTTACTAAAGAAGATATTCATCAGCTTAATAGCATAGTTGATGAACTTCGCAAAATGAACGAAGGCAAGGCTGACCAGGCTGCTAAAGCTGCTCTTGAATCCAAAGCCAATGACTTGGAAATGAAATTGCAGGCTGAACACGCTAAGGTTGCTGCTAAAGAAAACGAAATCAAATCTTTGAACGAACAGCTCGCTGATGCTGAGAAAAAAGCTTCTGAAGCTAAATCTGCTGAAGAAGTTACTGAATTGAAAGACCGCATCAAAGGTTTGGAAGAAAGACTAGTTAACGCTGGTAAAGATTCTAAAGCTGATACTAAAGGTGCTTACAAAAATACCAATGAATACAAAATGTTGAATACTTTGGCTCAGTATGGTGAACAGGTTGGCTTGGCTAAATTGGATGCTAAAGAGGCTCAGCGTATCGGTGTAGGTGAAGATGGTGGTTACTTGGTTCAGGAAGGTTGGGCTAATGAAATTTTGGATGAAGTTCGTGACTTCTCTCCGATTCGTAAATACGCTCGCATTTGGACTGACCGCAAAAATACATTGAATATTCCAGTATCTAAATCAGTTCCTATGGCTCGTTATGAGAACGAAATGGACAAAGCTAAAGAAGATATTGCAAAATTCGGTACAGAAAAATTGGTTGCTTTTCGTCAGGCAGTCTCTGTTCCTGTAACAAAAGATTTGTTGAACTTCTCTAGCTTCGATATTGCTTCTTTGGTTAATAAATATGTTGCTGAAGGTTATGCAATCTCTGAAGGAAATAAATTTGTTCTCGGTGAAGGGGGTAAAGAACCTGAAGGCTTTATGACAGATGTGCGTATTGAGCGTATAAATACTGGCCAGGCTGAAGCTCTTACATTTGATAATGTAATTGAATTAGCTGGCAAAATGAAAGCTGGTTACTTGACAAAGAATTTGAAGTACTTCTTCAACTTAGACACTTTGTCTAAATTGCGCACAATGAAAACAGAACATGGCGACTACATTTGGAGAGCTGGTGGTGAATCTATGCCATCAACAATCAATGGCTTCGGTTATGTTCTCGTTCAGGATATGCCTAGTATTGCTGCTAATGCTGAACCTATCGCTTTTGGTGATATGTACTCAGCTTATTCAATCTTGGATTCTACTGCTATGGAAATGCAGATTGATAATATAACAAAATTCAATGAAGGTTTGGTACTTTATAACTTTGCTCGTTGGAACGGTGCTAAAGTTGTAATGCCTGAAGCTTTGAAGATTTTGAAAATTACAGCTGTTGCTTAGCATAACTTAGTGGAGGGCTGAAACATGCCCTCCCTTCTTACCAAGGAGAAAAATTAAATGACTTACTTAGCAAATAAAAACTTCTCATACGCAATCAAACACGTAGTTCACTTCTTTGAAAAAGATAAAGAAGTTAATGTTCCTGAAGAAGAAGTTTCATATATGTTAGCTCAAAAATTTATTCGCGAAGACAAACAAACTTCTCAAACAAATGGTAATGCTAAAACTAAAGAACAGCTAATTGCTGCAATTGAGACAATTAAAGAAAAAATGTCTAAAGAAATGGACAATGCTAAGCTTGAAAAGCTTGACAAGAAAAAAGCTGAGTTTGAAGCTGAATTAGCTAAAATGGAAGAATAGTCATGTATACACTTATTAGCACACCTATAACACCTATCATAGAATTAGATGAAGTCAAAACTTATCTTAAAGTTGAAAATGATTTAGAAGACAAGCTAATTGCATCTTTGATAGATGCTGCGGAGGATGCTGCTAATAAATACATGTTAAGATATATCAGAGAGACTAAATTTGAGTATTTTGAACAGTCAAGCGCTTCCACTATCGAGCTCAGAAGAGCAAGATTTTCATCAGTGGATAGCGTGTCTTTATTAGTGGGAACAAGCTGGATAGAGACTACAGACTTTGAAATCTCATCAGACTCTGATATTTACGGAGTAGTAAAAATAGGAACATCTCATTCTGCTGTTAAAATTAAATTTACAGTAGGATATAAAGATGTTCCTGCTGCTCTTAAAACTGCTATCTTAATGATTATAGCGAATATGTATGAAAATAGAGGAGATGACGCAGACTTTTCTGTGATTCCTCAAATGGCAAAACAAATCTTAAATGGATATAGAATCATAAGGGCTAGATAATGGCTAGAAGCGCAAGAGATAAGTTTCTTATTGAGTATATGAGGTCTAATTTTACTCAAGAAGACCTTAATATTAAAATGCGTAAAATAGGACTAGCTTCTCAACAAATAACAATCATAAATCTTATCGTATATAGTTGGTATCAAATACCAAGAATCTGTAAGACTATGGGCTTATCAAAAACTCCTGTAAATAATAGAAAAGACTTGCCTTAGACAAGATTGATAAGTTCATTATTAGTCCATTATTAAATCAAAACTAGACTACATTATATCAGGATTCTGAGTAATATAAAATTGTGAGCAACAATTAGTATTACGAAAGGAATCCTAATGTTTTATATACAAACACTCCAATATGCTTTACTCCAATATTTATTAGAACATGGAGGAAAGCAACATGTTTAATAATTCATTTTATCAAAATCCATATGCTCAGCGGCTTGCTCAAATGGAGCAGCAAATTCCTCAGCCGCAACCAATCCATACAATCCAACAAGTAAATCCACAAGCTATTTGCTATTTTGTTAATTCTAAGAATGACCTCCAGAACATCCAGGTTAATCCAAATGTAGTTTATGTAGGAATTAACAAACAAACTAAAGAAGTTTACCTGCGGTCATGGAACAATGATGGCATGATTGACTTTGACACTTACTCTCTAGCAGAAGGTAAACAGGAGAGCTCAGAACTTAAAACTATTATGGATAAACTTGAAAATA
>ERZ1027069.199-NODE-199-length-33908-cov-7.232948_pt1 | contig 33908 bp, 26 predicted proteins | sample MGYA00519281_ERZ1027069 | MGnify/ENA primary metagenome ERZ1027069 (study PRJEB26926, sample SAMN06164836) | human gut metagenome | biome: ENVO:00009003; feature: ENVO:2100002; material: ENVO:00002003 | host: Homo sapiens | place: USA | collected 2012 ... | reverse complement strand
ATAATTAACTATGAAGATTATGAAGAAAAGATTGTTGTATTTGTTTATGCTTATTAGTTCGGTGAGTCTATTTATGAGTTGTAGTGACGATGACGATGTGAAATATCCGGTTGACAGTGAACTTGCAGGTGCATATAAAGGAACGATGGATGTATATTATGTGGGAGTATCTACTCCTATAGCTTCTGATATGGTTCAGAAGGTTTATATCTCAAAGGCTTCGGATACTGCTGTAAAACTGGAACTGAGAAACTTTACTATTACCGTAGCAGGTGCTGAGCTTCTTATTGGTGACATTACTGTGGATAATTGTGCTTTGACAAAAAGTGGTGATGCTTATAAGTTTTCCGGCAATCAGACATTAAGTCTTGTTGTGGGATCATGCAATACATCCGTTTCGGGTACAGTTGGTAAGAATGCTGTAGATATGGTTATTGATGTAGATGTAGAAGGCGGAATGAAAGTTAAGGTCAATTATAAAGGTACTAAACTGTCAGGAAGTGAAAACACGGAGGCTAAAATAACCGATTTTACTATTGATGACGAAGTTATAACAGTAGCACCGGTTATTGATGATGCAAAGAGTGCCATTACGTTTAAAGTTAATGATGAGGCTACTGAGGAAGACTTGAAAGCCTTGGTGCCAGTCATTGCTATTTCAGAAAAGGCTACCGTAACTCCGGCAAGTGGTGTTGCTCAGGACTTCTCCGGAGGAAAAAGTGTTGTTTATACTGTAGTTGCTGAAGATGGAACATCAAGAAAGTATACAGCTTCTATTGAAGGTGTTCAGAATATCATGAAATATTCTTTGGATGAATGGTCTGAATTTGATGCAGGTAATAGTTATGAAAATTATTGGACTCCGGAGCCAGCAGGATTCCTGGCTACTTCCAATGGTGGTGCCAAAATGTTGAATGGATCATCTTCGGCAGTAAAAGTAGGCTATCCTGTGATGGAAGAATCTGAAGGATTTAGTGGTAAGGCTGCCAAATTGGTGACATTGGATTCTAGAGCACATGCTTTAGGCAGTATGGCACCTATCACTTCCGGCTCTTTATTTACGGGTACGTTCAGTCTTAATATGCTTGCTCCTTTGAAATCAACCAAATTTGGTATTGCTTATGACAAGGAGCCTAAATTATTAAAAGGCGTATATAAATATAAAGCAGGAACGAACTATATAGATGGTTCTGTCAAACCAGCGCAGGAGGGGCTTAACATTATCGACGAATGTTCTATTGCTGCGGTATTGTACGAGGCAAAAGATGCAGCCGGCAAAGATGTGACACTCACAGGAGTAGATATTAATACTTCAGAATATCGTGTGGCAGAAGCTCGCTTGAAAGATGGCACGGATAAAGATGAATGGACTACATTTGAACTTGCATTTGAGTATTTGCCGGAGAAATCTTATGATAGTACTAAAGAGTATAAGTTAGCCATTATATGTTCTTCCAGTAAGGAAGGTGATAAGTTCAAAGGCGCAGCTAACAGTACGCTGATCGTTGATGAATTGGAGGTTATTGGCGAGTAATGAGATGTATAGCTAGAATAATAGGTTAGTTATATGAAAATTTGAAAACTATAATATCTTGAATATCGAAAAAGGGGGGACTTGAAATCCCTCCTTTTTTGGTATATATTTGTTGAGTATGCTGTAAATATGAACCTTAAAAAGTAGATAAAAACAGCTTTTTTGCAATATGATCTTAAAAATAGATCATAAAATACAAAGAATGGACCTTGTGATAATTAATATAAATATGTTACTTTGTACCCGATTTTGCGATCAAATAGATTATTAACTAAATAAGAGAATTATGAAAAAGAGTTTGTTGTATTTGTTTATGCTTGTTTGTTCAGTCAGCTTGTTTTCAAGTTGTGGTGATGACGATGATGAGGTGAAATATCCTATAGATACAGATTTGGCTGGAGGCTATATTGGTAAATTGTCAGTAGTTGTTGATGGAAATCAGATGGGGACTACTGAGAATCAAAAGATTGCTATTGCGCAGTCAAATAAAGGTGCTAATCAAATTGCTTTATCACTGAAGAATTTTACTTTCTTGATTAATGTGGGTGATATTGAAGTAGACCCTTGTACTGTGAAAGCAATTGATGGTGGTTACTCATTTGAAGGACGACAGAATCTAGATTTGGTGGCACCTCTTGGTAATTGTCCTATTAGTATTTTAGGTACTGTAAAAGGTAGTAATATTAATATTGAAATTGGCGTAAAGGTTGGTGCTCCTTTAAATCAAGATGTAAAGGCTACTTTTGTTGGTACTAAATTGACAGGTAATGAAAGCTCTGAGGCTAAGATTACAGGCTTTACGTTTGATAGTGATATTGTAACTGAACAGCCTGTTATTGACGATGAAAAAGGAACAATTACTTTTAAGGTAAGTAAAGATGCTGCTAATGAAGCTTTGATTTTGTCACCTTCTATTACAGTATCAGAGAAAGCTGTAGTTACTCCTGCTTCTAATGTTAAGCAAGATTTCTCAAATAATAAGAAAGTTGAATATACAGTTACTGCTGAAGATGGTACTATGAAGAAATATAGTGTTTTTATTTCTGGAACCAACAAGGTTGTAGTTTATGATTTTGAAGATTGGACAGTAGATGAAACTCAGACTACTCCTGAATATCAATATCCAATAGCTGTAGGAGGATGGGCTAGTTGTAATCAAGCTGTTGTGTTTATTAAAGGATTTGGCTTATTAGCTAAACCTAATCCTATTACTTATAATGGTCCTTTTCCTATTAATAAAACAGAAGAGGCTCATGGAGGAAATTATGCAGCGGAACTAGTATCTATTGATACTACAGGATCAGACAATATGTTAGGACAAAAAGTGCCTAAAGTTACAGCAGGATCTATATTTTTGGGAACATTTGTAGCTACAAATGCATTAGCAGATCCGATGACTACAACTCTTTTTGGTATTGAATATTCAGAAAAACCTCTATTGGTGAAAGGATTCTTTAAATATACTCCTGGTACCGAATTTTATAACTCAAATGGTGTGCTAGAACCGGATACTAAAGATGAGTGTGCTTTATCTGCTGTTTTGTACGAAGTAGAAGATGTTAAAGAAACATTGGATGGAAACAATATTTATACATCTGAAAAAATTGTAGCTTCTTCTGTATATACAAATACTGGGACAAGTGAATATACTCCTTTTGAGTTAAAACTGGAATATAAAAAGGATAAAGAGTATGATCCCAATAAAAAGTATAAATTTGCAGTAATCTTTTCAGCTAGTAAAGATGGTGCTGCCTATAATGCTGCTGTTGGTAGTAGATTGTTGATTGATGATGTTACTATTGTTAATGAATAAGTAATTAGACTCAAAAGTAAAAGATATATTTTAGGTGTTTCCCTTCATCTCTTCTTTATTAGAATGGGATGGAGGGATTCTTATTTTTATTATAATTTGTTAGGAATGATATGAAGGAGAAGTATATTACTCCAATAATTATGAAAAATGTATTTTTCTAATAATGTTTTTAGATGAAGTTTGGGATATAAAAACTCTCGTTATAGCTTGTCTATAACGAGAGTAATGGTGAATCTATATAGATTATTTTTTATTAGAACGCATACCCGAATCCTACATTTAAATAAATAGGATACATAGCAAATGCAATCGTATCAAAATCCTTCTTGAAGATATCGTTCAATCCCCATGTTAAATCAGCATACACATTTAAATGTTTGAATGCTCTCCACTCACCGCCTAATTGCAATCCCCATTGGAATTTACGCAGATTGTCAGAGAAATCATAAGTAGCAATGCTTTCACCAGTAAAATCTACTCGCGAACCTGTCTGATCCGGAGTACGCAAGTGACCTTCATATACATGTCCGGAGAAGTTTCTTTCAATAAGATAAGATACATACGGACCTGCTGAGACTTTCCAACGTTTGCTTACTTTATAGTTGGCAACTACTGGGATAGTCAGATAAGAGTTTTTGACTTTAGTCTTTACGCCACCGGTCCATAAGCCTTGTAACTCTCCACCGTTGGTGTTGATAATCTTCATCCCATAGTTCTTTACTGTAGCTTCTGTGGTCATATTCTTGTTTTCAAGTCGTACCCCTACGGTCATTCCCCATTTCGTGTCAAACCATTTAGTTGCGTTTCCTTCAATTGAAATGGCGAGGCCACCAGGGGCATAGCTATCTATTTTACGAATTTCTTCAGGTAGCGGCAATGGAGAAGTTCCTCCAATACTGAAACCTGCCTTGATTCCATATTCCCATCCGTGTAAGTACGACCAGATGATACCTTGATTTCTTTCTTCTTGCGCCTGCGCTGAAAGTGTACTTACTAATAGTAGTACAGCTATAATATTGAATAATTTATATCTTTTCATTTTCTTGGTTTTTAGTCTTCACAAATAAGCTCTACTTCATCGACATATAGTGTACTGCCCACTGCCCCTTTAAAATAAGCACCGTCTACACTGGACGAAAACACAATACCTAATTTGTATTCTCCATTTTTTAATTTGGTATCATCAATTACTCGTCCTTTTACCGGTTCGAAAGGAATTTCAAAATCAGTCCATTGATCTGATTCAACAACATCTTCCGGTTTAATTCGCGCTAATGATACTAACTTATCTGAAGTAAATACATCATCACCATTAAGCATGACAGAATTATTCTCAGCTTCATACATAACAGCATAAATATCACATTTGTCTCTTACACCCTCTTGTGGTTTTCCTTCTGCGGAATATACATCTCCTGCTTTAAATTTATAATGTCCTTTGAGCGTTTTAGGGCGTTTATCGAACTGGAAACCGAAATTAGTGGCTTTTCTAGGATTTGCCAACGCATTTCCTACTTCAAATGTTCCGATAAATAAGTTGCCGGCAGCAATATACATTTTTACCGATGCTCCAAAACTACCGGTATCACGAGTTTCCAGTTTAACTCCTTTACCTCTGAAACCATTGGCTATCTGTACAGTCGGGTAATCTGTTTTGGAGTTTGCCATACCTGTCAATTTAAAACCCGGATTACCACTTGACCATTGTAATACTTTAGATATTTCTTGTGAAGTGCCCGGCTGGAATTCATAAAAGATATCGTAGTCATTGGAAGGTAATAACTCTTCAAAGTTGAAAGAAGTAGGTAATTCTGCTAAAACAACATTGACGGTATAAACAGGTTTCCATTGACCGTCTTCTGATGTGACAGTGAATTTCCGGGAATGTGGCTCTTCACTAAAGTCATATGTGGCTTCTGTATCTCCAGCAACTTGATCATTTATTTTTATAGTGGCTCCTTCCGGAATTACAAATTCTAACTTTTGTTTGGACAAGTCAGCTCCCTTGTTTACATATACATTGATCAGCTTTGAATCAGCATTGATGTTTGCTAATTGTACATCATCACCTGTACAAGCATCAATGGCTGCTTCTGAGTTCAGTGCTTCATCCTGTATGCAGGAAGTTGCAGCACAAGCTAGTATGAAACAGGCTATTAAAGTCTTAATTTTCATGCGGTTTAATCTTTTTAGTTACTAATTCAGTCTCTTTATATAAAACTCGGGTGCAAAGTTAAGTTTCTTTTTGAAATCTAGCGCTCTGTTAGTGAGGGAATTCAATAAAATTAGTGCCTTTTATAAAAATAGTGTGGACTAAAAGAAGAAAAAGGCTTTTGCTTAGTTTACTAATAATTCATTCCAAAATACTAAAGTGGGATAAATCGAATGGGGCTATATTCGTGCTCGTACTCTTTAATAACTTGTTGAAGTTTTCGTATAAGCAATCCATAGCTGAAGTGCATTTATCTGCAATGATGTGATAATTGCACAACAAAAGTGCAGTATTATGCATATTTCTGCACTTTTGTTGTGCAGAGAATTATCAAGGATTGCTCAATAGTAATTTAGCATCACTTTTGCTCTCATGCTCTAACAAACGGTCTGTATCCCTTTATTCATCGTGGTTTTCGGTGTGGTAGCAACTGTGGTAGCAGGTATGAGAGCAAATGCTTGCTCTCACTTTTCCAAATCCAATCTCTAACCTTTGTAGTATCTTCATTTTATTCCTGTAGTTCCAATGTCAGTTTCAACCGTTGGAACAAAGTGTTTCAAAGGTTGAAACTATTAGTTTCAAGGCATGAAACCTTTTGTTCCAAGGCATGAAACTATTAGTTTCAAGCGTTTGAAACTTTCTGAAACACCTGTCGATTGGATTCACTTGACCGTATGTTTGGATTGACTCGACCGTGTTAGTTGTTTCAATTGACCTGTTCTTTTAGGAAGCATTGAATCATTTATTGGCTAATAATGTATGGGGTATCAGTTATTAATAGCTGATTTCTCAGTTATTAATGACTGAGAGATCAAACGTTAATAGCTGACACTTCAGATATTAACATCCTGTGAATCAAAAGATAGCAATGTAGAAAAGATATTAGTCAGGATGAAACAGAGTGAGAGCAACCGTTTGCTCTCATACCTGCCACCACAGTTGCTACCACACCGAAAACCGCGATGAATAAAGGGATACAGACAGTTTGTTAGGGCATGAGAGCAAAACTGCTGTCAAATTACTATGGAGGCTGAGGCTATTGTGGAAATTCTGATTAATAAATCTACAGATATTCCTTACTTATATTTGAAAAATAGTATCTTTGCAGTGACTAACATTTTATAATGGGACGCAGGGAATCCTGCTTTTGATAAGTTGCAGGCATTTTTTGCTTGTAGCTTTCCTCATAGGCGGTTTCGTACCCCCGTGGGGAGTATGTAATGTACCTCCAGCGTCCTAAGATGTGTTAGTCAACGGGAAAGGCGAAACCGTTCTTTTTTGCCCCTTTATTAAACTTTTATCTTATGGATACTGAAAACGCTTTGACTAACGCGAAAGAAAGTCCCAATGAAATTTTTTTTGAAGAAGAAGCCCGTCTATGGGCAGAGGTGTATGGCATGCAATCCGATAAGCCGGACCTTGAGTATCTTCAACGTATGCTGGAGAGTATGAACCATTTGTTGCTTAGCTTAGAACTTCCGTGGGAACGCTTTATTCCTATCTTGTACCGAAGTTTTGCCCTTTATATGCGTCGTCCAGACGAAAATACAAATAATCGGAAAGCCTACCAACTGTCTGCCCAACTTATGGACTCTGTCGTTTACTTGTCACAGAATACTAACTTGATTCATCACATACACCTTTTCTGTAATATGCAGATTGCCGCTCTTGAAAAGCTACGGAATGAAAAAGTGGAAACTGAAAAAGTAGAAACTGAAATACAAGAGATTGATATACAAGGGGATGAGATACAAGAGACTAGAAAACAAGGGATAGAAAAATAAAGAATAGAGAAATTAGAAATTGAGCAAACTGAAGATTAAACAAACAGAAAGTCAACCAATCTAAAGGTTACTTTGTTTTAAAAGAATCATACAAAGACTGAAAAGCCGGGTGCGATCTCCCATCGTACCCGGCTTTAATCTTATATGTTTAACCTAAAACCTATGAAACTTTTCTTTTATTAATCACACGCATTGCTGCTGTATAATATTCGCATGGAACAGAAATGAGTATACTGTTCAATCCATTGTCTTTCATTGATGCCTCGATATACGCTGCTTTCAATAAACTCTTTACGCTGGCTACTTCCCAGGGACTACCAGCAAAAACATTGACCTGAGAAACCTTTCTACTTGTAATCATATTCTTTTTGTGTTTTAATTGTTATGGCTGCAAATATAGGAAGTTGGATTTATAGATTAGAGCAATTTTGAGTCATAATAGTATAGAAATGATGCAATGATCTGATTTTAGCATAAATTGGTCAGTTTTTAGCATTGGAAAAAAGTGGAGAGAAAGGAGTGAAAGCTATATGCTAGTCGTCAGCCTTCTGATGATTTACCGGCTTATGTCCCATTTTCTCTTCAAAAAGTTCTTTTATTCAATTAAAATATATTTCTTTGCAATCATTAAAGACCTTTGGATATACTTAAACTATACGCATAAGCGCCATTAATATAGATCGAAATGACTGCAATTAATTTTAATTCGATATATACTACCTATTATAGGAGAGCATTCCTGTTTACCTTATCATACGTCCATAATGATTTGGTAGCTGAAGATATTGTATCGGAAGCAATCATTTATTTGTGGGAATTAAGTAAAAAACAGGAAATTCCGAGTATCGAAGCTGTATTAATCACTTATATACGTAGCAAGTCACTCAATTACCTGAAACATTTGCAGGTTCAGGAGAACGTCTACCAAAACCTGACAGATAAGGGACAACGGGAATTGGGAATCCGTATTTCAACCTTGGAAGCCTGTGATCCGAAGGAAGTTATGTCCGAAGAATTACGCTCAAAGGTGAAAACATTGTTGGCTGGTATGCCGGAAAAGACGCGCATTGCATTTATATCCGATCGTCTGGATAGAAAATCTCATAAAGAAATAGCTGAAGAATTGGGTAGCAGTGTCAAAGGAGTGGAGTATCATATAAGCAAAGCTGTGAAGCTGCTGCGTGATAATTTGAAAGAGTATGCTCCTTTCCTGATATTTTTTATTTGATGATCTTGAAAATATCTTTTTCTCCTCTTTTTTTAATAACAGCAAAAAAAGTTGTATTTCTCACTAGGGATTATTTTTAGTGAGTGGTATTCTATATGAAAGGGGGAGCAAATATACTCCTGTTTATTACTTATAAAGTAACTCAACTTATATATGAATCAGAATTTACTTTTAAAATATATATCCGGAAAAGCCTCTCAAAGGGAGAAAGAAGAAGTTGCAGCATGGATTGATGCCGATGCCGCTAATCTCAAAGAATTTATGTCACTCCGCAAAAGTTATGATGCACTTGTTTGGCAGGATGCGGATGAGTTGAAAACGGGGCGTGACAAGCTGCTTTCACTACGCACTTTTACGATGAAGGCGATGCGGATTGCGGCTATTGATAATGGGATATATATTGCGGAAGCTGCTCCTTCCAATACGTTTGGTCAGCAGATAGAGGCACAATTGGTGGACGAGGGAGATGTGATAAAGACATTGACCGTCCGTTTGGTTCGTGCTATTGATCAAGATGTAACTGTAACACTGGATATCGATCAGCAACTCATTGATGAGTATAATCAACAGCATGAAGCGTCTTACGAACTTTTGCCGGAAGAATTCAGAAGTTTTGAATGCACAGTTACGATTCCCGCAGGCGAAGTGTCTGCACCAGTCATTAATCTTACTATAAAGCCGTTTACCACCCCCAATAACGAGGCTTATGCGATTCCGGTACGGATTACTTCTGTAACCGGTCCGATAGGACTTGTTGGTAATGCAAACCATATTCTTTATCTGCTTACTTCCCCTAATAAGCAAAAAGCAGTGATTCTGAAATCAGGTAATAAAACTAGTTTGAAGTTTAAAAATGAGATTCCTGTTACTCAATGGACTATAGAATATTGGATCAGATTCGACAATATAACCGGCAGACCGACCGGAAATTGGGTGGGACTTGCTAATAAGCCGTTCAGGGAAATGATGTTTCCCGGCAATGTAGCTCCTCTTTCTTTTAATGGTATATTGTTACGTTATTGGCCGCAGGGCGTTAAACAAATAGCTCCTGTTCTTCAGTGTCAATTAGATGGAAATTATTTTGATAGTGAAGAATTCTGGTGGCCTGATACATGGTATCATATTACTTATACTTATGATGGATCTACTATTCGTCTTTATAAAGATGGTACAATAAACGCCAGTAAGACAGACTCTAGAGATTTTACATTCAATACAATATCTTTAGCGCAGAGCTTTGGTTGGAACGTGCAGGTAGAACTTGCTCAGATTCGTCTTTGGAGCAAATGCCTGACAGAGAACGCTATTCAGGAAGGAATGTCACGCCAGATATCCGGAGATTCGGATGGTTTGATTGGGTATTGGAAGTGTGATGAAGGAAAAGGAAATGTATTGAAGGATAATAGCCCGAACGGTAATGATATAACGCTTGCTGGAACTCCTGCATGGAGTGAACAATACAATTTCTATCATCCTAATGATTAAGCGGATGGTTGGAGCTTTATCAATTGATTAGAGAATCCGATACTTACAGATAGTGAAAAAGAAAAGCTGGTTGCAATCCTTTGCAGCCGGCTTTTTGATAAATGGGTTTTATGCCTGCCCCCCCCCGCTGTTTTAAGTGCTTAATCTGTGCGATATTCTTTCATTTATCGTTTTGGTGGTTTAAATCAATGCCCTCTTTCGAAGCAGGGGTATACTTATCAGGATATTCTTCATATTGTTCTTTGCCTTGGTAACCAGCTGTATTCCATTAAGGAAGAAGTTCTCAAACAGCGCCTGTCCGATATATCCTTTGCCGACACATAATTTATCTTTTATGTTTTCCAAAAACTTGCCCTGCTTCAATGGTTCGCGGTCATCTACATTTTCCAAAGTAAATATGAACTTCAGGATTCTTCCTTTATTATTGATAATTAGGTGAAGTTTAAATCCGAAGAATCATCCTGTGGAACATTTACTATGCTTAGCAATTCTCTCAAAGGTTTTGTGAATCAGTATCCACTGATTACGGCATACTCGCAAAGGAGTTGAATCGACCAATCTGATACCTGTGCAGGTTCCCAACAGGACTTTTTGATGAAAATGGTCAATGGAAGTAACACCTCCTTTCCCAATTCTACAAAGGTGGTTATGGGATTCACTATTGGAAAACAGACCGTTTAGATGTTTGCAGACATACTCCTTAGTAATAATGTTTGTAATATCTGAAGCCATCGGAATGAAACAAGACAAGAATAACCATAATTTCCGCATCACTCATACTGTTAGGTTTCTTGCAATACTTATGTTTATTGTTTTCAAACATATATTTTTTCTATTGTAATGTAAATTCTTTACAGAGGTCATCTGCCATACAATAAATCTCTGTAACTTTAGCTTCTGGGAATATAGTGGTAATCGTTAAATGTTATAATTGAGCATTATAAACTTAATGCTTTTATTGCTATGCATCTAATTTACAATAATATATTTATTTTCTTATATAGAACTTACGTTAATTAGTTGATTCCCATGTTGACAAAATAACGGTAAACTTTCTCCATGTCACGATTAAAAGCATAATAACCGGTCCCAAGAATAATACCCACATTTTTGGTGGCTGCATAATCTACCAGTTCTTTCAGATTAATATCCTTCACTACTTGCATCAAGTCCGCTTACAGGTTTACTACTCAACCTTTATCAAGGATTACATATCCTATTCCATTCTCAGAGACGAAACCAATACATACTTTATAGGTCTAATTATTTACTTTGGTGATAAATAGTCACTTTTACTAGTTTTACATAATTCAACGTGTTGTCATGACAAGTGAGCAAAGTTTCTCCATCTGTTGTCAAGGGAACGACAAAGATGTGTTACAACCTTTGATACATCGCAATAACAGTAAAAGTCTCGGAAGTGTTACTGGGTAAACTTCAATATATGCTCCCCTGCTTCCAAATGGGTCATTCGTTCCCCTTTCACATTATTAGGAGCATAAAATGTTGCCGTACTGTTAGCTGGAACGGTCACATGACAAACAATTTGCTTTCCTTTGCGTTCCCATGCCGAGCGTATTTCTCCGTATGGTGACTGATGCTTAGCTTCAAACTTATCTAGTTCAGCAGGAAAATTGGGACGGAGCAATATGTGCTTGAAACCAGGATATTCCGGATCAGGGAATATACCACCTATTCCTTTATAAAACCACCCACCTATTTCTCCAAACATCATGTGATTGTCAGATATATCACGTGTAGCCTTCAAATCCCAGTTTTCCAATAGAGTGGTTGCTCCATTGACCACCCACTCTCCCCATGAGGGATAGCTATTCTGTACTGCCAATTTATAAGCCGTTTCAGCCTCTCCATTTTCACTTAAAGCATTCAGAATAGCTTTTGCTCCCAACACTCCTACATCAAGATGGAACCCAGCTGCCTCCACTTGTTTAGCTAAATTACGGGCTACTTTCCGTTTCAATTCTTTCGGAACAATGTCCCATTGCAATGGAACACTTTGTTCGGTCTGTACGCCACTGCCATAAATACCCGTTTCTCGGTTTAGGAATTTGTCATTGACTGCATTCCTTATCTTTTCAGCAAGGGCTGCATAATATTTATAGTCCTCAGTTTTTCCTAATAGTTTGGCTGCATTTGCCAATATCTTTGTATCGACATAAAAATAAACAGAAGAAGTCAACTCTTTATTTGAATGTGACTTTACGGGAACCCAGTCTCCCCGCCCCCATGAGGTCAGTCCATTAGGAGCAATACGATCTACATAATCAACATAGCGTTTAATGTTGTCATAACAGTCCACTAACAGTTTACTATCACCATAGAACAAATAAATATTCCAGGGGATAATAGCAATCGTACTTGTCCAATCCAATCCATTATCCGTTCCATACCCCCATCCACCTGTGGGAATGATGTCTGGTAATACACCGTTGGGCTGCTGTTCATCGCGGTGGTCAGCAAGCCATTTCTCGTAGACTGTGATACCATCAAAGTTGTAAAGGGCAGTTTCGATAGCAAAGTGTCCGTCACCTGTCCATCCATTTTTTTCTCGTTGAGGACAGTCAGTGGGATATCCCATTAGGTTAGAAAGATAGGAATTGTCTGAGGCTTTACACAATTTGTTGATAATCTCATTCGATGCAGTCACTTTCCCTATTTTCTCTACATCGCTGTGTACAAAATAAGCGGTTAGACTCTTCTCGTTCAGCGTAATCGGTTTACTACTAGTCACTTCCACATAGCGGAATCCTTTATAATTAAACCGGGCAACGAACTCGTCTTCTTCTTTTCCACTCAAAACAAGAATATCGGTCTGAAAAGGATCTGAATTGTCTACAGGACGATGATACACATCAATATTAGAAGTGTTTACTTTTCCGTTCTCATACAGCCGTTCTCCATGTTTCATCCGTATAACTGTCCCAGCTTCTCCAGCTACTTTAATATGAGTAACTCCTGCCATATTCTGCCCGAAATCGAACACATATGTCGTGTCGTTCAATTGTTTCCATGATTTTACAGTAAGGGTATCTACAGCTCGTATAGGTTGTACCTGCTGTGATACTACATTTTGTGAAGGAACCGCTCTGTAACCCACTCCATTCCATTTCGAATCATCGAAGTCTACCATATTCCATCCTTTCTGCTCCAAACGAGCATCGTAATGCTCAGCAGTATAAATACTGTTGAACACCAATGCTCCCGATGATGTTTTCCAATCTCTTTCTGTCGGGATCACCTCCACAGTCCCATCTTTGTATGTAATCCGCAGATCCATGCAGAAAGTCGGTCTATTACGCCACGGTGCACGATGAAAATCCCATACTCCCATTGATTGATGATTGTACCATCCGTTACCCAGTAATACACCAATCGCATTTCGTCCCTCTTTTAACTGAGACGTAACATCATAAGTGACATAGAAATTCCGTCGATCAAAACGGGTATATAATGGATCTAAGCGATGGTTTCCTATCTTTTCGCCATTAATGTATAATTCATACAATCCGGCTACGGCAATATAAGCTCTCGCCGATTTGATTTTCTTATTTGCTTCGAACACTTTACGGAAATAAGGAGCCGGTCGGTAATGAATGTCTCTCCCGTCACCAATCCATGCACCCTGCCAATTAGACATTTTCATCATTCCGGTTTCAAAAGTGCTGACACATGAGGAAACAACCACCCAGTCTTTATCCCATGCTCTGACTTTCCAATAATATTTTGTAAAAGGATGGAGTTCCTTTCCTGCATAAGTGACCAACATTTGTTCAGAATGTTGTTTGCCAGAATCCCATATCTTTCCCTGATTATTTACCACTTCTAGCGAATCATTACCTACAATAATTTGATAAGCAGTCTGTCGTGCCCCCTGACGCTTGTCTCTCAGTTGCCATGACAGTCGTGGAGTCGAATTATCTACTCCTAACGGAGCAACTAGATGATCACAAGCCAAATGTACAGGTTTACAATTTATCGGTTCTTGAGATAATGCTGCTTGCAAACTAAAAAGTAACAGCCCCGCTGAGATTATCAGTTGTTTCATATATGTAAAAAGATTAGTCAGTATTAATGATAGAATTATGAGTACAAAGGTTACAGTCTTTATAAAAACAAGGATAATAATCATTCCTTATGTGACAAAAAACTATCCGTAGGTAAAGAATAACATTTTGATGTTCGTTTATTTACCTACAGATAGATTGTCAAATACCTATTGTTTTTTTGTAGAATATTGCAACGCAATCCTTTTATTTAAAGTTGCGGAATGAACAATCCACAACAAGACGGTTATTCTCCGGATTTAAAAATACGGTATTTCCACTCTGTTTCATATTTCCTTTCAGACAGACAATGCCATATGGAATACCTTTCAGTTCACCTGTCAACGAATCATCCCCTTTTACTTTCAATGGCAAGGTCTTTCCCGTAGCTACTCCAAGTTTCAACATCCATGTATGGGGCGTTTTTCCCTTTATTTCAATCTGTTTTTCGGACAAGTTGATCGTGTAGACAGACTGGTCAGTAGCTACACAATGCAATTGCATCTTCTTATCTTTTATGGCCTTAACTTCTACATTTTTCAAAGTCACTTCCTTCTCCACTCCATCTGTAATTGTGTAAAAACGAATGGCTGCATACTCATCCGGCGTACTCCATAAGAAACCATCCAGAATAGAACAAGTGGTGTAAACACATTGATTAGAAGTTCCCCGTTGCTTCAAATAATCAGATTCTATACGTTCGTCAAACAACTGAATATCCCTAAAACGAATAGAACGATCATTCCATAATAGATTTGTACGGTAGAAACGGCTGTTAAACCATACAGTCCGATTACCGTTATCATACGTGTCGGTCAATGCGGTGACAGATGTAGGAGGTGTAACAGGATATTTCTTTTTAAACCAACGTCCTGATTCCTCCAATGTTTCAATTCGTATATCTCCGGTTTGTATCAATGAATCGAGAATAGGGAATTGCATTTCCAGTCCTTTCTCCATACCTGCCCAAGTGAAAGAATTCTCTTGACCTGCTTGAGTATAGTTGAAGCCAATACAGGGATCCTCAAAAATAGACTTAAAGAAACGACGTACCCATTTTTCACTTCCTCCGGCATCTCCATAAACAGGCTCCAACGTAATAACTCCCTGTATAGAATGTCCCAAACCGGTATCATACTGATAAATAGGATCGCTGCCTAACATTCGAAATACAGGAACAGGGATTTGTCCCTCTTGAGTTTGTGCAGGCATATATCCATTGAGACGACTGGGGTAGTACGCTTGATTCCAGTATCCTCCCCACAGCGTATAACCATCTGTTCCATACTGATCTTTACAATTACATGATGCTACAATTCCATATTTTTCATGCATGTATTCCAATGTATGGGCATCAATAAACCATGAACCAATTGAGGCAGGATATTTTCCAAAAATCTCTTTAAACTTCTCCATATATACATCTACGAGTTTCTCCCTCTCTTCCGGGATATATCCTGTAGCAAAACCGACATCTGCATGCCAATCCCATGGATAACGTCCTCTCCATTCCAGTCCAGCTGCTTCTACATGAGGTTGAGTGATCTCCCACCATCCGCCTACTTCTGTTCCCCTTCTCACTTCTTCTTTCAATAGTGACTGATAACGAGGATTGATCAACGCATCGTATTGCAGCAAAAAGGTTCCCCTCATATTATACTTCTTCAACAGTTCCACCTGTTTGTGCACTGTTTCATACAATACTTCCTCCGAAATTTTACTGTCTCTCGGTTCTAACTGACGGATAAAGTTAATGATGTTCACAATACGGGGAGAAGGAGTATTTTTGGCAGTGACATTTGTCACTGCCAAAAATAATAGAATCATAATTGAGTAAAATAATTTTGTCATAAAAGTTTAATATTATTGTTTGCTATTAACATTATTCATAAAAATAGATTTCTGCCAATGCCGTATGTGGATCACTAGAGTATCCATTCTCTAGCATAAGTTTTACGAATTGGGTGTCAACAGATTGCGAAAATACAAAAAATTGTTGTTCATTTTGTATATGATTCATGGTAAATGATTCCACTTCATCCCACTTAATGCCATCTTTACTACTAAACACTTTAAAATCTTTGACCATATTGTCTGTATTTTGACGAGGAATTAAAGAGACAGCCTTGACTTTATGCTTATTATTCAGATCAAAAGACAGATAATGTGGGAAACCAGGATGTTGTCCTTGCCATTGTGAATGCCAATATGTTGTAATGTCATTATCTATGCCATGTTTCGCCCATCCATTTTGCCCGTTGCTTTCTCCTGTTTCTTCTTGAGAACTATACCCGTGAATCTTTATTGATTCGATTTTACATAAAGGAGAAATTACTTCTGATACTTTAGATGAGAAAGTATCAATACACAATGTGTCGGGTACATATTGTGTTATATAAGTAAACTCAGTACCTTTTTTATAATTTTCAATAAGATGACCCTCTTGGTTAGTTGCTACATGGACCGTATCTTTTTTACCCTCTAAGTTTATATAAGAAACTATTGTATGGACAGGACCCAATGTCTGATCTACAGGTAAAAAACGAACAGTCAAACCTTTTTCAGTAGCAATGGGAGTTTCTTTCAAAGGACGATTGATGAGTTGGGACATAAAATTTGCACCATACGAGTCGCCTGTAGCATATACTGGTACCGAATGGTTTCCATACTGATCATAAGTATAAATTTCAAAGTTATATAAATTTTCAGGTAAATTGATAATTTGTCGCAAAGTATCCACGTTATCAGTTCGTACAACAGGAACATTCATTGAATCCATCTTGGAATTCCAATAAATCATGCAACCAGTGACTTTAGGGTCAGACATAAATAACCCTTCAATCATCACTCGTTCATGTCCGGAATATACCTTGACTGAATCAATTTTACCTGTATATGATTTTATTCCATCTTTTAAATACAAATATTTGTATTCATCCATGCCAGAACACGCATACACTCCCAGTGCTATACATGTCATTGCCATTATTTTTCTATAAATGTTCTTTTTCATAATCTTCATTATTAACGGTTATCACCATATACTTGTATCTCTGTCATATCCAGCCAAGTTGTTCCTTCCCAATTCAGAATCTGTTTAAAACGTAGATATTGTGCCCGAGGAACCAATGTATTGGCTGTAATATCAAAGCCTGCTTCAGCAAAACGTTTGTCTTCATCACTCATTTGACCATATGGCAAACCGGAAGGCTTAATCACTTCGTGACGCGACAACAAAAACCAAGAGTCGTCCCAACTTCCATCCGGGTTTGGACTTTCTGACCCCCATATTTCTATAATACGAGGACATCCTCTATAATAATAAGGCCAAACTCCACTTGGCATCCATTCTGGGTATGTCCAAAACTTAACACGACTAATTTGTGCTAGCTGCCCGATGTTTACCGTTACGAACGCAGAAACTCCACCGGATGGCTGTTCAGTCATATATCGTGCTGATGATGACGTATCACCATCCCATAATTTAGAAATTCCTTCAGACCCTTGACGTTCAGGTGTATCTGTTCCATTTAGATTTGCTCCTCTATATCTGGATTTATCTAAAGTCGTTTCATAATATGGGGAAACAGAAGCATATAATGTATCCGTATAATTTTGAAACCTGTCACGAATCACGACTCCCATTTCATAGTTCAAAGTATCGAGCCCTCTCAAAGTGGTGTTTATATTAGTCATAGATGTATAAATTCCTTCCATATTTACCCATTTCTCTAATGAGTCTTTATAAAATACTTGTATGGCTACATCTGCCTTTGTTTTATTTTCTGCTGTCACTTTGACTCCCATAAACTCTGCGTTTAATGCCAATGTACGGCGTATCTCCCAAATAGGACTTTCTTCTGGTCGTACAGTAATGATTACTGGTTCTGAAGCCACTTCGCTTTGATTATACGAGTAGATTTTCACCTCATGTTCTTCTGTATCAAAGAAACCATCCAATGTCATCATATTGGTATAATATGAAGCTCTAACTTCACGTTCTACTCCGCTCTGCAACGTATATACAGCTTTCACGTACAATAAGTTCTCGTCATGCGGTAGCGTGTAACGGAGAGTTACAATTCCTGGTCCAGCTTTAGCCTGTATGTTAGATATTTGTCCCGGAGGATTGGCATCATATTCTAATGGTCTTCTATTGCCTTCCTCTTCACATCCACTTACTGCCCATACAAAGAACAGTAATGATACTATCTTAAAAAATGCTTTCATTTCTATCGTTTTTAATTTTTACATATAAGTATTACCATCCTGGATTCTGAATCAATGCTGTGTTTCTTCTTAACTCAGCTTCCTGTATAGGCCACAAATAATCGCGAGGGGCAACAAATTTCTGCATGAAAATTGTACGTTTCTGATAATAAGCATCCGCATCTTTTTGGTTAATATCCCAACCTTGTATAGGTCTGTTAAGTTCCTCATTCGCTGTTTTCCAACGACGTAAATCCCAAAAACGATGTCCTTCAAATGCTAATTCAATGGTACGCTCACGTTGGATAATTTCGCGCATGCCGACTTTAGTTGCAGGTTTACTTGGATTGGTGGAATGGTCTTGCCAAGATTTCTTCACCCCATCCAATCCTGCACGATGACGAACCTCGTCAATGTAGTAATAAACTTCATCATCTGGTGCTTTCTTTGATTCATTTAGCGCTTCGGCATACATTAAATACAAATCAGCAAGTCGGATTTCCGGCCACGGATACTGTTTTATTTGCCCATTTTGTACAAATGTGGATTCCCAATGAACGAGCTTTTTTACAAAATATCCAGTAACAGAGTACATACTCTGTACTACTCCGTTGGCGGTTTCTCCTGATCGTGCATTTACATAGAATGGTTCCTGATCAGATTGAGAAGAAATGTTATATAGCAACCAAGACGAACGGTCGAAAGCTAAATCTGCATAGAAACGAGGTTCTCGGTCAAAATTCAAGGCGGCAGTCTGTTGTCCTGACTGAATATTGATTCTTTCTGCGTCTGTTGCTGTACGCAGAGTTTCATAAAATATATAATTTGGTGCTAAATCTTTATCTTCATTAATCGGTACACCATTTTTTGTATAGAACATCTCTACCATCTTTAACGGAGGGGCCATCATACCATAACAGCTAGTACTAAGAAAATCATTATTGATCAAGGCTATACATACATTTTGAAGATTAACTGGACGAGAATTACTATTCCCCCATATAATCTCGTCATTCCAAGGGTCGCAGATAGAATTACGTATATTCATCTGAGTAATTGTCTCATCAGTCATACTGATTGGTGAATTATTCTCATAATAGTAAAGCTTTGCTCCATTGTTCTCGGCTGCATCAATGGCTTTTTTGGCTGCTGTAGCAGCAAGTAACCATTTATTTTCATCATATGTCTGATTGAAAAGTGGTTCGCCTTTCATATTTTTGAAATTGGCATAATCCGTATTTCCATTAAATAGTGGGCTGGCAGCGAGCAGATACAACTTTGCTTTGCAGGCAAGTAGAATCGGCTGTGTCACTCGTCCCAATTCTGTTGTAGGTCTTGATATATAAGCTGGTAATTTAGCATAAGCTTGATCATACAACTGAGTAATGTAGTTCACACAACTATCTACCGGTATACGTTCTTGACGTGTTTCTTCGGGAGTAGCAGATACTGGAATATTTTTATCTATCAAAGGTATCGGTCCATACATACGTAATAACAAATAGTGATAATATGCCTTTAAAAATAGGGCTTCTCCTATCCAGCGGGTTCTAGTATCCAGCGGGAGATCGCGTACAAGAGACTCATTCTGTATATTTTCCAAGAAAATATTGCAAAGCCTTAGAGCCTTGAAATAAGCCCGTGCACTTTTTTCTCCAGCCCAAGCATTGTGATAAGGATTATTTGTATTCTGTTCTCCACGTGCCACACTCCATGCATCGGCATTAACCCAACGTGTATCCAAATCTTTTGGTAACCATGCTTCATCAGCACCAAAAAATCCCACATTGCCGTTTTCTGATCCATTTTGGGGCAATTGTGCATAACAGGTAAATAAAAATTTCTCAGCTTCAGTACTGTTCGAGAAAGCATGATCAAGAATTGATACATTATCGGGGACTACATCTAGAAAGTCGCAAGAACTGACGGCTGTCATACAAAGTCCTACCCAAACAAATTTTACTGTTTTAGAAAAGCTTTTAAGCCTATATATAATAGATATTTTCATTGTTGTATATTTTAAATTCCAATCATTAAACCAATATTGAACACTCTCTGTATAGGATAGCCGAGTCCATTTCCTGCCATTTCCGGATCCCACATTTTAAACTTACTGATGACAAATAAGTTTGAAGCGTTCAGATAGAGACGTAAGTTTCTCAGTCCACACTTGGTAAATAGTTTTTCTGGTATGGAATATCCTACTTCCAAACTCTTTAGGCGAAGAAAGCGTCCGTTACGCAGCCACCAACTTGATCCTCGATTATTGTTGTCTATAATTTTTGAAGCCAAGCGAGGCCAGAAAGCGTAAATGTCGCGATTGTCTTCCGACCAATGATCTTCTGCAATTACTTCCAGTAATCCATTTTGATTTCCACCATTGATATGGAAAGGTGTTATATTTCCGGGATTAATCATAAACGATCGCCTTCCAACACCAGTAAAGAAGAAGCTGAAATCTATATTTTTCCATCCCATAGAGGCACCAAATCCATAATTAATTTCGGGTACATTGGGGAATCCCATGCAAACGTTATCATCATCTGTGATCTTTCCATCGCCGTTCATATCTTTATACTTGATATCTCCTGCCATATATTCACCAAATCCCTGCTCTGGAGAGTTCGCTACATCTGCCTCATCGATAAACAAGCGTTCAGCAATCAAGCCAATATTCGCATTTGCTGTCCTACCAATTGATGAACGATACCATTCGTTAATAGGGTAGCCAGGCTCGTCTACCACTCTCATTTCATTGTGGGCATATGTAAAGTTAAATTGTCCTTCCAACCATAAACCGTTCATGAAATTTTTCTGATATTTCATTGATAAATCTACACCTTGATTGAATGCTTCTCCTATATTCGCTTGTACTTGAGCCGTTAACCCCATTGTATTTGGTATATAAGATCGTCCCATCAGGATATTGTTACGATACTGGGTAAAATATTCAGCAGTTACCGTAAAACCCATACCTACCAAGTCAATAGCAAGATTCATTTGCTTGGATTTTTCCCAACCGATTAGTTCGTTTGGATAGCGGTTAATGGAAATTCCCGGCTTACTGTAATTGAACAACTCTCCAAAAGTATATCCCCATCCACTATCCGATAAGTTTACGTTGGAGAGATAAAAGAAGCGGTCTTTCATTGCATCGCCAATCTGGTCATTACCCACTACTCCATAGGATCCTCTCACTTTCAGACTAGAAATCTTGTCTTTTATAGGCCAAAATTTCTCGTTAGCAATATCCCATGCTGCACCAACAGAAGGAAAGAATCCCCAGCGATTGTTTTTATGAAAACGTTCACTACCATTTAGTCCAAAGTTGAATTCCACAAAATAACGGGAGTCGAAATTATAAGCAGCACGTCCTGACAAGCCTAAATTACGGTTAGGTAATGATTGTTCTAGCGAACCTGCATTACCAGTAGAATAGTCAGAGAGACGTCCTACCAGTAAACCATTAACCGTATGTTTCTCTCTGAAAACATGGTCGTACGTCAAAACAGCTTCCGCATACATTTTACTGTTTACCGTTTTTCCACCTTCTTCATAAGTCAAATATTCGGTTCCTACAGATCCTATAGAGTTAGGACCACCGTCATTAAAAGGGAGTAAAGTTGCATTTCCTGATTCATCAATCTGGGTATAATAGTAGAATGGTGTAAAGCGACGTTTAGTATCAAAATAGGAATAACGGTCTACATATCCCATTGCCCTGAATTTCAATCCTTCAGTAATAAATTTCAGATCTTGTTGGAATTCAAGCTGAGCGTTGATCCTCGATGATTTGGAAGACTGGAAGCCTGATACCATTTGGGCATATGGGTTGACGAACAATGATTTCGTACCTGGCATAAGAGCGTTTCCAAATAATTCATGTTTCGAATATGGACTCATTGATATCGGATATGTAGCTGGAAACATAACGGGATTCGACCAAATAGCAGAATTAAACACAGCTCCACCACCGTCAATTGGCCCCTTTTGATCATCAAACTGTCCGTAAACACGAATAATTGCTTTCGTAGTTGGTGTAATATTCAATGTTGTATTAGAGCGAATTGCATAATTGATCAGTTTTACATTATTATCAAAAAGATCGGAAGCTCCGCTCTTTAAAACACCATTATCTACATTTACTGTTCCCGATACATAATATTGTGCAATATTTCCTCCACCAGATACACTCATATTATAACGTTGGTTCACAGTATAATCTTTAACTAATTGATCAATCCAATTATTATTAGGATACAGATACGGATTATCACCATTGCGCGTATGTTCAATCTTATTTTGCGAATAAGGAAGATTTGCCAAGGGATCTCTAGTCAATGCAGCTTCATTGGCTAGTTCCATATAGGTTATGTTGTCAGCAAACTTAAAATTACGTGTATTAGAAGAAATTGAAGTCTCTACACGTGCATCAAATCTAGCTTTTTCTGCTTTACCTAACTTCGTAGTTACCAAGATTACCCCGTTGGCACCACGTGCACCATATACAGCCGTGGCCGTGGCATCTTTTAATACAGAAAAAGCATTGATATCATCTGGTTGTAAACGAGCTAAATCGGTAGAACTAGATTCAACGCCATCAATCAAAATTAATGGATCCACCTTACCGGCTCCAAATGAACCAACACCACGAACAAAGAATTGTGCATTGTCCTGTCCTGGTTCACCGGAACTCTGATAAGAGATAACACCGGCAATCTTACCTTGAAACATCGTTGTCAGATTACTTGTAGGACCTTTTAGGTCTTTTACATCAATAGTAGTTACCGAACTTACCATACTCTCCTTCTTTTGAGTACCGAACCCCACCACTACCACTTCTTCTAACGCTTCGTTTGATTCTTCCATCACGATTTTCAAACGTTTGGTATTTGCTATTTTATAAGTAAGATTGCGCATACCCATAAACTTGAATACCAAAATATCACCTAAGCGAGCTTCAATAGAAAAATTACCATCCATATCAGTGGCAACACCGATATTGGTACCTTCTATCATCACATTTACACCTGGCATAAAATTACCGTCTACGTCAGTTACCACACCAACAATTTTATCATTATTCTGCTGAATTGAATACATAGAATGATTCTTTCCTGCTTCATCGGCATACAATGGAGCAGCAGAAATCAGAAAAGAAGCGATGATTGATAAAACAAATTGTGAGAAAGAACTTTTAGGTCCCTGTATTTTCCATCTCTCTTTTTGTACAATGGGAAAATGGAAACCATCTTCATTAATTTTTAATTTCCATGTGGCTTTCATAGTTTTTTAATTTTAAAAATTAGTTTTTTAGATTTATCGAATGCGCAAAAATAGATATTCTATTAATCGTTTAAACTGCGTTTTTTGACACAAAAAATAATATATTTGCTAAATACGAAACAAATAACGTGAGTTCGATATAAAATCAGAAAATATTCAGTTGTTAACTGTTGGCAAAAATTACCTCAATGGCGACCTTCTTTTCAAAGAAGCAATAAGCAGCAATGGCTGACAGAGCATTTGCAATGAAATTTTGTTGAAAGACCGGTGTTTTGAGTGCTCAATCTGTGCGATATTATTTTATTTATTGTTGGGGGTGAATCAATGCCCTCTTTTTTCGAAGTAGAATTTTATCGGTTATACTTATCAAGATATTCTTCATATTGTTCTTTGCCTTAATAACAAGCTGTATTCCACTAAGGAAGAAGTTCTCAAACAGCGCCTGTCCGATATATACCTTGCCGATACATAATTTATCTTTTATGTTTTCCAGAAACTTGTCCTGCTTCAATGGTTCGCAGTCATCTACATTTTCCAGAGTAAAAATGAGCTTCAGGAATTTTCCTTTACCTTTGATAATCAGGTGAAGTTTAAATCCGAAGAATCATCCCGTGGAGCATTTACCATGCTTAGTAATTCTCTCAAGGGTTTTGTGAATCAGTATCCACTGGTAATCGTTTAAATGTTATGATTGAGCACTATAAATTAAATACCTTTATTGCTATGTCTCTAATTTTTAGTGATATATTTGTTCTCTTGTCTCGAACTCGTGTTAAGATAAGTATTCAAAGAGTTGTCTACTGACGCTAGTGTGACTTCAGAGCATGAAAAGATATCAGATGAGTTAAATGGAGAAGTGATAATTGTAGCGATAACGAAGATTTGATTTGCCTGTTTAACGAATAGAGAAGAAACGGTTCCGGTTTCCCAGGACCGTTTCTCTGTTTTTTATTTTTCATCGTTCTCGCGAATCTCCACGCGACGAATCTTGCCGCTGATAGTCTTGGGCAGTTCGTCAACGAACTCAATCACACGCGGATATTTATAAGGAGCAGTCACCTTCTTGACGTGGTTCTGCAATTCCTTGATCAGTTCTTCTCCGGCACGTGCTTTATAGTCTTTGGACAATACGATAGTAGCTTTTACTACCTGTCCACGAATCTCATCGGGTACTCCGGTGATAGCACATTCTATGACGGCAGGGTGCGTCATCAAAGCGCTTTCCACTTCGAACGGGCCGATACGGTAACCGGAACTCTTGATTACGTCGTCTGCACGTCCTACAAACCAAAGATATCCGTCTTCGTCTTTCCATGCTACATCACCTGTGTAGTAAATGCCGTCGTGCCAAGCCTCGTGTGTACGTTCCGCATCCCGATAGTACTCTTTGAAAAGTCCGAGAGGTTTGCCTTTGCTGGTACGGATCACAATTTGTCCTTGCTCTCCGGCTTCCACGGAGCGACCTTCACTGTCGATCAGGTCTACGTCATACTGCGGATTGGGCAGTCCCATGCTTCCCGGTTTCGGTTTCATCCAAGGCATGGTGGCAACTGTCAGTGTCGTTTCCGTCTGTCCGAAACCTTCCATCAGCTTGATGCCTGTCAGTTTCTTGAAGGTTTCGAATACGGCAGGGTTCAGTGCTTCTCCGGCAATGGTGCAATACCGCAGTGAAGACAAGTCATATTTAGTCAGGTCTTCATGAATCAGAAAGCGGAAGATGGTTGGAGGTGCGCAAAGGGAAGTCACCTGATACTCCTGTATCTTTTCCAGAATAGCTGCGGGCGTGAACTTTTCGTGGTCATAGACGAAAATGTTGGCTCCGGCGATCCATTGTCCGTAGAGTTTTCCCCATACGGCTTTTCCCCAGCCGGTATCGGCGATGGTGAGGTGGAGGCTGTTCTCATCCAGATTGTGCCAGAAACTACCCGTAACGATATGACCTAACGGATACGTAAAGTCATGTGCTACCATTTTAGGTTCGCCGGTAGTGCCGGAAGTGAAGTACATCAGTGAGATGTCGTCATTCGTATTGGCATGTCTCGGGCGGATGAAAGGGGCAGCGTTATCGATTCCCTGATGGAAATCTTCGAATCCTTCCGGAACTTCCGGACCTACACTGACCAGTTTTTCCACGCTCGGACACTCGGGAAGAGCATCTTTGATGTGTTGCAGTATGATTCCCTCACCGGCAGCCACAATCATTTTGATGTCGGCAGCGTTGCAGCGATAGATGATATCTTTCTTTGTCAGCAGGTGAGTGGCGGGGATCACCGTTGCTCCCAGCTTATGCAGGGCGATGGTGCTGTACCAGAACTCATAGCGACGCTTTAGAATCAGCATCACCATGTCTCCGCGACCGATGCCGAGGCTCTGGAAGTAAGAGGCCGTCATGTCCGTATAGCGTTTCATATCGGCGAAGGAGAACTGACGGCTTTCGCCCTGGTCATTGGTCCAGAGCAGAGCGTTCTTGTCGGGTTGTTCGGCAGCCCAGGCATCTACTACGTCGTAGCCGAAGTTGAAATTCTCCGGTACGTTTATTTTCAGGTTCTTGATGAAATCCTCTTGTGAGGCAAAGCTAGTCTGTGCTAAAAATCTTTCTACCATAACGTTATTACATAATTACGGCCAGAAAACGTACCGTTTTGCCATCGAGCGCTTTCATGCCATGTGGAAGTTTTGAATTAAAATAAATACTGTCTCCTTGGTTCAGGATGATTTCCTTGCCCTCGATGTTGATAAGCATACGGCCTTCAACCACCAGGTTGAATTCCTGTCCGTTGTGGTGGTTATAATGGATCGGCTCATCGTCTCCCTTCGGTTCGACCGTGACGATGAAAGGATCGGCGGTGCGGTTCATGAAGCCCGACGCCAGTGACTGGTATTTGTAAGCCCTGGTACGTTCGATGCTGACTCCTTTGCCGGCACGGGTCACGAAGTAGCTGCTCATTTTCGGCTCTTCGCCAAACATCAAAGCATCCAGTGCGATGTTATAGGTACGGGCTATCTTTTGTAGCATACTAACGGAAATGTCGTATTGTCCTGTCTCTGCGAGCCGGTATTCTTCGGCAGATATGTCGCAGTCGCGGGCGATATCTTCAGACGTTAGTTCCAGTACGTCACGTAATCCGCGAAGGCGTTCTGCGATCTGTTTAATTTGGTCATTCATACAAGTGGTTGTTTTTTGATTATTAATAATTTTGCGGTATTATTTGGATGCTTTCATCGCTTTGATGACGGCGGAGGTAAATCCGTTGTGTTCCAGTTCGTTGATTCCCTTGATCGTAATTCCGCCCGGAGTAGTCACTTTGTCGATTTCCACGCTGGGGTGGGTGTCATTGTTCAGAATTAATGCGGCGGCTCCCTTGACGGACTGGGCTACCATTTCCATCGCATCTTTGGGACGGATGCCCATTTCGATGCCGGCCTGCATGGCTGCCTGGATGTATTTCAATACGTAAGCGATGCCGCAGGAAGTCAGTGCCGTGGTGGCGGCTATCTTATCTTCGGGGATGAGCATGGCCATTCCCATTTCGTTGAACAGGCGGAGCATAAACTGGTTCTGTTCATCGTTCGTGTTGCGTGCCGCGATAAGCGTCATACTTTCCAGTTCGCTGATGGCAGTGTTCGGAATCAGGCGGAACATCGGCATCTCCGGTGCTATCACAAAGTGTGCGAGTTCTTCAAAACTGATACCTGCCGCTACGGATACGAGCGTCTGTTTGCTCTTCAGCTTCAACTCGCGCATGACGGACTCCACAAACCAAGGCTTCACGGCGAGAATGACAACATCTGCTCCCGTTGCCGCTTCCGTATTGCTCAGAGTGGTGGAAATGCCCGGAAATTCTTCTTTCAGTTTCTCCAGTTTGCCTGCGCTGGGGTTGGATACAATGATATCTGAGTCTGCTATCAGACTTCCTTTTGCCAGGCCGCGGGCTATAGAACCACCCATGTTTCCTGCACCGATAATAGCTATTTTCATATGCGCTTCTTTTTTAATGTATTCTTACAGACAAAGGTAACGGTAAATTGCGAAAAAACAAAAAGCAGCCTGAATAAGAACTGTTTTTCTGTTCGAGGCTGCTTTTTTGTTCGCTGTTTATTAATCAAATATCAGTTAGAGTACTCTTTTGAAACGGGCAAGGAACTCGTCCGCTTCCTCCATGCTGAGGCAGAGAGGGGGCAATAAGCGGAGTACATTCGTCCCGCTGGCTCCCGTAAATACGTGTTCGTCGTAGATGAGGCGGCTGCGCAATTCCTTGATCGGTTCTTCAAATTCGAGTCCGATCATCAGTCCGCGTCCGCGCACCTCTTTGATTTGCGGGAATTTCTTGAGTTCTTCCAGCAGGTAGTCGCCGACTGCTTTTGCATTTTCTACCAGATTGTCCTGTTCGATGACGTCCATTACGGCAAGAGCTGCCGAGCAGGCCAGGTGATTTCCGCCGAATGTAGTTCCCAGTTGTCCGTAGACGGGCTTGAACATCGGGCTGATCAGTACACCTGCCATCGGGAATCCGTTTCCGATGCCTTTGGCTACGGTGATGATGTCTGGCTGGATATGGTTGTATTGATGGGCAAAGAATTTTCCGCTACGGCCGTATCCACTCTGGATTTCGTCCAGAATCAGAATCGTTCCGGTTTCGGTACAAACCTTGCGAAGTTCCTGCATAAATTCGGTAGTCGGTATTTTGATACCGCCCACTCCTTGTATTCCTTCGATGATAACAGCGCATACGTCACCTTTCGCCAGTTCCTGCTTCATCGCTTCGATGTCATTCAGAGGGAGATAGGTCACATGACCGTTGTTGTTGATCGGAGCAATGATGGTGGGGTTGTTCGTAGCCTCCACTGCAAGGGATGTACGTCCGTGGAAGGCTTTGCTGAAAGAAATGACTTTGGTGCGTCCGTTATAGAAAGAAGCCAGCTTCAGCGCGTTTTCATTGGCTTCGGCTCCGCTGTTGATCAGAAACAGCGAGTAATCTTCATAACCGGAAATCTTTCCCAATCGTTCGGCTACTTGTTGCTGCAGCTTATTGATCACCGAGTTTGAATAGAAACCAAGGGTTGCTACCTGATTGCTGATCATCTCCACATAGTGGGGATGCGCGTGTCCGATGGAGATGACGGCATGGCCTCCGTAGAGGTCCAGATATTCCGTACCGTTCTCATCCCATACTTTACAGCCTTGTCCTTTGACTATATTGATGTCATATAAAGGATATACGTCGAATAATTTCATAATTCTTCTGTTTTTAGAAAGCGGAAGGTTTCAGCCGTAATCCTACGGTTTCTTCCAGGTTGAACATCAGATTCATGTTATGAACTGCTTGTCCGCTGGCACCCTTCAGCAAGTTGTCGATACAGGAGATAATCAGTAATTTGTCACCATGTTTCTCCAGATGTATCAGACATTTATTGGTATTTACGACTTGTTTCAAGTCTATATTCTTATCTACAATATGCACGAAGGAGTCTTTTGCATAATATTCCTCATACATGCGAACGATTTCTTCGAGTGCAACTTTCGTTTTTACGACAAGAGTGGCAAAGATGCCGCGCGGGAAATCTCCCCGATAAGGAATAAAGTCGATCTCTGAATCGAAGCTGTTCTGCAACTGCTTCAGTGATTGCTTGATTTCCGGCACGTGCTGATGATCGAAGGCCTTGTATATGCTGATGTTATTGTTGCGCCAACTGAAATGACTGGTAGCACCGGGCTTCACGCCGGCACCGGTACTTCCGGTGATGGCATTGACCGAAACATCGCCTGTCAACATCAGATTCTTGGCTAGCGGAAGCAAACCTAACTGGATGCAGGTAGCAAAACAACCGGGGTTGGCTACGTGCTTCGCCGTACAGGTAGCACGACGGTTCAGTTCCGGCAGACCGTAGATGAAGTCATGATCGTCACTCTTGATGCGATAATCCATCGAGAGGTCGATGATTTTCAAATCTTCCGGCACGTTGTGGCTTTCCATGAATTTCTTCGTGTCACCGTGGGCGGTACAGAAGAATAGTACATCTATTGCGTCCAGAGGTAACTGGTCGGTAAATCTCAGGTCGGTTTCTCCGTATAGTCCTTCGTGTACGTCGGTGATTCGGTTTCCGGCATTACTGCTGCTGTTGATGAATACGATTTCAGTTTCCGGATGGTTGAGCAGCAGACGGATTAATTCGCCTGCTGTATATCCTGCGCCACCAATGATTCCTGCTTTAATCATATCTCTTCGTCTTTATGGTTATTGTAGTAAACACGCAGCGGAGTAGAAGTTACCTTAATAAAGCCCTTAGCATCTTCGGCTGTCCAGCCCTTCTGCATTTCACCATATTCGCCGAACTTCGTTTTCACGAGGTCGTCTTCCGATTCTACACCGACGGTAGAGAAAGAAAGCGGGCGGAGCTCGAGGATTGCCGTACCGTTAACGTTACGCTGGCTTTCCTGAAGCATGGCTTCGATGTCACGCATCACCGGTTCGAGATACTGGCTTTCGTGGAGGAACATTCCGTACCAGTTGGCCACCTGATCTTTCCAGTATTGCTGCCATTTGCTCAATGTGTATTTTTCGAGGAAGCGGTGAGCACCGATAATCAACATCGGAGCGGCAGCCTCGAAACCCACACGGCCTTTGATGCCGATAATCGTATCGCCCACGTGCATATCACGTCCGATACCGTATGCGGCACCGATCTCTTCTACCTTCTGGATAGCTTGGATCGGATCATCGAATGTTTCGTCATTGACAGCTTTCAGTTCTCCCTTTTCGAAAGTGAGACGGAGTTGTTCGCTGCCTTCTTTTTCCACATGTTTCAGGTAGGCTGTTTCCGGTAATCCCTGTGCGGAGTCGAGGATTTCGCCACCACAGATGGATGTACCCCACAAACCTACGTTATAAGAGTATTTCAGCTTGGTAAAGTCTGCACTGAAACCATGTTTGTTCAGATAGTCGATTTCTTCCTGACGGCTTAATGCCATATCACGGGTCAGCGTGATGATTTCTACATTCGGAGCCAGTACAAGGAAAGTCATGTCAAAACGAATCTGGTCGTTACCTGCTCCGGTAGAACCGTGGGCAATGGCATCCGCACCGATTTCGTTGGCATAACGTGCGATGGCCAATGCCTGGAAGATACGTTCCGAGCTGACAGAGATCGGGTAAGTACCATTACGCAGCACATTTCCGAAAACCATATATTTCAGACTCTTTTCGTAGTATTCCTGAGTAACGTCCAATGTTACATATTTCACTGCTCCCAGTTTGTAGGCGTTTTCTTCGTTTGTCTTCAGCTGTTCTTCGCTGAAACCGCCCGTATTGGCACAAGCTGCATATACTTCGTAACCTTTTTCTTTAGCGAGGTACATGACGGTGAACGATGTGTCCAGTCCGCCGCTGAATGCCACCACTACTTTTTTCTTCTTTTCTGCCATAGTGCTGTATATATTAAATGTTATTTCTTTCTTGTTCTTTTTTTATGTTCCGTGGGTCTGTCGGATCGTACAGCATGGCTGTGCAGATGCAGAACTTACGGTTTTTAGCTACCAGTATATCATGGTTGGTGCAGCCTTCGCATCCTTTCCAGAAAGCCTCGTCGTCTGTCAGTTCATTGAAAGTGACGGGGACATATCCTAGTTCGGTGTTCATTTTCATCACTGCGGCTCCGGATGTCAGACTGAAAATCTTAGCTTTCGGCCATCGGAGACGTGCCAGTTGGAAAGATGCTTGTTTGATGCGCTTTGCCAATCCTAATCCGCGAAAATCGGGATGTACAATCAGACCGGAGGTTGCTACGTATTGCTTGTTTCCCCATGATTCGATATAGGTGAAACCTGCGAATGTGTCGCCACAGAGCGCGATTATTGCTTTGCCCTCTTTCATTTTAGTCGCTACGTATTCGTGTGTGCGCTCTGCGATTCCGGTTCCTCGTACGGCAGCAGCATTTCTGATAGTTTCCAAAATAGTGTCAACGTAAACCTCATGTGAGGCGTCGGCTACCATAACATCTATTTGTTGAGTGTCCATTTCTTTATATATAATATAGGTATAGTTATTCGATATTCGGAATGATGAGCGACAAAAGCTGACGTACTTTGCTTGTGGCTACTCCTTCACGCAGAACCAGCATGATGGTATCGTCGCCGGCAATGGTTCCCAGAATCTCGCTGAACTCATTGTTGTCGATATCATAAGCCATGCTGCTGGCGTAACCGGGACGGGTACGGATGACAGCTATATTGCCGGAAAACTGTAGGGAGATAAATCCATTGTTGCGCAACATCTCACCGGCACTCTGGTCAGTGGAACGTTTATACATGATGTTATTCGGCAATACATATACATACTTGCCGTTCATACTTGCAGCTTTGGCTACTTTCAGTTGTTTCAAGTCGCGGGAGAGGGTGGCTTGTGTCAGTTCGAAGCCTTCACGGTTCAGCTCTTGCAGTAGTTCTTCCTGCGAGCCTACCTCCTTGCTTGAGATAATCATTTTGATGGCGTCTAACCGATTTGCTTTCTTCTTCATTGTATAATTATTCTAAGAATGGCGCAAAATTATGCATTATTTCGGAGAAAACATGCATAAATCATGCTTTTTTTGCATAAAAAGTAAAATTTATACTGATGTAAGGTTTGGCTATGCAGATTTGTGTCAAAATGCACATCCTTTCTATCAAAATGCGTAAGGAAAAGGAGGAAGGAACCGCCTATCTTTGCAATGTAGGTAAATGGATACCTTAAATATATAGACAAAATACCATGAAACAGAACTTTTTTGCAGTCGACCTGGGCGCAACAAGCGGCCGTACAATCTTAGGCTCTTTTATTGAAGGCGGATTAAATCTGGAGGAGATTAATCGTTTTCCTAACCACTTGATCGAGGTGGGTGGACATTTCTATTGGGATATTTATGCATTATACCGTCACATTATCGACGGATTGAAATTGGTAGCTCACCGTGGCGAATCTATTGCCTCTATCGGTATAGATACATGGGGAGTAGATTTCGTCCTCCTTGGAAAAGATGGAAACCTGCTTCGCCAGCCTTATGCATATCGTGATCCGCATACGGTAGGAGCACCGGAAGCCTTTTTCTCTCGTATCTCTCGTAGCGAGGTATATGGTAAAACTGGTATTCAGGTAATGAATTTTAATTCACTTTTCCAATTAGATACTTTGCGTCGCAATCATGACAGTGCATTGGAGGCAGCAGACAAAGTTCTGTTTATGCCGGATGCGTTGAGCTATATGCTGACCGGGAAGATGGTAACCGAATATACCATTGCTTCCACTGCCCAATTAGTGAATGCACATACGCAACGTCTGGAACCGGAGTTGCTGAAAGCAGTCGGACTGCAAGAAGAGAATTTCGGTCGTTTTGTCTTCCCAGGTGAGAAGATAGGAACATTGACTGAAGAAGTGCAAAAGATAACAGGATTGGGGGCAATTCCTGTGATTGCGGTGGCCGGACATGATACCGGATCTGCTGTAGCAGCTGTTCCCGCACTTGATCGTAATTTCGCATATTTGAGTAGCGGTACTTGGTCGCTGATGGGGGTGGAAACAGATGCACCGGTAATCACTGCTGAAACAGAGGCTTTGAACTTTACGAATGAAGGTGGCGTAGAAGGCACAATTCGCCTTTTGAAGAATATTTGTGGAATGTGGTTGCTGGAACGTTGCCGTCTGAATTGGGGAGATGCAAGCTATCCGGAATTAATAATCGAAGCGGATTCGTGTGAACCATTCCGTAGTTTAATCAATCCGGATGACGACTGTTTTGCAAATCCTGCGGATATGGAACAGGCCATTCGTGAATATTGCCGGACTACTGGGCAGCCGGTTCCTGAGCAACGTGGACAAATAGTACGTTGTATCTTTGAGAGTCTGGCTTTGCGTTACCGTCAGGTGTTGGAAAACTTGCGTGCGCTTTCTCCTCGTCCTATCGAAACTCTGCATGTGATCGGTGGAGGTAGCCGTAATGACTTGTTGAATCAGTTTACTGCTAATGCTATCGGCATCCCGGTTGTGGCAGGACCGTCTGAGGCAACAGCTATCGGTAATGTCATGATTCAGGCAATGACGGTGGGAGAGGCGACGGATGTTGCTGGTATGCGTCAGTTGATAAGCCGTTCAATTCCGTTGAAGACTTATCACCCACAGGATATGGCAGCCTGGGATGCGGCTTATATCCATTTTAAAAATTGCGTTCGGAAATAAATAGAACGATCGACAGAATAATCATTTTTAAAACTAATAGAATATCATGAAAAAAGAAGAACTGATTCAGAAAGCGTATGAGATT
>ERZ1027069.124-NODE-124-length-42172-cov-8.421587_pt1 | contig 42172 bp, 63 predicted proteins | sample MGYA00519281_ERZ1027069 | MGnify/ENA primary metagenome ERZ1027069 (study PRJEB26926, sample SAMN06164836) | human gut metagenome | biome: ENVO:00009003; feature: ENVO:2100002; material: ENVO:00002003 | host: Homo sapiens | place: USA | collected 2012 ... | reverse complement strand
AAGTTGAAGCTAGGGACAAAGCGGGATCCTGTGTTTGGGTGGGTTTTGTTTGGTTTTGGTGAGTTTGGTTTGGTTTTGCTTGGTTGTGTTTGTTTGGGTTGTTTTGGCAACGGTGGCGGCGGTGTGGTGTGATTGTTTGGGTTTGGTTTGGTTTTGCGCATATGCGGCTAAAATGCGGGTTGTTTTGGATTGGCGGGGCTTTTGGTGGGGGCAAAATTTCTCCGAACATGCAAAAACGGGGTTGTAATGCCCCGTTTCGCTTTTTTGTTGTATTTTTGCAAAATCACTTAAATAGCAATATCCATATTAAGCATATCCAGCGACTTTTTCCAACGGTTGAACAACTCAACCTTAATAGCCTCCCGCCGAGCGTCGTCAGCATTATGCCAGATTGTATTGACAATCGCTGCCGGGGTTGCACCTTTGAGGGGTTTAAGCGTTGCCGCTGGAACATTCTGACTCCGCAGATAAAGCAGAATGAAATCCCGGAATTGATTCTGCTCAGAAGAGCCTGGCGCTTTTCTTTCGGCAAGTTTGCCGGCAAGAGCTTCGTTGTAGACCTGCTCAACCAAAGCCTCTCGAGATTTCTCATTATTCGGAGTTGCGTAAAGGCTGTTAACTCGATCATTCAGCTTTCTTGTGCCGTAATCCAAGAGCGCAGCTATTGTTTCCGGAGGAAAATCCGTAATTGAAGCTTCTTTGCAAATCCCTGCGCTTTTAAAATTAAAAGTGAGTTTATTATGCAAGAGTGCTCCTGCGTTGTTCATCACGTCTTTTAATTGCTCAATCAAATTTAATTCATCAGTCATATTTCATAATCCTTTGCTAAAATTAAAACGAAGAGTAATCAACCCTGATTACTCTTATAACATACCTCAAATTTTCTACAATGTCAATATAAAATGTACCCAGGCTTAAAAATTTTTTAATCCCAAAAAACTTTCACCGGGAAAAATTTTCCGTCCCGCCTGCCTGCCTTCTGACAGCCTACCCCGTACCGCCCCCCTTTCGCGCGCGCGTTTTAGGGGGTATTGCCTCCCACTAAAATTCTCAATGAAAAACCTGAGGAAGCTCAAAGATGCAATCAAAGAGCAACCTCACTACAAAATCCTTGACAGGGCAACCACGGCGCGGGATAATGGAGGGTGAAAGGCCGAAGAGGCTGAAATGAAAGGAGACAAGAAAAGATGAAAGCCGAAACCACCAAGGGCAAAATGCTTAGCCCACTTGAACTTGAAGTGCTTGGAGGGGTCGATGTCAGCGATCTGGTTGAGCGCACAACTGCAGAACTGCAAACTTCTGAGGCACCAAGTATTGCCCGTCTGAGACAAATCCACCATGAAATTGCAAGGCTGCTTGCTAGCGGCCTTACTGAGACCGAAGTAGCTGCAAGTACAGGGTACTCCTTAAGTAGAATCTCAATTCTCAAAGGAGATCCTAGTTTCAAGGAGCTTCTTGCATACTATGCTGCTCGATCTGAAGAGCAGTTTCTTGATGTGCGTAAGAGACTAGCTATCCTTGGCACTGATGCAGTCGCCGAGTTGCAAGATCGATTGGACTACAAACCTGATAGCCTTACCAATACCCAGCTCATCGAGATCACTAAGACAACATTGGATCGAGCAGGCTTTAGTCCGGTTTCCAAGAGTGAGAATGTCCAGGTGCTGCTTACAGGGGACGAATTAGAGAAGCTGAAACAGAATATTGGAGGTGGAAATGTCCGAATCGTCGAGTCATTGTCATCAGATAGGCGGCCTGCGGAATGCCAAGATTCTGAAGAATAGCCCCTGGGGAAAGAACAGTCCAAGGTTGAAAGGTGCTAGAGCTAAAGGAAAGACCTATGAGAGAACTATTTTTCGTCTGTTAAAGCGAGCCCTAGCTCCAGATGTGGAACTCTATTACAATCTTTGGATTGGCTATACAGATTCGCAAGGGACTAGTTATTGCCAACCAGATATCTTTCTGGTCTTGCCTGGTTGGATTTTGCTTCTCGAGTGCAAGCTGACTCAAACTGAAGAAGCTGAGCGGCAACTTCAGGGCCTCTACAAGCCTGTGCTGGAATGGATTTTTCACAAACCTGTGGTAACTGTGCAAGTTTGCAAGAATCTCCGCTACAAGCCAAAGAATGAAATTCAATCTCTTCGAGAGGCCAACCAGGTTGGAATCCTCTATACCTACCATTGTCCAGGAGAATTTCTCAATGTCTAACCTATCTCAGGAAGAAATCAAATCAATTCAAGAATATTACTACAGCGATCCTGTTGCTTTTCTCCAGGAAGTTCTGCCGCATTGGTTCTCTGCTCCATTGAGCTGGGTGCATCGAGGTTGGTTAGCTATTATGCTCAAGCGGACTGACTTCCTGCCAAAGTATGGGGAGCTGGATAAGATTTGCAAGGAGTTTGTCTACAAGGATAATCCTTGGGATCCTCTCGAAGTCGGTAAGCCTCTTTTTCAGCTGGAGTCTGATGAGAGCATTTCTCTAATCACCACCAAGAATATCGAAATTATGATGCCTCGTGGAATTGGCAAGACCACTTTGGCTAATGGAGCTGACATTTTTCAAGCTCTCTACCTGGTCCGACATTTCATTTTGCTCATTGGAGAGACTGCAACACATGCCAGTCAGCAACTTCAGAATATCCGCAAGGAGTTTGAAGAGAACCCTAGGATCAAGACCATTTATGGGAACTTGAAAGGTTCTGGTAGCTGGAATAATGACCAGATCGAGCTTGCTAATGGATTTGTCCTTGCTGCAACGGGACGTGGTGGCCAGGTACGTGGTAGAAATGTAGGTGGACATCGACCAGACTTAATCCATATTGACGATGTGGAAGATGAGGAAAGTGTGCAGACTGCGGAGCAACGTGAGAAAACTCTACACTGGTTCATGTCTTCTGTAGTACCTGCCATTGCAGAGTTAGATCCTCATGCCTCAATCTTTCTGTCTGGAACCTTGTTGCATAATGAGGCTTTGCTGGTCAAAGTAGGCCAAGACCCTACTTTCACTACGGTAGTCCTAGGTGCTGTGGACTCTGACGGAGATCCGGTTTTTCCACACTACATGACTCTGGAAAAGCTTGAAGCTAAGAAAGCTTTCTACTCTCGACAAGGGGAACTTCCTAGGTACTACCTGGAGTACTTCAATCGTCTTGTTGCTGATGAGACAGTTCAGCTCAAGCCTAGTGATATTCAGAGAGATCTTATCTTAAGTAAGCCTGTTGCTTTTGCCCTGTGCCATGACCCGGCAATTTCAAAGAAGAAGAAAGCTGACTCAGCAACTTTTGCAGTGGTTGGACTTTATCCTGCAGGGCACTTTCAGATTGAAGATGTTTGGGGTAGACCTGGGCTGACTCCTCAGGAAGCCAGAGACAAACTTTTTGAGCTACATCGCAAGTGGCACTATTTTTGCCCTGAAGTTCCACTCTACTGCGGCCTGGAAACTGTTGCATATCAAGAAGCTCTTTTTGATCTCTGCACTGAAAAGATGGCCCAGGAAGAATATTGGTTCCAGATTGAGAAACTTAAGTTCAACCAAGAGAAAACTGCAAGAATCTTAGGTCAACTTGAGCCTCGCTACCGAGCCCATGTCGTCCACCACAGGAGAACTTTTGGTGAGCTGGAAAGCCAAATGCTGGAATTCCCTCATGGCCATGATGACTTTCTAGATGTGGTTGCTATGTGCTTTTCACTCCTGCAACCGCTTTATGCTGCCGCTGCGGAGAAACCTATTGACAGCGAGGCGTCCTATGCCCCATATTATGAAGATGAAGCCGGAGAGTCTGGCGGATTATAATTTAAGGAGACCTTAATGGAAAAAGAAAGTAGTGGATTTCCTCTGGATGATTTCATGGATGATATTGAAACTCCAGAACCTGTAGATGATTGGGAGAAACAACGGCAGAAAGAACAGGAAGCTGGCGCCAAGATGCTGGCTAAGGCTATTCTTGCTGGCGGGATTGATTCCGAAGAGGCTATAACTAAGAGCATTCTGAAATTCCAGAATGCCGCGAGAATTATGAAAGGAATGTTTTAATGCCTGGATTGAATGATTTACGAGCTCAAGTGCAACCGATGACTGGGCCGGCTAGTGTAGATGCCGCGATTGCCGCGCTGAATCCGCAAGAGCAGGCTATGCTTGCTGCTGGTATTGACCCGTTTGGTGCTGATCAAGGTATGATGGGTGGGCAGCCTGGGGTGGCGCAAGGAACATCGCAACAAGCTGCCTCTCCTGGATTGACCCCGGAAGCCCGTCTTGCTATTGGGCAGGCCTTGTCTCAAACCCTTGTTGCGATTGGACAGCCAACTAATGAGGCTGATGCGGTTGCAGTTCAGAGCATTCAAAACGCGTTGACTGCACTGGCTGGAGGTCAATAATGGAACAAAAGTTTCTAGACTTTATTCGTCCCAAGTCTGAAACTCACGCGAAACTCCTGCAGCGAGTTAAAGCTCAGTTGCAGGAGAGTGAAAGCAAGATGTCTCAATTCTACAATCGGTGGAATATGAGAGAGCTTCAGTACCAAGCTTATGTGCCGGTACAAGACTGGGAGACTAAATACAAAAACACCTGTAAAGACAAGCAGCTTATTTCAGTTAAAAAGCAAGATGCAAATATTGTTGTGCCTTACAGCTTTTCCACAATTAGGACTATTGTAACCTACTTGGCTACGGTGTTCTTTGCAAGAAAGCCTATTTTCACTGTCAGTGCGAATGACCCAAAGTTCACTCAGAATGCTAAGAACATGGAGAACCTGCTTCAGTACAATGCTGAACATGCCAAGTTAGTTCAGAATGGAATTCAGTTTCTCTACAATGGAGAAATCTATGGCTTAGCTGTTCTCAAGACAGCTTTTAAGACCGAGACTCAGCCAAGAACTTCTTGGATAACTGATGTTATGACAGGGTTGCCTTTGCGAGTCCGTGAGGCCCAGCTTGTCTACCAAGGCAATTCTGCTGAAGTTATTGACCCGTTCTTATTCTTTCCTGATCCGAGGGTTCCAATGTATCGAGTCAACAAGGAGGGCGAGTATGTCTACTGGCGTAGCTTTGTTGGTAAGTTTATTTTGCAGAAAGCTGGAGACACTTATGCTTACCTTGATGACATAGGCATGATGACGCCGGGAGACACTGGAGGTTCCTTAGCAAACATTAGGGCTAACGGTGATAGCCTGAACAATCAATATGACTTCAAAGAAATCGACAAGGGTTCTTCTTTTGTTCAGATCGACGAGGGCTCTGTTGAGATTATTCCAAGTCAGATTGGTCTGGATCTTGGTGAGGGCTATGACAACGATAAACCGCATAAGTTCATTGTCACTCTGGCAAACAAACAACAGATTATTCGGTTTGAGCTTTATGAGCCAGATCATAATATGCACCCTGTTGTAGTTTGCGAGCCTTATGCAATCGGCAATGGTTTTGGTAATATGGGAATTTCAGACTATCTGAGCCCCTTCCAAGAATCTATTTCTTGGTTCCTCAACTCTCATATCTTCAATGTCAAAGGGGTTGTCAACAACAGCTTCCTTTATGACCCGAGTATGATTGAAGAGAAAGATATCAAGAGCGATGTTCCTGGTAAGTGTATTCGCATCAAGCCGAAAGCTTTTGGTGTTGAGATTCAGTCTTACTTCAAACAGATTCCTATTGCTGATACTACTTCTGGTCATGTTGCGGATATGCAGGCTTTAATGCGACTTGGTAATGACCTCAGTGCTATCAATGACAATGTAAGAGGTATGCAGGATTCTGGTGGGCGTAAGACTGCTACTGAGATTCGTGCAACGATTGAGGCTGTTTCTAGTCGTCTTGCCTTCCATGCACAGTACATTTCTGCTTCCAGCTTTGTAGACCTTGGTCGCCAGTGGTGCTTGAATCTTCAACAATACCTGAGTGATGATTTCCAGATGGCAGTTCTCGGCGAGGACGGTGCTGTAGCGCCAGTCAACATTACTCCAATGAACATCACAGGAGATTTCATTTTCCCAGTCCATGATGGTTCCCTTCCCTTGGACAAGGTTGCCTTATTTGACATCTGGCAGGTTGCTTTGCAGTTTGCTGCAGGGAATCCGCAGATTGCTCAGACCTACGACATTCCTCGTATCTTTGAGTACGTCGCACGTCTTGGTGGAGCTGAGAACATTGCTCAATTCAAAATTCAACCACAACCGGACGCTGTTGTTGCTCAGCAGGCTCAGCAAGGCAACCTGGTTCCGGTAGGTTCTATTGCAGGAGGAGTTCCAAATGATCTTTCTCAATTATTTTAAGAAGTTTCGTCTGGCTCGAAAGAGGGCTCGGCAACTCAAGGCCTTCAAAAATATCCCACAGTTCCATGGAGCTCGTCTTGACCGTTTGATGAGCTTGGTAAACTCGGAGGATTTTTTGCTTTTTCTGGAATATTTAGGATTGACAGTGAGTGAGAAGCTTACTATACTTTCTAGCATAGACCTACTTGATGATAAAAAGCGGATTGAAGCCGCTAAACTCCAACAACAGATGAGAGGCCTGCTGATGGCCTATGACATTGGAGAGTATCTCAAGGAACTTGCTAATCAAGAAAAGGAAGACAAGCAAAATGTTGAATAAATGGAAACCTTATGGACGAGTTTTGTTAGAGGCTGATGGTGTTGGTACCCCTGCTTCTAGCAGCTCAGATGAATCTTCTGACATCTTAGATGTCTTTAAAATGGATTTTGGAGGGACTGAAGCAGATTCTACTGGAAACTCTTCGTCAGAAACTGGGCAGTCTGCTGAGGTCACTCCAAGCCAAAGTGTCTCTTCGGAGGCTGAGCCAGGCCAGGATGCGGTCGATCCTGCTCAGTTTGCTCCTATAAAGGAACCTGAAAGTGCGCCTGAAGTTCCTAGTGAACCTGCAACTCCTCAGCCGAAGAGTCCTACTGCTGAAGAGCTTTTGGCACAAGCTATGGAAGTTAACAAGAGACTTTCTGAACAACTATCCATGCAACAGCCGAAAGCTTCTCAGCAACCTTCTCAGCCAGAGGAAGATGAGGACACCAAGGTATTTTCTCCTCGCAAGTATGAAGATTATGCCTTTAATATTAATCCCCAGCTGTATGAAGGCTTGTTTAGTGCCGAAGCAACACAGGAACAGAGAATCCAGTGTTTGCAGGCGTATGCTTCTGGAATTGCTACAACAGTACATAATAACATCTTAAAGACTCTTGGGTCTTGGGTTAAGCAAAATTTTGAAGCTGTCCCGGGTGTTATTCAGTATATGATTGGGCAGACAAATCAGACAACTCAGGCTACAAACCAGATTCGGGAGAGTTTCTATTCTGCCTATCCGGACTTGAAGAGACCAGAGTTGTTTCCGCTGCTGAAAGCAACAATCCAGTCTGTACAGAAAGAAACTGGCGCGAAAGCTTGGGATACTGCTTTTGCTAATAAGGTAGCTACTCGAGTTCGCTCGATTCTTTCTAGTTATGCCCAGGCCTCAAAGCCTAAACCGGCTGCTCCGGCTATGACTCCGGCAGCAGCTAAACCCGCTCCCCAGGTCATTGAGAAAGACCCCAATGGCATGGACGAGATAATTGCAACCTTTCAAGACAACTTTTAAGGAGATTAATAAATGTCTATTACTGGTTTGCGTACTACGGAAAATTTCCGTCCGTCTGAAGTACGTCCTAAAAACTGGCGAGAAGGTATCCTGCTTCAATACCCTAATGGTGCCTTTCCGCTCTTTGCTCTGACTTCTCAGATGCGCAAAGAATCCACTGATGACCCAGAATTCAACTGGTTCGAGAAACGCCTTGATGCTCGCCGACTTCAGGTAAATGGTGCTATTGCCAATGCTGGCACTGCTGTTACTGTTGATAAAGATGCCAAGGTAGTTGTTGCTAAGACTATGCTGTATGTCGAGGCTACTGGAGAAATCCTGTTTGTTACTGCTGATCCGGCCTCGGATACTGCTTTGACAGTCTCTCGCGGGTTTGCTGGTACGACTGCGGCCAATATTCCTGATGATGCCCAGTTGCTGGTCATTGGTACAGCATTTGAGGAAGGCTCCCTTGCACCGACTGGTCAGGCCTATGACCCGTTTAAGCGTTACAACTTCACGCAGATTTTCCGTCGGACGTTGGAAATTACTGGCACGGCAGCTAAAACTAAACTGCGTACTGGTGATGCTGTTAAGGAAGCTAAACGTGAAGCTCTGGAGTATATCTCCATTGATATTGAGCGCTCGATGTGGTTCTCGAATCGGAGCCAGGATACTTTCGAGGGTAAGCCTCGTCGGACAATGGGTGGTGTTTTGAGTCAGCTTCCTGCTTCAAATATCTTTGACGCAAGTAAGATGGCCTATCCTGGCGGTATTGATTATGATACCCTGGAGGGTTGGATTAAAGACCTCTTTAAGTTTGGTTCTCAAGAAAAGATGGTTTTCTGCGGTGACCAAGCTCTGCTGACAATCCAGCGTATTATTCGCAATGCGCCGAGCAGCACTTGGTCTTGGACTCCGCAGACCAAAGAGTATGGAATGAATGTTACCAGATTGGTAACTCCGTTTGGTACTCTGGTTTTCAAAACCTGTCCGCTGTTTAATCAGTCTACTTCGAGTGGCCTGACCACAGCTAAGCCGACCTATGGTTTCGACTCCTATGCGTTTGTGCTGGATATGGCTCGCGTCAAGTATGTCTATATGGCTGACCGTGATCTGAAGTATGAACCGAATCTGACTGCTGTTGGCATGGACGGTGAGAAATCTGGTTACATCGCTGAATGCTCTATCAAGCTGGAACAACTTGAGAACCATGGCCTGATTAAAAATCTGGCTATTGCTAAAGAGTACGTCCAGAAGTCTGAGGTAGTTGGCACTGTTACCACTACTACTGGTGGTGTAGGCGGTTAAGCTTTGCTTTAGTACTCATTTAAAAGGAGGTTGGCTATCTAATGGCCTCCTCCTTTTTATTTAAGATGGAGAAGAGAATGACTTGGGAAGAATTTTTTGAGATAGTTGCACTTGAGGCTAATAAGGGAAATACTCTGAAAGAGATAATTCCACATAAAGTTTATCAGTCTTTGCATAGCCTGGAACAAAATTGGAGTTACAAGTGGAATGAAAAACTCTTGAAATTTCAAATTGACCCTAATTCTGAAAACACTCAGTTGCTTGAACTTCCGTCTGATTTGAAATCTATCATCACCTGCAAGGTCAGCTCTAGCGATTTCTCTGAATGTTCTCGAGAACTTTCCATGCTTGACCCAAGTGATTTTGAGTTTGGGAATAACAGTGAGCCTGATGGTTATTGGCTTCAGGGGGATTCTTATCTTTGGTTCTCTGCTGGAGTTAAGCCTGGAATGTCTGGTGCTTTGTGGTATAATGCTTTTACCCTAAGAGAGGACATGGTTGGAAATAATACTAGTCCTATGCTCAAGCATGGATACCAAGCGCTACTTGGGCTTACTATGCAAAACCTTGCTGCGTATTGCCGAGAACCTCAATGGACAGAGCAATATGGGACGCTGGCTGAAATTGGAATTAAGACCTTGCATATTGCAGATGAAGAGCTTCGTAGGTTGACTTCTACTATTTCTTTTGGAGGCATAAGTGACGAATAAGCCTTGTAGTCCATATGAAGAAGTCAAGCCTGTTGGAGGACAAACTCAAGCGTTTCGTCCTGTAGTTACAGTTGGCCCTTCTTGGCAGGTGGAAATAGTCCCTGGAGGGGATAACTATTTTCAAGAGGTTGGAAGTTCTGACCCTTGTTGGGATAAGCCTTTTCGGCCACAGAGTTCAAACCATCTAGAGGTTTTTAGCCTTGAAGACTTGGGTTGGTTTGATATTCTAGCTATCTTGGAGAAAGGAGATAATCAGCTAATTGGAACTGATTTAACTCAGCTTGAATCTAAATTGTTTTCAAAATCTTTAGGTGTCTTTAAAGATAAGCTTGCTAAACTTCTTGGCTGGAAATCTATTCAATCTTGCTTGGTTGCTAAAACAGATTTAGATTTAATTATTCTGCGTCAAATATACATGCAGAGTGGCCTGAAGAATCTTGACAGTGTTTTTCTTTCTCTTTATACTAAAAAGCAAGACCAAGTTATTTTTAAAGACCTTTTTTATATTATCGGCTTGAAAAAGTTTCAAGAAGATCTAAAGTTTTTAGAAACTTGTGGATTGAAAGCTGAGCAGATAATTGCCTTGAAAGAAACCCTTGCTTGGAAATCTGTTGCAGTTATCTTCCAAGTTTCTTTAAGCTTTGTTGAGAGATTTCTTTTTCAAGAGGGTTTTGTTAAAAATGCTTGGAATCAAATTGAGAAACAAAATTGTGTCATATCTGATCGTTGCGTGCTTGCTGTTGGTTATGGTCGCGGCGGTTATGGTTTAGGGAGTTATGGTTTATGAGTGATAATAAAGCAAAAGCTGGTTTGTGTGTTCGTGGAAGCTTTGAAGTATTTGATAAAGATACTGGAGCTTTGCTTTTCTCAAACCACAATATGTTTACGAACCTGAGTATGCAGCAGGTTGCTAAATGGATTTCTGGTCAAGAGGGTATTAAAATTCCTACCGTATGTAAAGTAGGTACTTCTAATGCAGCTGTAGCTATGGGACAGACTGCTTTGCAAGGTTCTGTTCTTGGAAGTAAGACTGTTGACTCAGCGACACCTACTGGAGCTTCGGTGCTTTTTATAACTAGTTTTCTTGCTGGTGAGGCTAGCGGTGTTTGGGAAGAGGTTGGCATGTTTGATGCTGATGATGTTATGTGGTCTCGTAGCTTGACTGGTACCTATACTAAAAACGCAAATGATAAAATCGAAGTTCACTGGACTTATGAATTTAAAGATAATAGTCAGGTGGAGGGAGTTTAATGGAAGCTGTAAAGCTAACTGGTCATGTAAAAATCTGGAAAGATGCTGAGCTTATCTGTGACGCCCATAACAGGGTTGTTGATGTAGGATTACAGCTTTTTGCTAGGCGCTTTATGGGAGAAGAGGGAGCTTTGCTCCCTACCAAATTTGTCTTTGGGGATTCTGCGGCGCTGACTACTCAGGACATGACAGAGCTCCAAGGGAGCCAAATTGCAGAATGTGCTACTGAAGCACGGCGAAGAAACAATGTTCTTAGTTGGTCTGGGAGTTTTACATATTCTGATCTAACTGAAAGAACTTGTAGAGAAGTGGCTTTGATTAACGCTGAAGCTACTCCAATCATGATGGCTAGGTTTCTGCCTGTACAACAGTTTATTTTAAAGTCAGGTACGGAAATTAGGATAAATTGGGAAATTGTAGTAGGAGAGTAAAATGGCATCAACTACAAATTATATTGGACTGAATGTTCCAGACAAAGGTACTTACGATTGGGACGTGCCGGTAAATGCAAACTGGGAAAAGATTGATAACCAGTTTGGTCTTCTTGGGTATTCTCGAGGTAGGGATATTACTGCTGGAGATGTTACGACTGTAACAGTTCAGCCTGAAGATGAGATTATTCATATCTCAATATCTAATAATACTATTATCACATTTGATTTCTCTAATATTAATCTTAGTAAGGGAGAAAAGGAATGTTTTACTTGTGAGGTTGAATTGATCTTCCCGAAGGGAGCTAAGACTGTAAGCTTACTTACAAGCTTAACAAATGGAATCAAGTGGATTAATAACTTCGTTCCAGATGTTTCATCTGGAAAAAATCACTGGATAGGTTTTCGGTGTCAGCAAGGACAAACTTGGTTAACTGCTTCTGATAATGGAGGGGTTGGATAATGCTTGGTGAGGTTAGGATACCTTTTAATGCTATTTATTGAGGAGATCTGAAATGCAAATTTGCAGCGAGAAAGAGAGAGACCTGATTAAGCTTCTCAAGGGAGAATTCTGATGTTTCTATCAAAGATGAGTCCCCTTGGAAGTCCTCTTGGACGGTATCATACAAATCAAATTTTGTGTGATATAGCTAACGGAAAAACTACTAAAGTAATTTTCTATCCTGGAATTTATTATATTCGTGCTCAAGGAGCAGGTGGAAAGGGAGGTGATTACGGGTATCCTTACACTAACGGAAATGGTGCTCCTAGTGGTGCTGGTTTTAAAGGTTATATTAGAATTACTAAGAAGATTGTATCTAAAATATCTGCTGGAGTTAAAGGCACGGCTAGCGCTCCAGCAGGAACTGCCACAGTAATCTCTAATATAATGACTCTCGGTGGCGGAAGTGCCGGACCTCAAACTGGTTTTAATACTGTTTGTCCTGCAGGAACTCCTGGCAAGATTACTATTGAAACTAATTCTTCCTTCTCTGTGGTTAAATCTATTATAAGTTCTAATGGTAATGCAGGTTGTGACCATACCGGTGGAAACTCAGTGTTGACCGGGGACGGAGCTGGATCTAATACTGGCGCTGCGACTAAGCCTGGTGCTGGAGGTGGAGGTACTTCTTCTATTGGCGGTATTGGTGGAGCTGGTGGAGTTGGAGAGTGTTTAATTAAATTTATTAGCCTATATTAGGGAGAGAAAGATGTATGCAAAACTTGAAAATGGAAAACTAATTGAAGCCCCTTATTATCAGAAACGTACAGATGGTTCTGAAGTTTTTGGTTATAACTTTGAACAAAATTCTGTTATGCTTTTAAAGGATGGCTGGAAACCGGTTGTTTTTTCTGAACCAAGTCTAACCTGCCTTCAACCAGTATCTTATTTTGAAGAGACCTTAGATTCCATTGTGCAGAAATGGAAAGATTTTTATATTGCCCCTAAACCTGTAACCAATGAAGATATTCGGCAAGAAAGGGAGAGTCAATACCGAATTAAAGTTGATGGCTTGCTGGCTGAATACTCTCGAAAAGAGTTATTTGGACTTTTTGAAGCTGGAGAGGCTGAAGCTTTGAAAGCTGAAATAGCAGCAAGAGTCTCAAGAATTAAAGAAGAAAATCCTTATCTGGGGGCTTGATATGAATAAAATCAAAACTTGGATATTGGTTGGAGCTGCTCTTATCGGTGCTTTGTTGTTTCGAATTCGTGGAGGTCTTTGGGATATTTGGCAAAATAAAATTTGGTTTCCGCTCTTTATCGGTGTTGCTTATTCTTGGCTTTTTGATTGGTCTTGGCTTTTAGGTATTCTTGGATTTCTTGTAGCTTATGTAGCTCAACAGTGTTGTGGTTGGGGTGCTTATCGAGGAAGTCTTGTTGCTGGTGCGGCTCCTGCTTCTGAAGTTGAAATGATTGATGAGGTGCTTAATTCATCTAGTTGGCTCATGGCGCACCCTCGACTTTGGGGTTTTTGTGGCTGTAGCTTGCGAGGTCTGCTTTCTTCATATCAGTTTGGATTGCTTTCACAATCTTTAATTGTTGGTCTGAGTGGTCTCCTAGTTGGTTTTTGCTATGCTATTCCAACTCTGTTGCTTTGGCCTACTAAGTACCATAATACCAAAGCTGCTTGGAATCTTGGAGAGTTTCTCGAAGGAGCTCTGTGGATTTCAACTATCCTGCTTTTTACTAATGTTTCTGGAGATATCTAATGCGAGATCAAACTATAAACTCAAGTCCGAATGTTTCCATTTCAAGTCCGCAAGTTGAACCACTGATTGTTGGTAATGCTAATGGGATTATTCGCTTCCTTGGAACTCTCTCTGTTTTGCTGGTTGGTTTGGCTTTTTGGGCTGGTATGGAAATTGGTCATCTGAAAAATCGAGTCCAATTCCTGGAAGATATTGTCATTAACCAAACCTATGTAATGGAGAACTCTGATGCCATTAGGAAGTAATCCTGGAGGAGCAGATCTTAGCAAGATTGACCTTGAGAAGCTTGGTAAAGCGTTCGGTACAGCTAAGGGACGCAATATTGCTAAAAAGAATGGAGTTACTTTGAAAGTCAACAAAGAGCAACTTCGTAAGATGAAACTGAGTGCCTTGGCTCCTCGCCTTACCGTTCGTGTCAGAGCTTTTGAAGATGAGGACGAAGACCAAGATGAGTAAATATCAGGAAGGCCTTGATGAAACTAAGAACTGGTTAAAATCTCATTCCAGACTTGAGATTGAAGACATCTTGGCAAAGTCAGGTCTTTCTGAGAAGAAAGCTAAGATTGTCCTTACTAAGTACTGTGAAGAGCATTGCAGAGATAGGGCCAGTTATGATCTTGGTCTACACCCAACTACCTATTCTAAGAAACTAACCCTTGCCTTGCTCAAGATTAAATCTACTTTAAAGTGGCTGGGATTTATTGATTGACTGAGGAAGCGCATTGATTTTTGCTTTACGCTTCCTCACTGGCCACAAATTTGAGAGAGGAATTCTTTAAGGACTCCTCTCTTTTTTCTTGCAAGATAATCCCAAAGCTCCTATAATAAAAGAAAACACAAGGAGCAACTATGCCTGGTTATCAAGAAATTATTTGGACTTTAAATGCTGCGTTATTGAGTTGGATTCTCTCACAGTATTTTAAACTCAAAAAAGAAATTCATCTCATACAACTCAGTCTGATAAAGAACTATGCTACTAATGAAGCTATTGAGAAAATGGTACAAAATCAAAATAAAATGCTTGACGCTTTAACAGAGATTAAAGTAGACCAGGCTACTATTTTTGAAAGGATTGAGAGGTTTCATGCTAGAGAGAAAGACTGAACCATATAAATTAAGTAAGATTGGAATGGCAAGACTAGAGAATGCACACCCACTGCTTCAAGCCCTGCTTAAAGAGATGCTGTGGTATGTGGATTTTAGTCTTATTGAGTCTACGAGAAGCTTAGAACAACAAAAGAAAAATGTTGCCAAAGGAGTTTCTAAGACTTTGAAATCTAAACATCTTCCAGATGAGATTGGATTTTCTCATGCTGTAGACATTTGGCCTTATCCTGTACCAAGAAGAACTGATGGTGAGCTGGATTCAAACTCAAATGCTTGGACAAACCTTGCCTTGGTTGCTTTCTTTTGCGCAGGTAAACTTGGTATCCAGAACTTAACGTGGGGTGGGCTCTGGAAAACTTTAGTAGATAAACCTCACTTTGAATTGGAGGATTGAAATGTTTCATGAGGTACTTCAATTTTGTGCTGACAATTTTGAGAATATTATCACTATTGTTGGGTCTGTTATTGTTGGAGCTTCTGCTGGTTGTGCTCTTATTCCCGGTGGTGGGTTGGTAAAGAGGATTCTTGCTGTGCTTGCTTTAAATATCCGCAATGCAACACCGGAGCAAGTTGCAAAAGCAAAGACTATTGTCAATGCAGCTGCAGCTGCAACCAAACCTTCTGAAGAAAGTAAGAAATAATGAGTGAAAGACTAGTACGTTTAGAAGAACTAGCTGTTGGTATTGCTCCGGATCTTCCAGACCAGAAACCTATTCTGTGGGAAGATTCTCGTGGAGTTCTGTTTAAGGACAGGACTATTCAGCCAATGCCTAGCCAGGTTCCTTTGGTTTCAGCAGGTGTCCCTGTTAACTCGGTAGCTAGTACTGATGATTTAGTCTTCCTCGGTTCTAACTCCAGCGTACTAGTCTATTCACTTTCAGAAGCTATTATAACCAACGCTACCAATCCGCAAGATACGTCTAATGGTGAATGGAGTTTGTGCCCGTTTGGAACTTGGATGCTGGGTTGTCATGGAGGTAAGGTTTGGATTTGGAAACCTAGAGATGACAACCAGTATCTAGATGAAGAAGAGCAAACAAAAAATCCTGCTTATTGGCCTTATAGCTCTTTCCAAGAAGTAACTTCCTTTACTGCTCGTGGATATGAAGCTATTCAGCTTATTAAAATCAAAAACTTTGTAATGGCGATTTGTAAAGATTCTGTTCTTTGGGCTTCAGATGATGATCCAGAAGATTGGACGCCTGAAGAAAGCAACATGGCAGGTGATTTGTTTGTCAGAGATATTCAAGGGGATCTTATTGGAGGAGCTTCTACAGAGAATTTTGCAATCATCTGTACAAACAGAGAAGCTATTAGGGTAGATTACATCAGCCGACCATATATTTTCTCTTACAAGAAACTTATTGAAGGTGCAGGAATTTATAACCCTCGCTGTATTACTACTATCAACAAGAGTATTTTTGGTTTTGGGGCTAATGGAATCTGGGTTTCAGATGGGTCTGGCTTTACTTTCATAGATGGAGAAACTGTAGGAGCTACTATTGATGAAAAACTTGATACTACTCAAAGCAATAAGTGTCTTGTTGGTGCTTGGAATATTTTACAGCATGTATTCTTTTTTGTACCTACTGTAGATGAGGGTACTTTATGCTTTGGGTTTAATTTGGAGAATAGTACCTGGACGGCACAAGACTGGGATCGAGTTGCTTCCTGGAAACAGTATTGGGTAGACAGTGTTGGCACTTTGTATCTAGATGACTTGAAAAGCGCAGAGAATCTGCAAGCTGGTGATGGCAGATTGCCTTTGATTGAATCAGCATCAAGCAGCTTTGGCTTTGGTCATTTTGGCTATGGCAACCAGGGTTATGGAGGCGAAATATGGTATCAGGTTTAGGTCATATCTGGGTAGATAATAAAATTGTTTCTGTTAATCGAGGAGATAAACAACTTTGGATTGAGTCTAAGGATATTGAGCTGGATAGCAGAAAGCACAAATACATTGATACTTTTGTCGCAGAGCTTAAGAATTCTGGTTCTACCACAGCCAAAATTAAGCTTGGTTGGCGAGATCGACTAGAAGATGAAATCCAATGGACTGATTGGTTTCCGATGGCAGATACAGATAATATATGCTGGACTAGAATAACTGGCAGATACTTCCGTATTCGAATTGAGGACGAAAGTGCAGAAACTATCTGGAAGCTTTCCGCGCTGGAATTTTTTGGCAATGTGATGGGAGGTAGGCTGTGAGTGATTTTCTTAATTACCCTGCCCCGAGTTCTTATAAAGATTGGCAATCTTGGGCAGCTATGTTAGTTCAACAGCTCCAAAATGCTTCTCAAGTAGGAGCTCTTTCAATTCCTCTTTATGTTGCAGATGCTACCAAAGCTCGAGGTGGGTACCCTCCTGCAAAGAAAGCTGATATGATTTGGATTCTGGAAAACAATGTAAGAAAGCTGGCTATTTATGACGGAACAAAATGGATTAAATACAGCCCTGACGCTTAAACCTGCTTCAAAGAGTTTTGTAAAAAGGCATTTGTCTAAACAGAACAGAAAGCTTTTGAAAACTCTGCAGTGGCGTGCTTGGAGAACTGAAGATTCCAAAGTTATGGGAATTTTCTTTGGGTCTCCACAAGGCTTAATTTGGGAAGGACATTGGTATAGTTCAGCTAATGCTAGAGAAACCTTGACAGCTTGTCGAGAAATTATTAAACTTTTCTTTAAAGAAACCCAGGCAAAAAGACTTTTTGGCTATACAGATTGTAGGAATAAATCAGCTTTGAAATTAATTCGTCTTCTTGGATTTATTCCTCAAGACTTTATTGATGTTCAAGGAACTCTTTGCCTTTTAACAGTAAAGGAAAATTCATGGGAGTAAAAACAGCAGTTACGGCCGGGCTTATGGCAGGTGGAGCATATCTTGGTTCTCAGTCTATGGGAAGCCAAGCTTCTGCGTCAAATAAGGCTCAGACCCTTTATTATCTAGATTTACTTAATACCAGAAATCAAATTCGAGATGCTTATAAGCAAGCTCAACAAGGTTGGGTAAATTATATTCCTGAAATGCAGCAAGGCATCACTGGGAATATTAACTTTGCTAACAGCCTTCAAGCACCTAATTCATCTTATAATAATTATCTGAATAATGCTGCGGCGAATAGTCTTGGTCTGGGTTATCAGAAAGCTACAGAGAGTATTGCTCCACAGCTAGAGGGTGAGACATATAATCTTTTGGAAAATTTCAGAAATGAAACTTTGCCAAGCGCTAGAAGTGCGGCGATTGATGCTGGTGCTTATGGAGGTTCTCGAGATATGCTTACTCGAGAACGCCTGACTAAGAATGTTGAAAATCAGATTATTGCTCAAGCTGCTGCAGACATTGCAAATCAAAGGGCACAGACTCCAGCCCTGCTTCAAGCTGATGCAAACAGTGTTTCAAATTATCTCAATACTGGAACCGCAGCGAATAACCTGCTGATTAATGCCGCTAATCAGCAACAAAGCGCAGATATGGCTAAGACTAATTATCTATGGCAACTTGCTATGGATTATGGTAATGCTATGGGGTCTAGCCAAACTACGAAGCCTGCAAGCTTGTCTGAGAAAGCTTATCAAATTCAAGGTATTACGTCTGGTCTTGGTTGGGGCATGGGGCTTGGAAATTTGCTTGGAGGCAGTGGCTTGCTTTCTGGCCTTGGTGGTAGAGGTGTTACGTCCTCTGGTGGCGGAATTGGCTCTGGTACTGTAAATGGCATGTACCAAGGTTCTTATGGTTGGTCTTCTTAAGGAGAAAATAAATGGTAGATTTAATTCCAAGTTGGTCTGAAATTGCTGCGGCATATCCGTATGCGCCTGGTCGAGGAGAGCTTACCAATGAGCAGTGGCAGACTCTGAGAGAAAGGTCAGCAGGAAGAAGACAGACTCAAAGAAAAAATCAAACTAAAATTCGCAAGGCTGAAAAAGAAACTAAGAAAGCTATGCAGGCTTATGAGAAAGCTTGGCAAGAAGCTGAAGAGGATATGGCCAGTGATTATATTCTGGATCGAGATGAATTGTCTGGAAGAAATCTTGAAATCCTGCGTGAGGGTATGCAGAATAAAAATGCTACGATAAGCGGGCTGGTGGATTATCTCAAGGCTGCTTATGACGCACCCCAGAATATTCCTGAGGGAATTCTTTCTTGGGCAGGGCATACAGGAGAAGAAGCTGGAAAATATATCCTTAGTCTTTTTGGGGCAGATGAGGAAGAACCGGAATCTGTTTCTATGAGACCTTGGCTTGAACGCTATATTGCTAGCGGTGGTGGAAATGGTGCTGGAGTTGGTGCTGGTGTAAATCCTTCTCAACTTGGTTCAGCTTTTCCGGACATCAGACCAATTAATGTGAACTATGGAGCTGGATTGGATAACATCAAGGCACCAAGATACCAAGAGCGAGAGTTTGACCCTATTGCGGCTATTGCACAAGGACTTGCCAATACCAACTGGCTGACTGGAGATACGTCTAAAGCAGTTGCCGCGTTTAATAGCTATGGAGAAAATAAGCGCAAGAACAAAACTGACACTGCAAATGCAAATGCTGAAGCAGAGTTCGAGGTTGAAAAGTGGAAAGCTGTGCAACAAGCAGCTAGGGAAGAGCTCAAAGCCAACCTTGCTTTCAAAAATGCTCAACTTGCTATTTCTCGTTGGCAGGCTAATCAGCCTAGAGCCCTTGGCGGAAATCAGATGTACTGGAGAGATTCCAATGGAAATCTGCATTTTCAACAAGTGGATAAGCAGGGAGAAGCTAGAACTGTTGGAAACAATGCTGCAATGATTGAAATGATGGATCTCTCGCAAGGCCAAATGAAAAAGATGACTCCAAAGAAGATCTTGCAAAGAGCAAATCAAGCGGCTATGTTATATCCTGACAAAGACAAGATTCCTTTTATTCAAGGGTACATTATGCAAGCAACTTCAATGTTGCCTCAAGGAGATTGATAAATGGCTGAAAGAAGCTATCTTGAAAACCTGGTTCGGTCCGGAGTGTGGAACAGCACTTTCGGACTTTTAGGCCTAGAGAATCCTGATGAGGAAGTACAAGAGTGGGAAGCTGAAAATCCAAAAGCAGCTTTTCTGACCGAGATGGTTCCTCTGGTTGCCGGTACGACTAAGGCTATGTCGAGCTTGGCTCGAACCGGATACGGTCGCTGGGCCAAAAGTCTTGGAGCTGCAGAGCGTTTTGCTCAAAGACCTTTTGTAAGTAGAGCTGCACAAGATATTGCCTTAATGGCTCCAATTGAACTTGGGCGGCAAGGGCTTGGTTATCTGGTACAAGAAGCAACTGCGCTGGAGGGTGCTCCACTTGAAGAACGCTTATGGCAAGCTGGAACTGATATTGGGCTTGGTGGTGTCATTGGTGGTACATTTGGGTTGCTCTCTAGTGCAGGTCGTCGAGCACCTCAGGTACTAGCAGATTTAAGTGCTGCAGATAGCTGGCAACAAAATTTAAGAAAGGCTACACAAAGGCTGGTTGAAGCCGAAGGACAGCCGGAAGTTGCCCAGGAAATCCAGTATGGGATTAATAGACTTTCTCGAGCTATCCGAGAAGAATCTAGGGAGAAGATGGTTGGGCAACTGGAAGATGTAGCTCCAGAAAGAATTAAGCGGTTAAACTCAGTCTTTAAAGGGACTGGTGAAATTCGTTCCAGAGCATTTAGTACTAATAAGGAAATCGGATTTACCAGCTTGAAAGACTTGGAAACCACAGTGGATAGTCTTAAGAAATCTAACACCATTCCAGAAGACTGGTTGGCTTATAGTCAGTTTCCGCGGCTTACTACAGCTAGAACTACAAAAAGCGCTGTAAGAATGGACAGGAATATAACTGAAGCGTTGGATCCAGTTGGTGATGGTTGGTACCTTGGTAAGGAACAGGAAGGTCTTTATGTGCTGGGAAGAAAGCTGAAAGAGGGCGAGTGGTTCCTTACGAAAACAGATCAACCTGGAAAGTTTATCCCCAGCCAAGGTAGTTTAAAAGCTGTGGTGGAGAGAAATGCCTGGAGAGATCCAGACACTATTTATAAGCCGCTGAGCGATGTGCAGAATTCTGTGTACAATAAAGCTCTGCAATTTACAGATGCCCTTGATATTGGAGCTGTTGGTTCTGCTGCTGAAGCAAACAGTGTATGGAAAGCAGGGTCTAAAGGTGTGGAAGTGCTTGGTTCTAAGTTGGGGTTAAATAATCTATCTGAATCAGAACTTCTGGGAAACCTCAAGAACACTTTTAATAGGTATATCAGTCCAACAGTCTTTAAGTTTAAAAACAGTCCTCTTGCTAGGAAAATCTACGGTGTGGCAAGCAAGATTCGAGATGACTCACTGAGAAAGGCTCAAGAGCTAGTCTATGGTAGACCAAAAGTCCAGGGGGAAAATCTTTGGCAGGTTGCCTTAAAAGGTATTCGGCGAGATGACCCGACAGCATTGGCGAATATGATAAGAAAGCTGGCAAGCGAAAGTCCTTCTGAATTCGACGCACTGCTCAAAGTGATTGATGACAAAGTACCTTTTGAAGAAGTCCAGCTTAAACCCGAGTTTTTTAATGCACTTGGAAATCGAGGCTATGCAGTTTTGGAGAAACTTCAAGCTGTGCATAACGAAGCAATTAATGAGATTTTCAAGACTGCTGGTGCGCTAAATATTCCAGATGCCAAATTATTTCCCCTCAAGAAAGGCCATTACGGGATTAGCCATTATTGGACTGGAAGTTTGCGGCAAGGCATTGTGGACCAAAATGGTAACCTAGTTTATATTGTAGGTGGAGAAAACCGAAAGGGAATTAGAAAGTTGGCAGAAGGAATCATCGAAGAAGCTAATGCAACTGGAAAACAGTGGCGACTTGGCGAGTACTGGACGAAAGAAAGAAGTCTAGATTTGAGGCAGGAAAAACTTCTTGCAGCGGATGAGTTTAGCTTGGCTGATGAGTTTGCACAACGGTATGCTCAAAGAAATCCGGAAGTAGGTAAAGCGTCTTTCTTCTTGCCTCAAAGTGGGGTTGGCGGTTACAATAGAGCTAAGACTGCAGAGGAGTTAATTCAAGCACTAAACTATAGCTTGGAAAATAAATACATCTGGCTTGGGAATGAGGTGACAGATAGATTGCTGGCTAAAGACTTGGCCACGTTAGGGATAGACCAACCGAAAGTTGCAGCACAATTGGAAGATACTCTGCAAACTCTTCGCGGTGAGCAAGGGACTTTTTCCAAGCTGGTTAATAAAACAGCAGACCAGATTCTTGCACCAGTGCTTGGGACAGATTCTGCAAGCAAGATTGTCCGCGCACTGAATACAACCTCGGTCTATCTGGATCTTGGCTTTGGTAATATGGCCTATGCTTTTGCAAATATGCTTCAGCCAATTACTACAGTGTTGCCACAGTTGAGTCTCTTGCGAGAATGCCCTGAAGCTCTTCAATGGGCTTATGATGGAATTCCTCTGGTGTCAAAGACCGGCAAAGGCATGGTTGCGAATACTCTCAGCCCTATGAAAATCATGTGGGAGAGTATGAAGCTCATGGGAAATCCTAAGTTGGAAGAAGGATTCTCAGACTTTATGGAGCAGATGGTTCGAGAAGGCGTGCTGAGTCCAAGGTTCATTGAGAGCTATATTGGGGAAAATTCTGGACTCGCTCTTGGCTTGGTAGATTCTTTCAAGCAAGGGGATTTTGCTGGAATGCTCAAGGGAATGGCAACCAGTATTCCATCATTCTCGGAGCAAGCTAGCCGTGGCTATGCGATGACAGTGGGGTATAAGTATTTTAATTCCCTGGCCAAAGCTGGTATGCTCAGCAAAGATCAAGTCTATTCTGCTGCACGAAAGTTTACAGAGAATACCATGTTTCAGTACGTCGCAAGTGACCGGGCTAGGATTTTGCAAGGCCCTGTTGGTAGCGCTTGGGGTCTCTTTAAGAATTGGACTATGCACTATGTAGGCTGGCAGTTACAATATCTTGAAGCGGCTTTGAAAAAGAATGTTTGGAAGCCATACCTCTATAGCAATCTTGCAACTAGTATGCTAGGTGGACTTGGCTCAAGTGAGATTGGTGCAGGCCTAGAAAGATTCACTGAAGCATACACTGGAGATAAATTGAGTAATCTTCTCTATGATCGTTGGGGAGATACTAGTGGAAGTCAGATGTTGCTTTACGGTTTCCCTGGGGCATTCGGGCTTTCCCTGCAAAGCCAAGTCAATTCACCATTTAAAGATCCTGGTGAAGAAGCTCAGAGATTTATGGGATTTGTTTACAGCAATCGGCTGCAAGCTCTCTGGAACAGCGTCAGCGATGCAGTGGATTATTACTCTGCAACTGGACGAAATCCTGCAGAGGATGTTAACTTCAGAAATTCCATTATGAGAGCTCTGGCTCCAAAGATGATTTATAGGAGTACGCAGGTGGTTGGGAACACTTTGTACTCTGGAAGTACAAGAACTAAGATGCTGGATCTAACTCCGCTGGAAGCCATGGCCTACCAGTACTTTAATCTTCCAAGTACTCGAATTGACCAAAGCTTTAAAATCTCTCGAGAGATTTGGGAGGACAAAGATAAGCGAGCTAAGTTAACCAGTAAGTACAATGGTATTATGGCTGATGCTTTGGAATCTGGAGATGGTACCCTTATGTTTGATATTATCCAAAGAGCTCTGCTTGATGGGGTTGATATAGGTAACATGATGGACGGAGCGCAGACTAGATTGCAAAACCGGTATCTGACTCCGCTTGAGCGCAATACAGATTATTATGGGGTTTGGGGAAGTACAGCTCTGGCGCAAGGGTTGTAAGGTAGAGGAAGCGCATTGAATCAATATTTGAGCTTCCTCTAAAATCCCGTCAAATTTAATTGAAAAATAAACCCGGCATAATTACACAATGCCGGGTTTTTCCATACAAAACAAACAAAACAACGCCAAAATTTGGCAATCATTTTATAACTTTTTGCCATGCCAAATTTTCAATAATTCCTTTTCCATAGTCTGCTGTCCAATTCCCAGCTTTCTATGCAATACAGCCATGAGACCAATCCACTCAATGTAGAACTTGGCTACCTTGGCCGGGAAGCTAGGATCTGCTTCAATGTAGGCTTGCTCGCAAGAATCTAATGTGTGGCCGAGTTCACACATGGCTGGGGTGGGATCCATATCAGGGAAGTTTGCAAAATAAAGTTGCTCAAGTTCTTCCCAGCTAGGACAAGGTTCCTGCTGAGGAATATCAGTACCAGGGAGAATACCTTGAGCACCAAGAGAGTCTTTAATTTCAATTACAGTGTCCATGTTGTTTCCTTTCTTAAATACCTTTGTTTAAATCAATTCCAGGTTTGAAGAACCTAAATCCACGATTACCCCACTGGGTTAGCATTCCTTTTGGAGCTTCGCATTCGGAAATATATCCAGAAGCTTCCATGACATCGAGGAAATAGTTGACCCTATGTGTGGCGATTTTGCTTGTGAGAAGCTGGATCAATTTACGCTCTGGGATTTGTGGTTCTTTCAAGGCCATACGGATTATGCTCATACGGATTTCATCGAGAACATCTTTATCAGATTGCTTAGACATATCTCTGAAAATATTTGGCATAGATTCTTCGACTTCGAGAAGAGTATCCTTAGCAAGCTGAAGATGCTGCAAAGTTATCTTAGTCGAGCCAAAAGCAAGAGCGTAGCACATAGCAACCTTAAGCCAGTGCACAGGACGACGAGCGATATAGCTGGCAAGCCGCGGGTGCATTGGAAGTGGTTTCATGCCCTGGTCAACAATCCAAGAGTCAAAGAGATCCAAAGCCTCATCAGATAAGCTAAGTTGACCTTGCCATTTGCAAATAGCGTCCACGGCAGGTTTATATTTCTCTGGATTGAATTTTGGCAGAGCAAGGCGTTCTCGAGTCTTAAGCTGCTTAACCTGCCAATCGTAGACCAAAATCAAACGTGAGCAGAACCCAAGGCTCCAAGCTTCTTCTGGAAGCACATTGTTGAGATAGCTAGGTTGAGTTCCGCTCACAAGATTCATGACAGGGTAGGAAAGTTCATTCTTTCCACCTCCGCGAGTCATTTCACTGAAAGACTTCGGGCAGTCCCAAAAGTCGTTGAGCAGGTTGAGAGCTGACAGGTCATAGGATTTCATGTAAGTTCCATATTCTCGACAAGCCACAGAAACCGGGTGGGTCTGTTCTACAATGCCAGAGTAGCTGACAGGAGCTTCACAGTCTTGCATGTAGTCTAGCAATCCTGGAATTGTTGTAGTCTCATCGCCAATGAAGATGGACTTATTGAGTGCCCATATTTGCTCGACCATTTTCAGTACAACTGATTTGCCAACTCCAGGAGGGCTGACTAGCAAAATAAACTGGTTTGGAAAGAGAGCTCCCTTACCAATATCACACCAGATTCTACGTTGAGCCAACCCAGACAGAGTTGCAATAGCGCACCACTTGCGGAAAAGGATAGGACTTTCTGTTGCAGGTGTATCTGCAACAAACTCATCAATCCAATTTCCAGTCGAGAATATTGTCGTGGGGAAGATTTTGTCTTGTTCTGTCGTCATGTCCTTTGTACTTCTTTATACCATCTGGATTTTCAGCAGGGTTCTTTGGATTAAAGTGGCACCAGTTCCAGCCGGTTTCCGCATCTACTCCAATAATCATGGTTCTGCCATGAATTGGAATAGGGTAGATCATCTCCTGGAGGATCTCTGGAAGAAGTTCATCTTCCAGCTCTTCAGGATACTGCACCACTATTGCGTCGTGAACTTGAGCTAGAAGTTCCACAGTCTTTCCTTGCCAACGCCGTTGAACTCTCCAAGCGGCAAAGTTCAGTGTATCGGCAATGGTGGACTGAGGTTCAAACGCAATAGCCTCTCGCCAAGTAGACGCGTCAGAAGCACGGCCAAAGAAGATCCTCTCACGGCCAAAGCAGGTTGTGAGCTTGTGTTCAAGCTGAATTGCCTGAATGACTTTCTTGTGCCAGAGAGGAATATTTGGAAACGCTGTGAAATATTTATGCTGGAATTCTGCAATAGTGTCCACCGGCATTTTAAGATGACCTGCCATGGTTTTGGGAGTGCCGTAGTAGTTTGTGCCGTGACCACCTTTCTTGGCCATATCTCGGACAGAGAAGCTTCGGTAGAAAGGGGTATTGTTTGCAATCTCTTTGTCTTTCTTGATGTCTCCTGTCCAAGGAAGATCTGTCCACACAAGACGGGCTACAGCGGTATGCGCATCTCCGTGGTCGCACAGGTCAATATATGCAGGATCCTCAGAGATGTATCCAACAGCCTTGGACTCAGCAGCCTGCAGGTCGATGTAGGCTAGCTTCTTTCCAGAGTCTGCAATGAACACCTTGCGAAGCTGGTTTGTAATATTCTGCATGTTGGTTCCACCGCCGAATGCGTTCATGCTGGAATTCCAACGACCTGTCTCAGTCCCGGCCACAGAATAGCTAGTGCGTAAACGGTTGTCTGAATCAATTTCACTTTTTAAGACTGAGATAGTCTTGCCCAGATCGTGCAAGAGTAAGATGAGTTTGGCAATAGGTCTGATGAAAAGGTTGGTCTCCATACACTTTTCCAAGCTCTTTCTGTCAGTGCTTACTTTGCCTCGATAGACTACAGGGTCTAGGCCAAAAGCTTCATAGATGAATTTCTTAAGTTGGGCTGGGCTGTTTGGATTTAGCGGCGCGTCCCAAACTGCTTCAGCCATTTGGTTAAGCATAGCAAGAAAATGGTCGTACTCAATCTGAGCTTCTTCAATAATCTTATGGACTTGCTCGCGATCTACTCTGAACCCACGAAACATCATCTCAAGGGCAACAGCTTGAGCAGAGAATTCCCACTTATAGATTGCTCTGGTATTGTCGTTGAAAAGTGGTCTGAGTTTTTCTATAATCTCAAAAGTCAAGCAGGTATCAAGACCATTATAAACCCAAAGGTTAGTCATATCATCTGCTGCTTCGAAATCCTGAGTTTTAAATTTTAGCATTAGATTCTCCAAACTTAATTTTGAGTTGGCAAGCTTGTGCAAGCTCAATTTTTTGCAGCTGAGTTAGCAACTTGTAGTAGGCAACAAGTTCCTGCGAATCCAATCCATCATCAGGAGACTTTGGAAAAGAAACTCGAATGTTGCCATAGTCTTCTCGAAGAGATTCCACCAGACCATTAAGTTTGGATTTAGGACAGGTTCCCCAAACACTGTGCTTGAAATTTGTTGAAATAAAGCCAGCGAGAGAACCTCGTGAAACGATTATAAAATTTTTCATTATGTGCCTCCAAAATCAAACTTAATGGTATGGATTGGTTGGTGGACTGTCAAGGACAAAGTGGACAGGAAGGAGAGATCTAACCTGCAGAAAGTTCTTCTACAATTTGTATGAAGTCTGAAAAAAGATCTTCAGCATAAGGATTAGGTGTTAACAAAGCCTTTGAATCTCCTAGCTTTGCTAATTTAATCTGTAATTTTTGAAACTCAAAACTTCTTTCAGCACATACCAATAAGTCTATATAAGCTTGGTTGATTCTAGCTCTGATTTGTTTCCCATCAAAAACGTACTGCATTGTAAATTTCCTCCCTAATAGTTAGCTTCTCTCGGTTGATAACAGGTAAGCCCAAAGCTTCGCCACATGGCTACGCAGTCTGCACGGTCTTCAAAGACTCCAAGGACTTTGTAGAAAGGTCTGATTTGAGTTTGCCAGATTTCCTTTTTAACTTCCCAATCTTTAGAGAAGTCCTTGGCTCGGCGCATGAAAATTTCATCTGGAAAGATTCCAAAATCTGTGAGCCAAGTCCGGAGTTGACCAAGCCAATCTTCATTACGACCTGTGCAGATAAGGATCTTGTTGCCAGCAGCTTGGAGGGTTTTCAACAGGAGTACTGTATCAGAGTAAGGTAGATCCTCAGAGCCAAGAGAAAAGAACTTATCCCATTCAGCCTGAGTCTTCGACCCTTCATGCTGGATAATGTGCTGCCTGTGATTGTTGTTTGCTAGAACTCCGTCGACATCAAAGATGTAAGCGGGGAATTTGTTAGAAGGAAGTTCCGTTTGTTCTGTCATTGATTTGTCTCCTTGTAAAGATTGATAAGATTAACCACGTAGTTCTCGTAGGCTTTTGTTAGGTTAGATTTCTCAGTAGCTAGGCTGCTCTTAAGAATGACCAAATTTCCTATAAGGTTAGCAATAAGGAGCTCAATAATGAAATCCTCTTTGGTTATGGTACTCTGATTCTTTGTTCTATAGAGTATGTATTTATTATACAAGTCTTCAGTCATCTTTCTTATCCTCATAAAAAGTTACTTCACCTCTGCGAACAGGACGACAGTGCTTCCATCCATGCTCAGAATTAGAAATAAAGCTGTATGTTAAATCTTTCCTAATCTCTTTTAGATAATTAGCATTCTGAGGGCTATTTCTTTCATTATCCCAAAACCAGCAAAGACATTTGTGGTCTATGATATAGTGCCAATCAATAGGCTCTTGTCAAACCTCCCAATTAACATAATGCTTTCCTAATAAATGAAACAGATCCATAGTATCTAATGCAAAATTATTTTGACAATAAATCTGATTGTCATTCCCAAGCCAGATATATTCTCCTTGCTCCCAGTCAGATAATTTAAGCTTGGCCCCTTCCTTAAAATCCTGAAGCAGTTCTTCAAAATATGCCATGTTTTAATCCTTTCTTGAAACATCCTCAATGAGAGGAATCAAATTTTTGTTATCACAAATATTAGGTAGTTTGATTCTAGCCCATCCAAGAAATTCATAGTAAGCTAGGAATCTCAGCAGAGGCACGTGTTCAAAACCAAATTCAGTTAAGATGTCCAGCTCTTTTGAGCCGTCCCTCAATAGCTTAGAATGAACCGACTCAAGATAAACTCGTTCTAACTTGCCATTCTTTTTCCTGGCCCAGATGGTGCCAGGCTTAATCAATGTTATTTTTTGTTCTCGAATAAGTTGCATCTACTCATCTCCTCGAAGTGAGATAATCCAAGCAACTAAGATGCTGGTTATCCAAATTCCCAGCCAACTTAACTTTAACCAAGTTTCCAAGTGCATTACCTTTCTCCTTATTTAATTTCTTTCTCATTCCAACGGCGCATAAGTTTCCAGCTCTGCTCATCTGTGTAGATAGATCCAAGAAAGCCGAGGGACTTTTGCAGCTCTGCAAAAAGACAATGGTGCATAATCATGCTGTCTTCACGAAAACCAAGGGTCTTGATGTTCATGACTCTCCAAAGATATTGAATATCATAGACTCCATTCTGGAGGCCTAGATGGATTTCCGGATCTTGACAAATTGCTTTGACAACCTCCCAAGCGTGAACTTCATCTTCTGAGGTTCTCCAATAGCTCCAGTCTTCCTGCCGAGAATCTGTGAAAGGAAAGACTATGCTTAAGAAAGGACTGATTGCAAAGCTTAAGCAGGTAATCTGTCCAAGCCTGGTTTCAATATCCAGGGTGAGGAAGCGCTTCGCTTTAAGAAATGCGAAAGCCCAGTCCAAATCTTTTCTATCCTCAACCACCCAGACTTCTCTCTTAGGCCGGTAGATTTCAGGGAACTCCGCATTCCGCTTGGCTTTCATCAAGTCAGCTCCTGCAATTACACGCTGTTCCCAGTCTCGCATGATAGTTTGAGGATGATAGGTTGGAAGAACTTTCAAGCCAGGAATCAAACTAGACTCTGCACAAGTTCCACGAAGCTTAGTTATCTTTGCACTGCCGAGCAGAGCCCAACAAGCAAGGCTGCCCAAGGTAATTACCAAATTTGGCTTGGCTTCCAGAAGCCTAACCCGAAGGTTCTCCAAGTCCACTTTAAATCTTGGGTGGAGATACTTTCCAGACTTTATCATCTCCCAGGGATACTTGCCAAGCCCAAGTTCCTGCGACGCAGCTTCAGCATCTTTCTTACTGAGACAGAAGTCATCAATCTTTCCAGAGCCCGGACGTTTGGACAGGAATGGCAAGACCAAAGGTTCTTCTTTGAAGCCTACCTCCTCCCAAAGATCCCAGAAGATCTTTCCAGTTTGCCCTGAAAGAAGTCGACCTGTAACCAAGTCGGTTTTTCCAGGGTACTCTGTAACCACTACTACCTTAGGCATAGAGCTCTCCTGCGGCTTTGAGCTCTCCCAAGAGGAAGTCCTTCTCTTCCTGAGTCAGTTCAATTTCAGACCCATCTTCCAAAAATGCTGTGGTTTCAAACTCCTCATCAAGAGAACCATCTCCACATTCAGAAGATTCATAGCTCCAGTCTACACTGACAGGGAGACTTGAATCCTCTCTAAAGATTGTATCCATACAAGATCCACTTTTAATCATATCTCAATTCCTTCCAAATCTAAATCCAAAGACTCCTGCCGAGACTGTTCCAGCTTCAACCATTCTTGAGCTTTTTCCGCAAAGCCCTGATCAAGTTCCAGCCCAAGTGCCTCTTCCGCTCCATAGTACTGTGCAGCCATGATGGCTGTGCCACTGCCGCAAGTCGGGTCGAGTACTCTGGAGTAGTGGTCACACAGACCGGAGAAGAAATACTTCAGCATGGGAAGTGGCTTTTCACTAGCATGGAATCGTTTTGTGGTAGGGCCGGAATACAAGTTGCTGATGTTTTTCACCACTGCCTTACGACCACGATTGAAGAAGAGTGCATATTCACAGACATTTCGGAAACCACACTGCACATCAGCAATGATTCCTTTGTTGTCTGACTTGTGCCAAATAAGAGGTTGCATATGGCAAGCCCAACCTGCTTCAGCAAAAGCTTTCTTTGTCCATTCTTCGAAGCGAAGGGAGAGCCAACATATGCAGTGAGCTTTCTCTGCAACAAGCTTATCCTGGTTTTCCAGAAAAGTTCTTACTAGTGTTTTATAAATATCTTCCGTATCTTCATAAGTACCGAAGCTAGCTGTGTTGCCTTGCTGAGACCTGTCATGATTAATCCCATAAGGAAAGTCGAGGTGGACGAGGTCGAATGGCTTTCCTTGGTAGTTTCTTGCAAATTGGAGAAAATCTGCTTGCTCAATTCGATAGACTGGTTTACTTTCTCCCTCACTTCTGCTTGAGTTTTGTTCCACTCCTGCAGGGATTTCTTGTCCTGTGAGCAAAGCTGCTGGATTCTCTTGAGTGCTTCCTCTAATTCCGTGGTCATTTGGTTTCTCCTCAGTTAAAGTTGATTTAAAGAAATTGTTGATTTCCATGCTCATGTTGTCTAAAGCTCTGGCATTTTCTCTGGTCACAATGCTGTACGCGTTGGACATGGTGGGAGCTTCAGCTACTTTGGGATTCTTTATAGCACTAGAAATTTGCAGGGCTTTAGAAATAGCTGAACTAGACAAGCCGAAGAAAGGTTCAGCTTCCTGCGCCGATGTGAAACCTTTCAAGGAATAGAGCTTAGCAATAGCCTGGACTTGTTCCTGCCAGGTCAAGTCTTTCCTCTTAACGTTCTCTTCGAGTTCAATAAGCTGCTTGGTTGGCTCATCAAGCTCAGAAAGTTCTGTGACTCGAATAGGCTCAGAGGAGGAGATTCTTCCTTCGCTTTGAAGCTGAGTCCAAGCGGTGTATCTTCTCTCCCCAGCAATCAACCAATACTGTCCCGCAACCAACTCTACAACAATAGGATTCAGCAAACCTACTTGTAAGATGGACTGCTTAAGTTCCTCAAGATTTCCAAGATCTTTTCTCTGCCGCTCAGGTCTAATTTTAATCTTTTCAACAGGTAATTCATTCAACATTTCTTCTCCCTTTCTTGTTTGGCTAGGGTGTCTGGACTCGAACCAGAATTAGCAGGGTCAAAACCTACTGACCTACCATTAGTCGACACCCTAATAAAATGCTGGGTTTAAGGTACCCAGCAACCTTGATTAGACCAGCGGCAAGAAGCTTCGAACTTCCGCAAAAACCTGATCTGTATTTTCCGGATTAACTCTGTGGTTGACGATACCAATAAGCTGAGCACCAGCAATCTCAGAGAGAATTTCCGTGAAACTTTTACCTTCAGTCGGAACACCAGTCTTTTTGCAGAAATCTTTCAGACGAAACAGCGCGTCTTCATTGAGGTAGAACTGGGTTTTGAGAGTTTTGTCCTGCAGGTTTTTAACTTTCGCCAGCTCCTCCTGGTCAACATCGTCCATGGCGCTGGAAATCTTCAGGTCAAATTCCACATACGGAGTTTTCTTCTTTGCAGATTCGCCGGTACGATAACCAGCAAGGGTCATAATATAAGAACCCTGCGGAAGCAATGCAGGTGCTTCAACATCGTCCAGTTTCTTTTCAAGTAAGCTTGTAAAATCTACCATTGTAAATTCCTTTCTTTGTAGTTAAATTGAGGTGGGCAACTTGCCCAAAAGATACGAGAGGTTTAAAGAGACTCTCAGCTCTCAGGTCCCATGGCTAGACCCTCTTATGCTTTGACATCTTGGAAGTATTCCTTGAGTCCAGTTTCAATCTCATAGGTATCTTTAACTTTGTCTGGGTTTGGACTCTTCAAGCCAAAGATGGCAGTGCCCTTGGTTTTGAAGATTCGTTTTGTTCCTTGCATCTGGCACATGATAAGATGGTTGAAATACCGGCCTACCTTTGGAGGAAGCTTAGAGCCAAGGGTATTTACCTGAGCTTTGACTATGCCAGAGCCCTCGTCTTGGATATACTTAATATGCGAATTGACTATGACATTGCATTTGAGGTCATCAGAGTAAAGCAAGGAGAGGACATCTTCAATCAGACTCATAGCCAAACCCCACTCCTGAATTTCCGGTTGTTTGCCGGTGTGACCTGCCCCAGCTTGTACATGCTCCAGTGCTGCGTCGGACATGAATGTGAGAGAGTCCACTACAATAACATCTTCCTTGGAGGTGTACTTGGTAGACCACTCAGTGAGAAGCTGAAGCCCTTTGGCAAAACTCTTCGGCGTGCCTTGGATAAGGACTTGTCCACCACGAGCAACCTTTTTCTCCGTCAGAGTTTCATACTCAATGTTCTTGAGGAACTCTGGTTTGACCTTGGTGGAAAGAATATCTAGACCATTATCGTAGTCCAAAATATGCAGCTTGTATCCTGCATTGGCGAGGCTTGCAAGAGCGCCAGTCTTACCTGTACCTGTATCTCCCATAACAAGCATTTTGATTGGCTTCTCTGCTTTATAGTTTTCTAGTGTTGGCATTTAAATAAACTCCTTAAAAAGAAAATGAAAAGAATTAAGGCAAGGCCTGCGTAGCCAAAGACTGCAATTAAAAAGCAGCACCCTGCTGTGACAAAGACATCATTCAAAGTTATTCTCCCCTCGGTTGACTCGGATCCCAGACGCGTTTGACAAAATCCTCTTTGAGGATCTGCTCTCGCAGTCCATAAGGTGCTGTGCAGTATTCTTTGAAAGGACAGCCTGAATATTTGTGGCAGCTCTTATCATTGCATGGAAAGATTCCTCGAGTTGCGTAGAACTCTGCAACACGAATCCAGCTTTCTAGTTCGCCCAGCCATTCTTCACAGAACTCCTTGGTGCGGAGGGAAATCTGTCTGGAGAACTCTCCCTTCTTCAGGTCAATCGCGTCTATCATTACTCCGCGGATAGGAGTTGCGAAGACTACATCGCCTGCCACAGTGTAGAGAGTCATCTGGGTGTCCGGCTTGTATTGGTCAAAGTACCGCTGGGTCAATGGCATGCTGGTTGTCTTGTGATCCTGGATAAAGATTCCGAGTTCCTGCTTGGCAAGTCTATCAATGTTCCCTGCAAGGGAAATCTTTTCCCCACCCGCAGTTGTGATGTCTGTTTCCAGCTGGAAGTGAAGCTCTACCCCTACAGTGCCGTCGGAGAAAACCATGGTCTCGCAGGGTTCAAATCGGTAGTTCTGCATGTAGTCCCAGACCGCGAAGACAAGAGTCTTGGAATTTCGTACTGGGTCTTCGTACTTGTCTATGTTCTCCCGCAAAGGGTGTTTCATCAGGAAGCTAATTACAGAGAGTTCATTGTCATGAAAGCTCAGTCCTTTTGCTTTGTTTCTGTAGTAGAGTTCCAGCCCTTCATGCAATGCGATTCCAAAGTCAAGAGCCAGAGCTGCACGTTTGGTGGTATAGCCTCGGATAATTTGCAGGTAATATTTTCTTGGGCATTCACGGAAAGTGCCGAGTGAGGTGGCATCCCAGATGAGTTGTAGCAAAGGATTCCTGGTAGAAAACGCATGATTGACTGGTACAGGGTCAGCCTCAACTCTACCTTTCAAATCATCTGGGATTGCCAAAAGTGTTTCGTCAGACATGGAGAGCAAATCCTTTCTTAGAAAGTGATGTCAAGAGAAGCAAGCAAAGCTTTAGATTCTTCAGCGGTTTTCTTTGTCTTTGCTTTTGCTGTGGTTTTCTTTGCGGTCTCATGAAGCCAGCGACCACGACCGGAGCGGAGCTTAGCTACAATGCTGGCCAGGTCTTCTTGAGTCAGAAACTGAGGGTCTTTATTAAAGAGCCGGTCAATAGATTCAAAGTCTGCTTCTTCAATCGGATTAGTTGGTTGGGAATTAATCTCTGTCATCTTCTTTCTTTAATGCCTCTACATCAATTTGAAATTCTTGTGGAACGTGGTCTTGGAATTTTGCTCTTGCTAAACTCGAAGCCCACAAGTTAATGAGATGCCGAATAGCTTTAGTCGGGTTTGGACTCAGCTGCATTATTGTATAGTGAACTTCTGGAGCCAAACGCAAGCTAAGTTTCTTCCATTCTCTAGCCATTTGGTATCTCCTTTTGGTTGTGATAGATAAGAAAAATAGAGGGGTCTTTGGTTGCAAGCAGACTCAGTTCTGAGTACCTTTCATCACTAGCTTTGCACTGGTAGAAAGCTCTCTTGAGTAGGGCTACTTGCTCACTGGGGACTTGGATTTTGACCCCTCTATTTTGTTCAAGTGATTCCTCAAAAGCGAACAACAGTTTGGAGTAAGCTATGGTTTGAGCTGGAGATAACTGTTTGTAAGCCATGAGGAATCCAACCTGCCTTAGTAGTTGAGCTGCAAGTCAGCCGTCTGCATCATGACAATTTCTTTGGCACGAGCATACAAAGCTTCACGGTTCTTTTCAACGCAGGCGTCAATAGCGTCACGATATTCCTGAGCAGTGAGGTCAGACTTCTTCGAACCACGAGCTTTGAGCATTTCATCAAATTTACGCTCAACCATCTGACGCATAACTTTCTCAACCGGGTCGGAGGAGGATACGCTGCGAACACCAAACTGGTAGCCGGCAACGTATTTGTCAAACTCTTCCTGAGAGGGAACTTCAGCGTCGGGTTTGATTCTCGTCGAGAAATTATTGCGGCAGTTCTCAGCCAGCAACTGGTTCAGCGCATTGGCTTCGTTCTGCGTGCAGACGTGGTCTTCTCCGAAGGGAGCCGGAATTGTGTATTCCACTTTCTTGATGATGATGTTTTTGCGAGGGGTTTCATTTGTAAAATCTACCATTTGATTTCCTTTCAGTTGTGAGGCTTGCACCATGCTTGCCTCGGTAGTTGAGTTGTATTCATGCCGGGAATTATTCCCGATTACATTTTTGAATGTATTATAAAAGAGTGAGAGGGTCAAGTATAAAATGATGAGGAAGCGCATTTATTTTTGCGGACAGCTTCCCCACCTTTCCTGCCTCATTCCAGTTCCTCAATATAAAAGCCAGCGCTTGCACAGGTTTCTGGATTGAGGTAGAGCCAAAAGCCAGTGGTAGGTTGACCTGGTTTAGGTGCGAAGTCTGAAGTGTAAACTTCCACCGGCTGAATGTGGCAGGCCACTCCATCATAAGTGCTGGTATTGAAGAGTGGAGACTCCATGTCGTAGAGCTTGCAGTTGAGTTTTCTTTCCAGACTCTTTACTGTATTAATCCTATTCCGCATAGCAATAGCGTCAGGCTTGGTTGCAAACCAGATTCGAATTCCATTCTTACTCATCAACGCGCGTTCGAGTAAGTCTTTTGGTGCACTAAATGTGCTGAGTTTATTCGTCATGAGAGATTCCTTTAAAAGGTAAGGTTAGTGAACGACAGCCTTTGTAATAGCAAGGAGCCCAGAGATGGGATGAATCCATCTTGTACAAGAGTCTAATTATGTGATTCCAATCAGCACAAGACATCATGGCCTTGGAGATGAGTTCCCTTCCTCGAGTCTTCGGTGCTTTGCAAAGGATACTTTGCTTGAAATTCTTGTCAATCCAAATATCTCCTTGCTTCTCAAATCCACACATAAATAATTTATGCCAAAAAAGATTTTGTGCAATGCCTATGTACTGTGGCAAGAGCACTCCGCATGCTCTCTTCTGTGCTACCACTTTGACGAGCTGTCCTTTTATATCCAGGTACCATTGGCCAAGTTCAAGCTTGAGTTCCGGGTCAGGTTTCTCAGGTAGCCTGGCTCGAAGGAGGTTAGCTAGCTTGGTTGTAGGTGTTATCTTTCTATCTTCAATTTTCATTTTCTTCCTCCATATCAAAAGGTTCTCGCCATCTAAGAAAGACTGGGTGGCGAGGCTTATTCAGTGCTCCAGTTGGAAAGAACTTGTAGGTAAGCACTTTGCCGAGGGGTGGCGTCGCCAAGAGCTCTTCCTTGTCTCGGTCTGAGAGCCCATCAAAGTTTCCTATGTCAAAGAGGATTCCCTTGTAAGGACCATTCAGTCCTCGGACGTGAAGCTTTCCAAGCACATTGGTTTCCTCCAGACCATCTCGCGCAGTGCTTCTCTCTATGTAGCCAAGCGGTGTAAGCTCTGCTTCATTCAGGTTGTGCATTCTTGGCTCGACTCCTAGCACCAAGGCTTCTGCAGTACTGAACCGCTTAAGTTTGAGCATAATCTGGTCTTGAAGTGTTCCTCTTCCATGCTTGTACCTGGCCTGAGGTTTACGGAAGACCACGCCCTCGAAGCCAGCACTAAGACAATCCGATTCGTAAGCTAGCGCTGCCTCTTTGTTCTCTATAAGAACCTGCTTTAGTACTTTGGCCTCCGAGGGAAGTTCCCCTGAGATTGCATTGAGAAATTGAATGCGACCCCAGGCATCAAGCCCGTCATGGAGCAGGTCAAACACTAGGTACTGAAAGTCTCCTGAGTAGTCTGCCCGTCGAAGCTTTCCACCTCCAGAGTTGAAAGCCTCCCCTGGCACGATGAGCTCTCCGTCCAAGTCCCAAGGAATCTTGCTTGCCCATTCCTGCACCTTTCGGCAAGGGTGTAACTTGCCGCTTCTTGCATAAGCTTTGCCCTTCCAAATCATACATCGGTATCCATCGACTTTGGGAGAGCCAAGCATAGGCCAGACTACTCTGTCCAAAGTTTTCTCCCCGAGCGCGCTGGCAAGCATAGGTCTTGGGCAGGCATAGAGGGAAGGATTTTCTCCTCCCCTCTTCCCAAGCTTTTCATCTAACCAATCTTCTAGTTTCATTCTTTTCTTCCTTTCTCCTTTTTAAAATCTTCTGGCCAGTTGATTCTGAGCCAGCCTTCCAACCTTGGTTCAAATTTGAGAATTACCTCAAAGAGCTTAGCCCTGTCTTTTCGTGTTTGCTCCCTGAGTTCTTCTCGGTCTTGCAAAAGCTGGTCTCCTCCAGTCCACCTCACTTTTCTGCCTCCTTGAAAAGTTCCAAAGCTTGCAGGAATTGATTTTGGACTGAAGTCCGTAGGATTCTTGCGGCATGCTGATACTGAGCTAGCTTTATCACAACCTGTTCAATACTTCCTAGGTCCTTGTACCCGTAGAGCATTGGCTTATTAGCGAGGTCAAAGTACCCAAGTGCTGCCTTAGTTCCAATATAAATCTTGCCTTGTTGGTCTTTGAGAACCCGCAGGTTTTCTGGGGTCAATTCATGTAGGTCTTGCTTCATTTCTTATCTCCTCAATGCAGGTACACTGAATCATCTTTTGGAAAGGAGATATCAATTCGAGAGTTGAAGTAGTCTATCTCCTTAGCTAAGCGAGAATCCAGCGTGTTATTCATGGCTTCCATGATAGCAGAATCCAATGAGGAATACAAGCTTAAAGCAAGTTGCTCATACTCTTTTTGTCGGAGAGGAAAGTTGGTCAAGTTAACCTTGATGTCCACCTTAGGTAGCAGGTCTTCCTCTTCCAGCTCCTCTTAACTCATTCTCTTATCTCCCATGCTTCCTCCTTGATGATGTTGAGAATTCCTTTGGCTCTGGTAGTGGCCACATACTTGAGGTTTCTTTCCTCTTTAGTCTGCCAAGGTAGCATACCTTTGGAGAGAGACCAGTCTAGAATCCACACGGTTTTCCACTCAAGTCCTTTCGCCTTGTGGATTGTGGAGAGTACCCAGGCACCAGGAGATTCAAAGTCTGAAAAGAGCTTGAGGATTTCCCGCTCGATTTGAGACTTCCCATGGTTGTGTGCTATGAGGGATTGCATACACTGGGTGATGTCTAGGAACTTTCCTCTCTGATGCGGGTATTTCTCACACATGGAGTGTTTCCAAGCTAGGAGACTCTCCAAGAGCTGCTTTTGAGTAGTTCCTTTGAGCTTGGCTAGGACCCTTCTCAGCTCCTGCCCAAAGTCCTTCCCTAAGATGGTACAGCTCTGTCCATTTTCCTGAAGCTGGAGTGCAATCTTTATCAAGCCTGCATTATTTCTGCTGAGCACTGTGGCAGGTTTATGCTGAGTCCAGTCTGGTAAATGTGTCCACTCGTTGACTTCTCCTTCTGGAGCTTCGTCCCAAGCTCTGATATCTGGCACAAAAACCTGAGCTCTTTGGATAATCTTCTTGGCACATCTCCAGCATCGTGTGAGCGGGAACTCAGGCAGACCTAGCTCTTCCAGCACATTAGCTTCCGCGCCTCGCCAAGCATAGATAGCTTGAAAAGGGTCGCCGACGTACCAGATTTTGCTGGGAGTTTTCTTGAGCATGGCAATGTTGAGGGGACTCAAATCCTGTGCCTCATCGACCAGCATCTTGGAGGTGGTAAAAACTTGCAGGCCAAGTGCCACCGGTAGGTATATCATGTCGTCGAAGTCTATGGTTTGGGCTGAGAAGACTTGCTGGTTGCTCTGGAGAAGAATCTCTCTGGCAAGTTCAGGGTCAGCGTCCCAAAGTTGGAAGTGTTCTAAGAGGGTGAGCCAGGTTTCCGGGGAATCTTCTAGCAGACTATGCTTAAACCTGCCTTTCTTTGGAACAATTCCCCAGTTCTTGGCACAGCTTACCAGCCTCATGGTATCTCGAAACTTGGCCTGTGCATTGACCCCTCGAATTCCTGCGTCTTTGACCAGCTTGTAAAGTTTTTCTTGGTCAATGCTGACGCTGGGAAGAAATCTTTTAATGGCTTGGAAGCCAAGGCTGTGCAGTGTGGCTACCTTGACTTTTGGAGGGAGAGCCTGCTGTAGCTCTGCAGCATTCTTATTATTGAAGGCTACCACAGTGTAGTCAGCTCCTGTCTCGTCCTCCTCGAAAACCATCTTTATCGTGCTGGTCTTTCCGGTTCCTGCTCGAGCTGAAAGAAAGCAAGGGCGTCCTTCCCAAACTTCCTTGCAAAATGCAAGTTGTTCTGTTGTTGGCGCTATCTTAGTCATTGGCAGACTCCTCCGGCAGTTTGTAGATAATTCCGGTTTTCCATGTGCGCTGTCTCGGGGAGATCTTTTGCCAGCAATAGAACTCAGGGGTTGCCCAATCAATCTTGTGGCGCAGGTACCCATGCCATTTAAGCTGGCCTGAAGGGCATTGCAAGTAAAAGCTGAGCATGGCTACTGGTCGATTCTTCTCATTGCATTTCCAATCTAGGACAACATAGCGGACACCATCGGCTTTATATTCTTTATAATATTCCTCTCCGAGGAAATTTTTAAGCCAAATTTCTTGAGCCTTTGAGACTGGCTCTATTGGAAATCTCCTGGTCTCTGGTAGTTCTGTATTATTCATTTCTTTTTCCTTTTAAAGTCGATTGTAGTAAAGAAGCTCTTCAGCTTCTGCAAGCTTAGCTTGAGCTTGACGAAAGTCTTCCCTGTATTTGGCAACAAGTTTGTCCTTGACTATTCTTGCTAGGGTGCTTCTCTTGAGGTGCTTTTTCTTGAGAAGGAAAGTCTTTTCCAGTGGCAAGATATAAATATCTGTTGGGACTAGGTTTTGGTCTAGCAAGATATGTGCTATAGGGGTTTTGTGTCTTCCTCTGTTCTGCACCTTGTTCAAAACTAGCATACTTAGCTCTGTGCTCTCTGCTTTCTCTGTGTCTATCAAGATGTGTTTGGCTAACTTGGGTTCAAACGCTAGATAGCTCCGCTCGGCTAGTTCCCTGCTTTTAAGATTCTCTGCCATTTCAAAGACTCCCTATTATTTAACCAATCTGTATTGCCATCGCAGTTGACTTGAAGGTCAAACATGAAAGCCTGGAGAGCTTTGTAGGTTTCCGGCGTGATGGTGCCTGCTGTTATCTCACAGAGTTTTCGTCCGCCCCAGCTAGAACCTTTGTCGTAGTAGCCTAGAACTGCGGTTAGGCTGGCAATCGGCATCTGAGCCATAGGACTATCTTCCTTGAGAATCTCCTCCGAGAAGTCTATCACTTTTTGGAGACGAGTATCCCAGCAACCTGAGGAAAAGAAAGCAGACCCTCGCCGCAGTGTGCTTGGGTAGCTTCCATAGGAGGGAAGTTCTTCTAGTGTGCAGGTCCAGAACTCAATCTGAGGATATTCCTCCTTAAGCTCTTCTCGAACTGCATCGGCATTAAAAATAATCGCGTTGTCTATTGCGCGTCGTACTGTTTGTCTCATTGTTTTGTAGTCTCCTTGGTTTGTGAGGAAGCGGTAGGATTGTGTGGTTGAGCTTCCTCAGGGTTTCATTTATTGATTCTGGCTCTTCTCCGTGGGCTTAGCCTAACTTGAGAAGCTCATCAGTTCCCATTTCTGCAAAGCTCTGCAAGAAGCTCTGTTTCATGTCCAGCCATTCTTGGGTCTTTTTATTGAGCTCTTCATTACTGAGCTGAGGAAATCTTCTTTTAAATTTCTTCCACTGCTTGTTGAACTCACTGAGCTTTTCCAAGGCTTCTCTCGGTTGTGGGCTCTCTTTGGTGTCTCTCCAGACCCGCACTGAGTCTCGCTTGGCTGGGCGTAGTGGAAGTTCTGCACTTGCGCTGGCTTTGTGCAACCAAGTTACAAACTCTTCTGCGCTCATTGGTGCAAGTTCTTCCACCTGAACCAGGAGCTCTCCTTGAGCTCCAATCCGAGGAGTGATGTTGAAATTCCAGGTTTGTTCAATTAATCTTGTCATTATCTTGTCCTTTGCTAAATTCTCTTGTAGTTTCTTTCGAAATCTGCGGGCAGTATGTAGATTATCTTCCCACAGCCTTCTCGTCTCAGGGTCACTTTGGTAGGCTCTACCTTGTCCAGGGTGTAGACCGTCCCGGTTCGCCTGTCTCGGTACTTGGGTCTGCGACTTGGCAACCAGGTGTCCACTTGAGCCAGCTCTTGTCTCCAGCCTTTCTTGACCTTATTAAAACCCCACATCAGAACCTCCGAGCTGTTCAAAGAAGCTCCTTGCCTCGCAGAGCTTCTCACTGATTGCTTCCAGCGCTTGGTCTTGCTCCTGTCGAGAGTGTATGACCTTCGCGCTTGCTAAGTCATCTTCTAGCTCATCTAGCCAGGCTATGGCTAGGTTGGCTACTTGAGTAGGGTTGTATCTAGTCTTTGTGCCCATGTGATTTCTCCTAAAAGATTTTTTATTCTGGTTTCTCTATCCTCCAGCGGGTCGCAACATGCAACGGCAAAGCCGAGGGCAAACCCGATGAGGATTAAGAGGAGAGTCTCTTGGAGGTTCCCCTCCTCGAGACTTTCTTTGTCCTGCCCCTCCTTTCTCATCTTCTGGCCCTTCTGAGCCAAGGGAAGATTTCCTCCAGAGGTATGTTCCAGAGCGCCCATTCCTGGTCTGAAATGTTCCAGAGGGAAATTTGCAGCTTTGGTTGTTCCTGGGAAATAAAAAGCATGTATCTTGTTTTGCCTATGTTCCAGGCTAGGTTGCGCCACGGGCCGAGAATGCTGGGCACAGCGTGGAGGTTGTTGACTTTCTTTGCTCTCTGAAGAGCTGAGGCTATCCCGAAAAGGGCTGTGTTTAACCCTGCTGGCCGAAACGGCTTTGAGTCTTTTGCATGAAGGATTCTAGGCTTCATCTACTTGACCTCCCGGATTTGCCAAGACCACGCGGGTTCAGCAGTTTGCAGGGCTTGCAAGGCTCTCTGGGCTTCGGCCTGGCTGAGCATTGTTGCGTAGATGAGGTTGCTTGTTTGAACTCCCTCGCCGAGGTTCATAGCTTTGTAGCTGGACTGGCTTGGGGCTTTTCCATAGATTCGGAAAAATCTCTTTGATGTGTCTTGAGTCATCTTTAATCTTCTCCTAATTTTGTTGTGAACAGCGGGAGCAAAACGGCCTCGGTTTTAGGTGTGGAGAGAAATAAACCGAAGCGGGCTGGGCTTTGCGCCTCCCCGTTGTTCATGATGATATTATGCAACGTGTTGCCCAGATTGTCAATCACAAAGTGGGTGTCTGAGGTGGGTTTTGTTGTGAGGTGGAGTGTGAACGGCAAAACCGAGCAAAACTGATTAAAACCATGCAAAACCCAACAAAACCCATGTAAACACAAGATACGGCTTTCTGGGTATTTTCTTTTTATACAACTAAAAAAAAAAAAAAAAAAAAAA
>ERZ1027069.66-NODE-66-length-55184-cov-7.617515_pt1 | contig 55184 bp, 48 predicted proteins | sample MGYA00519281_ERZ1027069 | MGnify/ENA primary metagenome ERZ1027069 (study PRJEB26926, sample SAMN06164836) | human gut metagenome | biome: ENVO:00009003; feature: ENVO:2100002; material: ENVO:00002003 | host: Homo sapiens | place: USA | collected 2012 ... | reverse complement strand
CAGTTCTGTTTGTCAAGAACTTTTTTCATTTTATTTTCAAGTTTCTTTCGAAACCCGGTTGCTTATCACTCGCAGCAACAGTTCATTAGTTTATCAGAACTTTCGGCTCGTGTCAAGCATTTTTTTATTTTTTGAATTTCTTTTCAGAAATCCGTGTTGCTTTCGTTCGCCGCAACAGTCATAAATTATATCAGGACTGTTTGTCGATGTCAAGCACTTTTTGAACTTTTTTAGAAGTCCATGTCACATATCTCAGTGACGAATGATATATTATCACAGCTGCAGACAAACGTCAACACTTTTTTAACCTACAGTTTCTTCGTAGCTCTATGAGCAAAAGCAACGGTGGCGTCGCCGCCGCGGAAAGCGCCACAGGCGCGTTTTGCGAATGGCGCAGTGAACTGTACTATCTCCCATTCTGCCTACTTTTTCTCCCACACCTTCGGCTGATAACGCATATCGGACACCGTGTACACCGTGATGAACGCCTTCGGATCCTCCCGATTGATAAAATTCATCAGCTTCTGGTATTCGCTTTTATCCACGATTGTGATGATTTCATTATGCTTTTCCAGATTATACGCGCCAATTGCCTCGTAAACCGTTGCTCCACTATGCAGTTCTTCTATGATAAAGCGGCGCAGCTGTTCTTCTTTTTTCGTAATAATGCAGACACGGCGTTTGATATTGTTGTCAAAAATAAAATGATCCAAAATGATTCCGTTAAAATAGGTGCCCAGAATACTCAGCACCACCGTCTTTTTATCGTATACGAGTGCCGCAGAAAGCGCTACGCACATGCCGGATAAGGACATCGCCTTTCCCAGATCCATATGGAGATACTTATTCATGATCTTCGCCACAATATCCAGTCCGCCGGACGATGCATTTCGGTTAAACAGGATGCTTAATCCAATGCTGACGACCAGAATATAGCAAAGCACATCCAGCTCCTGGCTGTCAGTCAGGGAAGTAAAATCAGGAAACAGAAGTTCAAACATCCCCAGAAACAACGGCAGCATAATGCTCGTATAGACTGTCTTTGCCCCAAATTCCTTTCCACAGGTAAGAAAACCGATCACCAGTAAAACCACATTCATGATCATCGTAATCGCGGACAGCGGAAGCGGTATAAAATTAGATACTACGATGCCAAGGCCGGAAATACTGCTGACCGACGCATGGCTCGGCACCAGGAAAAAATAGACTGCCGCCGCAATAATTGCTACTGCGGCGGTCAGAATCCCTATTTCTTTTATCATTCCTGCAAAATTCCATCTTTTTTGCATACTTCAACTCATTCCTGTTCGTCAAGTTTTTCCAGTACAAAATCTATTGCTTCCAGATATCCGTTTAATCCATGTCCGTAAATCTGCTTATCACAGACAGGAGCTGTCACAGATACTTTTCGGAAATCTTCTCGTTCCATAATATTGGAAATATGGATTTCTACCTTTGGTACGGTAATACTTGCCAGTGCGTCGCGGATGGCATAGCTGTAGTGCGTATAAGCGCCGGGATTGATGATAATGCCCTCTGTCTTATCAAAATACGCTTCCTGGATTTTATCAATAATCGCGCCCTCGTGATTGCTCTGGAACACGCTGATTGCAGCATGACAGTCCAGTCCCTTCTGTGCAATCATATTTAACAGATCATTATAATCCTGCGTGCCATAAATTCCTTTTTCGCGGATGCCAAGGAAGTTTAAGTTGGGACCGTTGATGACCAAAAGCTTGCGCAGAGACTTTTTCTTTTCTTTTTCTGCCGCCGCACGGGAAAACTGCTGTCTGTAAAAGAGCTGACCGCCCTCTGCCTGCTGCCCATAAGAGGACTGCCCATAGGGCTGAGATCCATAGGACTGAGCCTTTTCTTCTGTCGAACAGGTGTTTGCCAGTGTCTGTAAATCCCCTTCAGTGTGTCCATCATACGAAGAACGTCCGCCGGATAAAAAGCGGCTGCCGACTGCAGACTGTCCGTAAGAGCCAAATGTTCCGTAGGAAGGTTTTCCGTAGGGCGTCCTTGTACCATAACCAAAGCGCTGACCAAGCGGATACCTCTGGGAATATTTTCCTTTATAGCCACCCTCCTCCGACGCTGTGTTTGCATTGTCCCGATAGGACGGACGAATCCCGCGCTCGATTTCATATAACACCTGTCCAAAAGGCTTATCGTCCACATCAATAATCAAGTCCGCAGCTTCTTCATACGCGCTGCTTCTTTTTTCAAGAAGTCCCTGGATCTTTGTCTTTAAATCCTCGTCGCCACCCTGCAGCAGAGGTCTGTTGGTATCTTTTTTGAGCCGTTCATATAAGGTTTCCGCTTTTGCACGCAGATAGACTACCTTTCCGATCTCTTTCATCAGGGTACGGTTTTCTTCCCGCACCGGAGTTCCGCCGCCGACGGAAATTACCTGATTCTTCGCTGTTTCCTTCAATTCCTGAAGCGTCTGTGTCTCCATCTGCCGGAACGCTTCTTCTCCGTCCTGTTCAAAAATTTCCCGAATCGATTTTCCCTGTTTCTTTTCAATCAGACGATCCGTATCCGTCATCTGTCTCTTGAGCCGATACGAAAGCTTTACTGCCACACTGCTCTTTCCGCATCCCATAAAACCGATCAATACAACATTTCCCACTGCCTGTTTCCTCACTTTCCACTTAATTCCTGTTCCATTCTCTGATAAATTCTGTCCGCTGTCTCTTTGGAAACTGCTACGTCATTCCACAATTCAAACGCTTCCACACCCTGATACAAAAGCATCTTCAGGCCATTATACGCCTCTTTGCCATTTTCTTTTACCAGACGCATAAATTTCGTCTCCGCCGGCCGATAAATCAGGTCATAGCCGGTGCCCACCTTTTCATAAAAAGCGCTGTCCTCCACTGCCGCCTTTTCGCTGTCCGGAAATAATCCCACACTGGTCGCCTGAATCGCCAGATAGTCTCTTCCATCGAGTCTTCCAGCCTCTGCAATTGTTCTGGCATGGATCGCCTGATAGCCGGTTTTCTCCTTCACTTCTTCTGCAACACTACACGCCTTATCGACACTGCGGTTTAAAATAGTGACCCGTTCCGCGCCCTTCTGTGCGCACAAAAACGCAATTGCCCTGCCAACTCCGCCTGCGCCGAGTATCACGACATCACGGTCTTTGATTTCAACCTTATCCTCCTGCATCGCACGATATAAACCGCTCATATCCGTGTTGTAACCGCGGTATCCGCCCTTTGTGCGGACGAGCGTGTTAACAGATTCCACATCCGCCGCCAGTTTGTCTGCGCTCACCAGATAAGGAATTACCGCCATCTTGTACGGAACGGTGACGTTTAAACCCAGCACGTTTAACGCATACGCCCCTTTGACCGCTGCACCCAGCCCCTCCTTTTCTACCAGAAAGGGCAGATATGCCATATCGCAGCCACATGCTGCCGCCAGCGTATTGTGGATCATCGGGGAAAGCGTATGCTCCACCGGGTTCCCGATCAGACCGCACAGTCTCGTCCTGCCTCCGATCTCTACTGCTCCTACTGCATCCTTTTCGTCCATCCTGTTTCAATTCCTTTACTGCATTTCTTTCCGGCTTTTCTGCCGATAATAAAAGTGTAGCACAATTTTTTCCAGCTGTCTCTTAAAAACGATCTGGATTTCTTCTTTGGGATGGATCGGTTTGACCAAAATACTGCGGATTCCGCTTCTTTTTGCGCCCCAGACGTCCGTAAAAAGCTGATCGCCGATAAAAAGGGTCGTTTCTTTTGTCGTCCCCATCCGGCGCATCGCCTCTTCATAGCCTTTTACCGACGGCTTATCCGCCTTGAAAATATAGTCCGCATACTTTACATCCTCTGCGAAGCTTTTTACGCGCGGTTCCTTATTGTTCGACAAAAGCACCGCCGAAAAGCCGATGGTATGCAGCCTTTCAAACAGCGCTTTTGCACGGTCGTCCGCCGGCGCGCCATGCGGCACCAGCGTATTGTCCACATCATAAATCAGTCCGCGGTATCCTTTCTGATACAGCCCCTCGTAATCGATTCCATAGGAGGTATCCGCCGTTTCATCTGGATAAAAAATTTCCAACATGCCCATTTATGTTTCATCCTCTCCGATTCCTGCCGCCTCCAGCAGCTCTTTTGTGTATTCGTGCTGCGGGGAAAAATAAACGGTATCTACATCGCCGCTTTCGACAATTGTTCCGTCCTTCATAATCATAACTCTGTCGCAGAGCTGATAAACGACGCGCATATCGTGAGAAATAAATAAAATCGACAGTCCCATTTCCTCCTTCAGCTGCTCCAAAAGCTCCAGAATCTGTGCCTGAATCGTCACGTCCAGTGCAGAAACCGCCTCATCTGCCACCAAAAGCCCTGGATTTGTCATCAGCGCTTCTCCGATGCAGACTCTCTGTCTCTGCCCGCCGGAAAGCTGGTTCGGGTAACGGTCTGCAATTATTTCATCCAGACCGACCTTTTTTAACATTTCGAGTACCTTCTGCCTCCGCTCTTTTCCAGAAAGCTTTCCCTGAATCCGAAGCGGTTCTTCCATAATCCAGCCGATTTTCTTCGCCGGATTCAAGGAGCCATACGGATCCTGAAACACCATCTGCGGACGGTTGCCGGACACAGTCACCGTCCCGGAGTCGGGCTTTAACAGCCCCAGAATTACCTTCGCGAGCGTGCTTTTTCCACAGCCGGATTCACCCACGAGCCCCAGCACCTCGCCTTTCTCCATCGTAAAGGACAGATCCTTTAACACTTCGTTGCGTTTTCTCTTTTCAAACAGGCTGTGCCGTTCCGAAAAAAAGCCGATTTTCAGATGCTCTGCCTTTAAAATCACGTCAGCCATGTGCTTCCTCCGTTTTTGCGCTGCGACCGGGATTCTTTTTGACACAGCGCGGAATCGCTGCAATCAGCTTCTGCGTATATTCCTGCTGCGGGTTCTCAAAAATATCCTTCATCGCTCCCTGCTCCACAATTCTGCCGCCCTTCATGACGATCACGCGGCTGCAGAGTCTGCGCACCAGGCTCAAATCGTGGGAAATAAACAAAATGGCAGTTCCCTTTTTCTGATTGATCCGCTTTAACAGCTTCACAATCTGCGCCTGAACCGTTACATCCAGTGCGGTCGTCGGTTCATCCGCAATCAGAAGCTTCGGCTCGCAGATCATCGCAGCCGCGATCATGACGCGCTGTCTCTGTCCGCCGGAAATCTGGTGCGGATACGACTGATAAATCCGCTCCGGGTCTTCCAATTCCACCTGCTTTAACAGCGTCAGCGCCCGTTGTTTTCTCTCCTGCGCAGACAGCTCCGGATGATGGATGCGAAGCGGCTCCTCCACCTGCCAGCCAATCCGGTAAACCGGATTTAACGATGTCATCGGCTCCTGAAAAACGACGGAAATATCGTTCCCCTGAAGCCCTCTTAAAAAGCTTCGTTCGCAGTGCAGCAGATCGGTTCCCTCGAATAAAATTTCTCCCGTTTTTTTCATATCATGGCGGGACAAAAGTCCGGCGATCGCCAGCGCGGTCATGGATTTGCCGGAGCCGGACTCGCCTACCAGCCCGACGATTTCCCCTGCGTCCATATGGAAGTTGACCTGATGCACAACCGTTTCAGGCACCAGATGATCATGAAATTCGATATTCAAATCCTTTACGTCCAGCATCGCCTTACTCCTTTTCCCGATCCTTTAATCCTTCTCCGAGCAGAGAAAATCCCAGCACCAGCATAATCAGAAAAATTCCCGGAAACAACGCAAAGCCCGGGGCAGAAAACAGATAGGTCTGTGCTTCCGACAGCATTCTTCCAAGGCTGGACTGCGGCGGCTGCACGCCGATGCCCAGATAGCTCATCCCTGCTTCCGCCAGCACGGCATTGTTAAAGCCGATCATAATTGCAGATAAAAGCACCGGTACTGTATTGGGCAGGATATGGACAAACATAATCCGCAGATTGCCCGCTCCCGCCAGCTTCGCGCTTCTGACATAATCCATATTTTTACAGCGGATAAACTCGCCGCGGACAATTCTGGCAAAGCTCGGGATAAATGCAATGCCCAGCGCGATAATCACGTTCCAGGTGCCGCCGCCAAGAAGGGTTACGAACACAAGCGCCAGAAGAATACTCGGAAATGCGAACAACACATCGTTGATGCGCATCAAAACTTCATCCAAAATTCCGCCGAAATATCCGGTAAACGCCCCGATGATAACACCGAATACCGTGCCTATCGCTACTGTGCCAAGCGCCACGAAAAACGTCGTGCCGCCGCCCTTTAATACTCTGCTGAAAATGTCCCGTCCGAAATTGTCGCAGCCCATCAGATGCGAAAAAGAGACGCCGGATAGCTTTGCTGCGTTATCCATCGTCTCAGGATTATAGGGTGTCCAGAAAAAACCTACCAGAATCAGCGTCAGCATGATTCCGGTAAGCCAGAGTCCAACTGTCAGATTTTTGTTCATTTTCTTTTTCATAATCGCCTAATCAATCCAATGTAATTCTGGGGTCCATCTTCTGATACAGAAGATCCACCAGGAAATTTGTAAAAATAACGATAAATGCGATAAATACAATGATCGCCTGTACTACAGGATAGTCCCGGTTGGAAATTGAAGTCAGCAAAATCCTGCCCAGTCCGGGGATATTAAACACCTGTTCGATAACAATACTTCCCGCGACCATATCCGCAAGTGCCATGCCCAGGAATGTAATAACCGGGATGATCGCATTGCGCAGCACATGCTGGTACAGCACTCCTTTGGTATTATTCCCTCTGCTGTATGCCGTGCGGACATAATCCAGCTTCATCTCAGACAGCACGGATGTGCGCAGCAGTTTGATTGCCATCGCCGCTTTCGGCAGCGCAATCGCAACCGATGGGAAGATCAGGTATCCCAGAAACCCTGCGACACTCGTCGTATAGGACACATACCCGCCCGGTGTAAACAGATGAAACACAAGACCAAACAGAAGCGTGATCAGGATTCCCGAAAAAAACGGCGGAATCGCCATGATCACCTGATCGACGATCAGGACGATACGATCCACCTTTCCACCCGCGTGATGCGCGCAGAACAGACCGACCGGAATCGAAACCGACACCATAATCAGAAAGGACATCGCCGTAAGCGTCAGCGTGACCGGAATCTTTTCGGCGATCATGCTGCGCACCGACATCTGATACTTGTAGGAGGTTCCAAAATCTCCCTGTATAAAATTGACCGCCCAGCTGCCAAAGCGCACCAAGAGCGGTTCATTTAATCCCATCTGTTCCCGCAGCGCCGCCAGTTTTTCAGGTGTCGCCTGTGTGCCCAGCATCGCTGTGGCCGGATCTCCCGGTATTACGGCAAACGCCGCAAATACCAGGAAAGATACCACCAGCATAGTCATCACAAAACCAGCCAGTTTTTTTGCCAAATACTTCATGAATTTTTACTCCGTCTGTTCGTCAACGATATACAGCTTTGCAAAATCCTGTACATACAGCGGGTAGAACTCGTAACCGCCGTACTTTTTGTTCAGGGCTACAAAGGAAGGCAGATCCTGAATATATACGTTTGCCGCATCCTCTGCCAGAATCTTTTCACATTCCTTGTAATATTCGGTCTTTTCGTCATCGTCCGCGCTCGCTACGGCCGCTTCGTATGCTTCGTCATAGGCAGGATCATTAAAGTTAATGAAGTTATTGGAAGCAGTGCTATCGAATCTGGACAGCAGCGCTGCTGCAGTCAGACTGGATGCGTCTACGCCAACTACGGTCGCTTCGTAATTGCGGTCGGAATAAACGTCAGACAGCCAGCTCTCCCATTCGATCAGCTGGATATTGGCGGTTACGCCGATCTCCTTTAACTGTTCTACAATCACCTGCGCGGTATCGACATGCTGCTGATAGTTGGAAGGAACGGTCAGCGTAAAGGAAAATCCGTCCGGATAGCCTGCCTCTGTCAACAGCTCCTTTGCCTTTTCGATATTGGTCGCATACAGATCATTTAACTCTTCCATATAATATTTGCCGAACGACGGGAACATGCTGCTGCCGATCTGCGTTCCCTTGCCGTCGGAAATCATGTCCATAATGCCCTGCGGATCTACCGCATAGCAAAGTGCCTGGCGAACCCGTACATCGTTAAAGGGCTCCTTTGCATTGTTTAAATACATCGCCTGCACAAGGTTCATCGTACCTTCCAGTACATCGAAATCATCGGACAGCTGATCTGCCTGTGCCTGGGAAATTCTCGCAAACATATCAACCGAACCGCCGTTTAAGCTGGTCACAATCGTGTCCGCATTCGCGATTACCTGAAGCTTTACGGTATCGATGTTTGCCGGTGTGCCCCAGTATTCATCGAATTTCTCTAAGATCACATTTTCCTGAGGGGAACGGGATACATATTTGTACGGGCCGGTTCCGATCGGATTGCTCTCCGGATCCTCGTTGGCTGCCGGGATGATCGCTGCGGTCAGGTAAGGGAGGAAGTCGGTATTTCCTTCTTTTAATACGATCTCAACGGTTTTCTCATCAATGATATTCACGCTGTCAATCGCCAAAAAAGCCGATACCAACGGGTCACCGTTACTGGTATCGGCACATCTGTCAATGGAATATTTTACATCTTCCGCCGTAACAGTTGTGCCGTCATGAAATTTTACCCCATCGCGAAGCGTGAAGGTATACACTTTTCCATCTTCCGAAATGGTATGGCTCTCTGCTACAGCGTCGTTTAAGTTTCCTTCGCTGTCAGGCTTTACAAGACCTTCGAATACATTGAACAATACCTCTTTGGTTCCCGCCGCCACTGCTTTGTGGGGGTCAAGACTGTCCACATCCTGAGGAATTCCAATGGTAATCTGAGAAGATTCCTTTCCCGCCTTATCGCCCGAGCACGCGCCCAGTGCAATAGTCAGTGCTGCGCACACCAAAGTCAAAAGAACTTTTTTTCCTGCTTTTGTCTTCATGTGTTTCTCCTTTTTGATTTGATCTTTATTCAGTTGTACTTTCCGGTTGCGGCAGCTGTCCGCACCAAAAAGCTGTGTCGGGATACACCAACGCGTTTTTCATCGGGAAGCGAATTCCCGTACGATAAAAAAGCAGAACGTCGTCTTTCCCAACGCCTCACTTATTGTATACAGGAGTGAATCAAATTGCAAGATTTATTTTTTCTTTTTTTCAACGGCCTTGCGCAGTTCATCAAAAAAGGTATTTACGTCTTTAAATTCGCGGTAAACAGAAGCAAACCGCACATAGGCAACCGCATCCAGATCCTTCATCTTGTTCATGACCAGCTCCCCGATCACACTGCTTGGGATCTCCTTTTCTTCCCTGGAAAAAATATCCGTCTCCACTTCGTCGATCAGCCCTGTGATCTCGTTTGCGCTGACCGGACGCTTATGACAGGCACGCAGCACGCCGGCTTCGATCTTGGAACGGTCGTAGGGCTCCCGGTTGTTATCTTTTTTGATGACAATCAGAGGGATCGTCTCTACCTTTTCATAGGTCGTAAAACGTTTGCCGCACACATCGCATACCCGACGGCGGCGAATCGCGTTATTATCATCGGATGGACGGGAATCAATTACTCTCGTATTGTCCCGACCGCAAAAAGGGCATTTCATCTTTCTGCTCCTGTCTGCCCGAACAGAAAAAATCCGGGCCGTTTTCATTCATTCCTCATGCAGAAACTGCTGTAGTTTCAGCACTTTCTACTATGAGTAAATTATAATGAAAACAGCCCGAGCTGTCAATCATTCCCTGATTTTGCAAGCTTTTTGGCGCCTGCCTTTTTTGAAAAGACTCTGCCTGCGCCACATTATTGCTTCTGTCCGTACTCCGTCGGATAGACCGAACCGAATTTTCGGAAATTGCCCGGGGTCAGTCCGGTCGCCTCTTTAAAGCAGCTGTGAAAATAATTTTCATCCGTATAGGACAGCCGCTCTGCGATTTCCTGAATCGACATGCCGGAATAGAGCAGATAGCGCTTTGCCGCTTCGATTTTCTGTTCTCGCAGATACTGATACGGCGTGATCTGATAGCGGTTCCGGAACTGGTTGATCAAATGGTTTCTGGAATAATGCAGGCTTTCACACAGCTGCTCTAACTTGACATTTTCCTCCACATGCAGATCGATCCATTCCTTAATCTGCTCCGGAAGCGTGCGGGTATGGCTGCTGCCCTGATTATGAAGCTTCTGGAGAATCTCCAGCACTGCAACTGCCGTCTCATCCGCCATTTTATCGTAATCCCCATCGAACTGCTCCAGACGCTGCAGAAGTGCTTCCATCTGCCCGGAGATATCGCAGTTGTGCATCAGGTACACGGTTCGATCCAGATAAGCGGAAAACATTGCTTCCGCCATCAGTCCGTTAAAGCAGATCCAGATTTTCGTCCACGGCTCCTCCTCATCCGACCAATAGCAGTGCGGGATTCCTCTTTTTAAAAAATACACATCCCCCGCCCGCGGCTCCAGGCGCTGTCCGTCGATCACCAGCATCCCTTTTCCGCTATAAATATATTCAAACGAATAAAGATTTTCCGGCTTTCTCTCGATCCGGTACGTCCCATCGCAATAGGATACTCCTGCTAACAGGACGTTAAACGGCCGGTCTTTTTTTTCATAATTCCAAAAGCTGCAAATTTTTTCTGTCATGTCTTCCTGTAGTTCCTTTGTCACTCCCATACGGCAGAATGTCTGTATGCTGGCGATTCTGTTCTTCATAACAATGGAATGCCCGCAGGGCGTGCATTCCATTGTTGGAAATCAGTCCAGCAGATCCGCTTCTGTCAGCTGTTTTGTCTGTTCGTCATAATGAAGCGTTTTGATCTCGAATCCTTTTAAAGATACCGGACAGGTAACGCCTGCAAACGGCAGCGCTACAACCGCTGCAGTATCTTTACCGGTGCTCTCATAGAGACGAAGCGTATATCCTTCCCCGTTTTCTGCCTTTTTCCATGCAGAGACCAGAACATTTGCCTGATCGACCAAAATTGCGGGCGATTTCTTTTCTCCGGCTCCGGATGCATTGAAGGCGAGCACATAAGGCTCTTCATTATAAGCCTGTGCAGTGCGATCCACGTTGTCCAAAAGATCTGTCTTTCCTGCTTCAAAGCGGAATGCAAACTTACGTTCTCCCTGCTCCATCCGAACGGTGTGGCGAACCTCATGCAGCGTCTTTTTCTCATCGAAATCCGCTGCAGAATAGCCCGCAGAGTGCAGCAGCGTCAGTCCAATCACGCCGTCTTCGATGCTGCTTCCGTAGCTGCCGCAGTTGACTGCCGTAAACGTCTTTTCACCATCCGTCCACGCGTTCCAGCGCTGCGCGACAACTTCCTGCCCCTCCTGTGCCAGAGCTTCCCTGCCGAACATTACCTGTCCGTAATAGGTTCCCTGCTCCATTGCAGACGGAATCATCCATTTCAAAACCGTATCGTTTTCGTTCCAGTATACGCCGATTTCCACATCCATATGCGTATCGTTCTTCGGCAGAATATAACGCTGATACAGCTTGCTGTTATGCCAGCCAAACAGCGCTTCCACAACCGTACGCACCTTACCGTCCTCGATCACGCGCACAGAGGGCTCGATCTGCTCGTATAATCCGGAGAATTCGCTTCCCTCGTGATCTGTCAGCAGTGTAAACGCTCTGCGCGCTCCGGGCTCATTTTTCCAGAGTCCCCAGGAATTATAAGTACCGTCGATCGCTACCGGGCAAAAGCTGCCAGGCTTTAAGTATTCGGTATCCCCGACCTTCCAGGAATCCACCAGACCAGTTCTGGGGTTGATCTCTATACGCATTTTGCCGTTGTCAAAGACAAAGTTTTCTTTTCTGGAAATCCGTTCAAAGGTCGGACGCTTTTCGATCGCATCAAACCAGACATCCACCCGATTCATCGCACATGGTTTTAAGGTTGCTTCCACGACAACTCTCTTACGCCAGTCGATGCAGAAATGACTGCATTCCATCTCCGACTGGGTCGGCACTTCTTCGCCGTTTACAGATGCTCTCGGATGATAGAAGCAGGGATCCCAGTTCTGTTTGGGCAGTCCGACTTCAAACGCGAACTGTCCGGTAATCGGATACGGATGCGGGTTGTATAAAAATGCGCAGGAGCTTCCTTCTTTGATCGGTGCCTCACCTGCAGTCAGCGCAATCGCACTTCTGCAGTTGACGCGGGACATCAGCTCCAGACCGTGATCCAGCAGGCGCAGCGTATCTTCTTCTACCTGCTGTGTACCGGAGCCAGGCAGCGCATCATGAAACTCTGAGAACAACAATGCACGAACTGCTTCGTGAATCTCTTCCTTCGGATATTTCGTGCCGTATAACAGCTCTGCCTGCGTCGCCATCTTTTCGCCGACTAAAATCTCATTTTCCAGCAGGCGGTGCTTCTGTTTTACCCGAACCTGAGACGTATAGCATCCCTCTGCAACCGGATTCAGGCTCTTTTCCACAACCGGATAGGAGGTTTTGGCCGCTTTTCTCTCTTTAAAGTAAGCTTCCGGATTGGAGTGGATAATCTCCAGTTCGTCCGCACGCTCTTTGATCAGCTTTGTCACATCGGTCAAATCTACTCTGGAGGGTCCGCCGCCGTGGTCGCCGACGCCCCAGAGATATAAGGATACCGGTTCGTCCTTCGTATCTTCGAGGAACTGTTCCAGTTCTTTTCCGACATGCCCGTAAACGGAGTTATAGTTTTCATCGGAACGATGCACCAGAACCTCCGAACCGGCAAGACCTTTCCACAGATAATCCTGTTCCTCAAACGGGAACTGCGCCTTTGCCGGACGGCATACCACATAAGTATCATAGCCAGCCTGATTTAAGATCTGAACCAGACCTACAGAATGACCAAAGGAGTCAAAGTTAATCGCCGTTGTCGGGCGCACGCCGAATTCTTCTTCGAAGAACCGGTGTCCTTCCGAAATGTTTCGGATAATGGATTCGCCGTTTGGCATGTTGCAGTCGGGCTGCAAATACCAGCCGCCCATGATATGCCATTTGCCCTCTTTGACCTTCTGCTGAATGCGAGCAAACAGCTCCGGCTCATTTTCCTTGACCCATTCATAGAGGATCGCTTCGTTGTGGTTGAACACAAAGCCCGGAAATTCATCCGTAAAGGCTTCTGCCGTCCGGAATGTGGAGAGCGCTTCCGTGCAGCCCTCCTGCCAGCGCCAGAGCCATACAGGGTCAAGGTGTGCGTTACAAATTAAGTGTACCCGTTTCATAAGTCCCTCCCGTTTCTTACGAAATACTGTTATTTTTGATACGGCAGACACGCAAACTGTTGTGCTACCGCCGCGCTGCAGCCCCATGCGCAGCGCGGGAACTCATTGGTCGGGAACTCCCATGCCGTCCACATCAGGTTCTGCGTGTTACGGTGCAGCCATGCGCTGTCCGCATTTTTTTCCATCCATGCAAAATATTTGGTCTGGTTCTCTTCATAAACGAGCTTGCTGAGCCATCTTGCCAGAATCCCCTTAAATCCTGGCATGTCGTCTCCATCCGCTTCGTTGTTCATGATGCCGTTTTTATACAGGTATTCCATTGTATAATCCGCTGCCAGAACCGCATTTTTTACATATTTCTCTTCACCGGTAAGCTGATGTAAAAATACACTCGCACCGATAAAGGTTCCCTGGTTATAGGTCGAACACCACGCATTCAAGCCCTTTTCCAGGTTATAACAATCATACACCGCGCCATCTTCGCCAAAGAGCTTCTTCACTTCCCAATCATAAATCGCAATCGCACGATCCAAATAACTCTGATTTTTGGTAATCTGATATAACAGGCTCGCTGCAATTGCTGCAGGACCGTTGATGCAGGCGTTTTTCGTCGTATTTTCGATTCTCCAGAACAGGCCTCCGCCCAGATCGTCGCTCCATGCGCGGTCAAAAACCAGATTGAAATGCTTCTCTGCCTGCTGCAGATAAATCTCTTCGTGAAACGCCTGATAGGCTCTCGCACAGGCAATCGTCATCCACATGATATCGTCATTAAACGGATTGTTCGACCAGTCTTCTCCAAACTCTTTGACAAATCCGCGGTACATTTTACCCATCAGTTCCTGATAATAAGGATCTTTGGTCTTATCCCAGGCATCCATGACAACTTCCATGATCTCCGCCCTCGGCCAGTAAAATTCGCCGGTAATCATGCCGGTTCCATCCTCATCATCCCGGAAATATCTTGCAATAAAGCTCTTCATCGCCTTATCTGCAATCTGCATTCTGCTGTTTGTATCCATTTTGTCTCATCCTCCGCTGTATGTTTCATTCCACCCAACAGGCTTATGCCCTCCTGTCAGACATCCCTTTTAATGTATGCTTTTTGAACCGGTTTGTAAAGACAGATTTTCCAATCCCGTCTCTCGGATTTTAGTCCATGGCAGTCTTTGTCATTTCCCTGATATGATATGGAACCAGGACAGTCTTTACCTCGTCGTCGCCCCGGATTTCATCCGCCAGAATCCGCACGCTTAAGCTGCCAATCTCCTTTTCGTCCTGTTTGACATGCGTAAACATCGATTCCTGTACGATATTATCGCTGCCGTCAAAGCACACAACCGGGCATTTTTCCTGTAATCCCAGCTTTCTTAAACAGGTATAGACAATCCGCGCCAGACTGTATTCCACAGCAAAGTAGGAATCAATCTCCGGATGTTTTTGGATAAATTCGATGATCTTTTCCTCGTCTTCTGCAAGCTGCTGTTCTCCCCGGTACTGATGGTACGCCGGAAGCGTCGCGCGGATATCCGTAATCCACAGGCTTTCATCTGCAAACAGACCATATTCATTATATGCCTTTTTAAAGCCCTGAATCCGCTCCTGCAGCGTCGAGGTCTCAGCGGCATGCGGTTTGACAAAACAAGTTTTTCGATATCCCCGGTCGAGCAGATAGCGTGCCAGTTCTCTCGAAGCCGCTTCGTTATCCGTTCCGACAAACGAAATCGGCACCCCTTTTAGCCGTCTGTCAATTGTCACGACCGGGAAATGCTGTACCGCCATCTCCAGAATGCTCTCACTGTAATTTTCATCATGGACGCACATAATGATAATTCCACTCACACCCAGCTCGCGCAATCGTTCAATTCCGGTTGTTTCTTCGTCTTTTCTCCCATAGGAGCAAACGAGCATCATCGCAAATCCCTGATTTCGGCATTCCATTTCGATGCTTCCCAACATCTGACATCCAAAATCTGCTCCGAAGCCGTCCAGCACGACACCGATGACCGGCGGATGATCTGGAAGAGGCTTCTTTTCTGTCATGCTATCTGCAGGTATTTCCAGTGCCTTTTGCATTTCCTGATGTTCGATTACGAACGTCCCTTTTCCGGGAATTCTTGTGACCAGCCCTTCCTCTGCAAGGAGCTCTACCGCTTTTTTACTGGTGATCCGGCTCACATGATACTGTTCCGACAGCTCTTTTTCAGACGGAAGCCTATCTCCGACCCGATACCCTCTTTCTTCGATTTTTTCTCTTATTTCCTCGTAAATCTGTTCATAAAGCGGAATTTGTTTCAAGGTTACCTCCGTCTCCCGCCGGCACAGTCAAATTGTGCCTATATTGTCATGAAATGTGCGCCGCCGGGCGCAGTCAAAAAGCAGACAGGCTCCATCACAGAGCCTGTCTGTTCTGAACCGACAGTGAATCTTATCTGAATCTGCTTATTTACTGTGCAGCAATCAGGTCGTTTACTTTCTGAGCAAGATCTGTCAGAGTATCAACGGTACCGCTCTTGCCATCCATGAAGTTGTTGAAATCAGGATCCCAAAGCTTGCCAGCATCGCCGGACCAGTCAGCTGCATAACGGATTGCGTTCTTGGTTTCGATTGCCATCATGGTCTTAACTGCTTCTGCTGCGTCTTCATGACCGTTATCTTTTACAGTGTTGTAGAATACGTCTGCGGATGCTGCATGTGCGCAAGCTGCAACAGGTGTCTTGGTCAGAACGGTTTCATACATTTCGCTGCTCATGAATTTCATCAGTTCCCATGTCTCATCGGGATACTTCAGATCTTTCGGGGATACCCAACCAACGGTATCATAGCTCTCAGCCGCTTTTACAGAGCCTTTCGGAATCGGAGCATAACCCCAGTTTAAGTCAGGGCAGTTACGGATCAGGCTGTCAACTTCCCACTGTCCATAGAACAGCATACCCATTTCGCCTGCTTCGAATGCGGACAGCTGGTTTGCGGTTTCATAGGTTCTGCCGGGGATTGTGCCATCTGCGATCAGACCTGCCACCTTTTCTGCGGTTTCTTTTAACTTATCGTCTACCGTAACGGTTGTGGTATGGGTCAGGCTGTCAACGAACGGAGAACCGCCTTCGGATACACTGATATTGGTCAGACCGAAGATATCGGTATTCAGACCATACAGACCAAATTTGTTTGCAGAAGGATCTTTTAATTTTTCCGCATAGTCAAACAGGTCATCCCATGTCCAGTCTGCAGAAGGCTCGTCCAGACCAGCATCTGCCAGGATGTCTTTGTTGTAGAATACGCCGTATACGTTTACAAGTCCGGGAAGTCCGTAGGTCTTGCCATCGTACTGCCAACCGTCAACAGTTCCTTCATAGAAGCCATCCATGAATTCGGAATCAGCTGCAACCTTATCGGTCCAGTCGGTCAGCAGGTTCTTTTTGTAGAAAGAACACCCCTGGTCGTAACCTAACTGGAATACATCTGGAGCTTCGCCTGCCGTAATCATTGCATTCATCTGCTGGCTGTAATCAGAATAGGAACCCTCTACAATTTCAACCTTGATATTGGGATGCTCTACAGAAAATACGTTATCAAACGCATCCTGCATTGCAGCGTTCATCTCATCGCTTTCCCAGTCTACCACTCTCAGCGTTACAACTTCCCCCGAATCCGCTGATGTGTCTGCCGTTGAATCAGCCCTGGTGTCTGTAGCTGCAGAATCAGCCGCAGGTGTTGCTGCTGTATCCGATGCAGAGCTTCCGCATCCCGCCAGCATTGTCACCGTCATTGCAGCAACCATCACAATTGCCATCGCTTTCTTTCTCTTCATTTGATATACCCTCCTTTTATCTTTGTCGGTATTTTATTTACAAAAACGCACTTTTCAAATAGCCTTTTTGTAAAAAACCTTCTATGAAATGATGTTGGGATCAAAAAGTATTTTGACCCCTTTGATACCAAATTGCTACGTGCTTTGCACTTCCGCAATCTTCAAAAACATTCAGGCTTTTACGCCGGAACTGTTTAAAGAGCCAAGGCCTTCCATGAAGTACTTCTGACAGAAGAAGAACAAAATCAGGATCGGGAGCATGTAGACAACGTCTGCTGCCATAAACAGGTTCCACTGTGTTCCATAAGTACTGCTTGTCATTCTGCCGACTGCCAGGGACAGTGTCCACTTTTCCGGTTTGGAAATGACATACAGCAATGGAGTTAAGTAGTCGTTCCAGGCACCCTGGAACGACTGGATTGCAATAACTGCGATCAGCGGTTTACACATCGGTCCAATTACCTTTAACAGAACCTGTAGTCTGCTCGCGCCGTCCATTCTCGCCGCTTCATCATAAGACTTCGGCAGACCGGACATAAACTGTTTTGCCAGGAAAGTCTGGAACGGTGCACCTAGGAAAGCCGGGATAATCATTGGCCACCAGGTTCCGTAAAATCCGCATGCCGCCCATAAACGGAATACCGGGATTACGGTAACCATGCCGGGGATCATCATACTGCCGATGATCAGGTAGAACCAGAGCTTCTTGCCCGGGAATCTCAGTCTTGCCAGCGCGTAACCGACGCTCATACAGCTACACACCTGACCGAAACATACGATCACGGAAATAAATACAGTGTTGCCAAAACGTTTCCAGAATTCAATCTGCTGTAAGCCGATTGTGAAGTTTTCCCAGTGGAATACTTTTGGAATCCACTGAGGCGGCATCGCAAATACTGCCGCATTATCTTTTAAGGCCGTTGTCAGCATCCACAAAAGAGGCATAATCATCGGGACACAAAAGATCAAAATAATCAGATATCGAATCACTGTCGTGACAATGACTTTCTTTTTCTTTCCCACTTTCAATTTTCCTCCTTATTCATTCTCGTAATAAACGTACTGCTCAGATTTTCTGAAAATAATAACAGTAAATACCATAATAATCAGGAACAGAATCCACGCTTCTGCACTCGCACGTCCAAATTTGTTATTGGAAAATGCATTGGTATAAATATCGTAATTGATAAAGTGAGATGCATAGTTCGGGCCGCCGGCTGTCATAATCTGTGCTTCTGCAAAGGACTGCAGGCATCCGATCAGACCGGTAATCAGCTGTAAGAACACGATCGGTGTAATCATCGGTAACGTGATGCTCTTAAACTTCTGCCATCCGCTTGCACCGTCCAAGTCTGCCGCTTCGTAAACATCTACCGGTACAGACTGCAGACCGCTTAAGAAGATAATCATCATACCTCCAACGCCCCACCATTTAATCAGACTCAGGGAAAGCAACACAACCTTTTCATCTGTCAGCCAGCCAACTGCAGGAAGTCCGATCTGGCGGAGCATTCCGTTTAACAGACCAGTGTCGCTCTTAAACATAAACTGCCACAGAACGATTGCTGCAACGCTCGGTACGATAGTCGGCAGGTAATAAAGAACACGGAAGAACTTGATTCCTTTTAACTGCTTATTTAACAATACCGCCAGTGCAAGACCGAGGATCAGGGAAACCGGAACGTTAATCAGCGCATAAATAAATGTCACAGCTACGGACTTCGGAAATACCGGGTCCAGCGTCAGGATGTATTTGAAGTTCTTCAAACCTGCAAATACCGGATCATTGTATCCGTCCCAGTCACAAAATGCACAGTAGAGGGAATACAACATCGGATATGCACACAAAAGCGGAAATCCGATCAGGGTCGGGATCATGAATAAATATCCCTGTACTCCTTCCCTTTTCCAAAAGCTTTTACCCTTTTGTTTTTCTTTTGTTTTCTCCTTCATTCTTCTTCCTTCCTCTCTTGTTATATTTTATATACCATTTATATCATTTTGCAGTTAATCCACATTTCCATCCACCTTTTTCAAAGGCGAACACAGTTATTGTGCATTATGTTCGGTTTCTTCTATCTTTTCTCTATTTGTTTGTGCTTTATGTGTATAATATATTATATTCATTTTGCGCTGTCAAGCAATGTTATACATAATCACATATTTTATATCATATATATCATTTTACGATGTGATTGTACACAATTTCAATCGTTTTCGAAACTTGTATTTTTAGTATTTTTGTACTGTTTCCCTCTCTACCTCATCTTTTGGATCGGCATTTTCCGTCTATTTTCAATGTGCAAAAATTCCCGTCATGATGTACAAATACAAACAACGGCCATGAAAAACCCGTTTCATTCCGACAGAATATCCGCACCTGCACATACCCTGTCGTTGGTTTTCCATAGCCGCTGTTTCATTTATATTATATATTCTCTTTAACGAGCTCAATTTATTTCGAGGCAAAAGAAAAAAGCCTTGAAAACTCAAGGCTTTTAAAATTTCCTGCGGAAGATGGGACTTGAACCCACACGATATTGCTATCACAAGATCCTTAGTCTTGCTCGTCTGCCAATTCCGACACTTCCGCATAGCGGTTAACCGCTGCAAGAAGTATAATAGCATTATGCCGTCGGAAAGTCAACAACAAATTTTATTTTTTTTCAAGATCTGCCCGAATGGTTTCCCAGATGCAGGATGACGCCAGATCTGAGCCCGCCGGTGAGGCATGTGCGCCGTCCTCCGCATACATTTCAATTTCCGGGTGATTCTTTTTGTACTGCCACCATTCTTCCCCAACCGGTGCCAGCAGTGCATCAATTTCTTCTGCAATTTCCTGATGCGCTTTCGTCATGCGGGGCTGCACCGCTTCCTCTTCCTTCATCGCCCAGGTCATGTAAATGACAGGCGTACTGTTTGCTTCCCGAATCCAGGCGTTCAATTTCCGCGCTGCATCGAAAAACTTCTCCTCCGGTCCAAACGGATGCGCATGCTCCTGCAAAATAACATAATCATAATTGCCGAAGAGAATATCGAACCGTACATCCGGCTCTTCCACATGCTGTGCCAGGAACCAGCCGCCATGGGCAATCATCGTAACTTCGCAGTCATAGCCTGCCGCCCTCGCTTTTTTTGCCGCCATCAAAGGCATATCATTGTAATAAGTATGGCTGTTTCCAATAAATAACAATCTCAGCTTTTTTCCCATCGTTTTCCTTCCGGCAGATTCTGCCGCCTCCTTCTTTTCGATTGTAGCACAGTCCAGATCGAAACACAAGGTTCGAAGCCTCCACAGCGGCAAGCATCCACGATGCGATTCGCGACAATAGAATATTCGTGGAACGCGCATTCTATTGTATTGCGAATGGCGCATGGGAACAGTAACATTTTTATTTCTTAAAGCTATTTTTTTACAAAAAAGACTTGCATTTTGTTTTATACTGTGCTAATATTTCATCTTGTCAGCGGCAAGCAGACAATGCAGGAATGGCGGAATTGGCAGACGCGTACGGTTCAGGTCCGTATGATAGCAATATCATGAGAGTTCAAGTCTCTTTTCCTGCACGGTAAAGCACATCACATTGTGGTGTGCTTTTTTGTTCTTTCATAGGAAAATGCGTCCTATGAAAGAAAAACGCTCCGCGAGGATGCGCACTCGACGCAGGGGTAGATGGTTGCTAAAGCAACCGCGCCTCGGCGCGAGAATGTGCCAAGGCACATTCTTTTTTACAGTAAATAGGAATATCAAAAAATTCCTCATTTTTCTCAAAAAAAGCTTGCACTCTTCGTTTTTCTATGATAGTATATTTTTTGTTGACAGCGCATGGTTTTCAATAACCACAGTCAATAAATGCAGGAATGGCGGAATTGGCAGACGCGTACGGTTCAGGTCCGTATGATAGCAATATCATGAGAGTTCAAGTCTCTTTTCCTGCACGGTAAGACACATCACAATGTGATGTGTCTTTTTTTGTCTCATAGGATGCAATTTCCTATGAAATAAATAGGAGACGTCTCTCACGTCTCCTCATCAGCTTCCCGTTCTATGCTTTCTCGCCGCTTTTCCTTATTCAGCCCACCGCTCGTAGGAGACACACTGCTCTTTAAAAAGCTTGCACGCATCACGGCGTTCTCTCCGAACTTCGAGCGGATCTGGTCGATCGCCTGATTCGCTTTTTCCAGCTTTTCGTAATCTACCGAATCAAACAGGCTGTACTGACGATATTCGAACTCCGTCAGCCGCGTTGCCGTCACGTTTAAAAGACGCAGTGGCTTTTTCCCGTCCCACATCCGCATCAGAAGCGTCCATGCTGCCCGGTAAATTTCCTCCGTCACATCCGTCGAAGATTCCAGCTGCATCTGCCTGCTGCTGTTCTCAAATCCTGCCGTGCGCATTCCGACCGACACGCCGCCCGCCTTTTTGTGCTCTGCACGCAGCCGGATTCCGACTGTTTCACATAAAGAGAGCAAAATCTGACGCGCATAGGCAGGGTCTGTCACGTCCTCCGGCGTCGTGACGCTGTTTCCGCATCCTTTATTTTCCGCATCCATATCGAACATTCCGGCGCTTTCATGCCCTCTGGCATACTCCTGCAGCGCAAGCCCATGCTTTTTCATATGCGCAAAAAGCATCCCGGAATCCGCCTGCGCCAGATCCCCAATCGTATAAATTCCCAGACCTTTCAACCGTTTACAGGTCGATTTTCCGGCAAACAAAAGATGATCCACTGGAAGGTTCCACAATTTTCCAGGAACTTCCTCAGGAAACAGTGTGTGCACCAGATCCGGCTTTTTGAAATCCCCAGCCATTTTAGCGAGCAGACGGTTCGTCGAAATCCCGATATTGACCGTAAATCCGAGCGTTTCTTTGATTTCACAGCGCAGCTTATTGGCAAACGCCTCCGGTTCACCGTACATTCTGCCAAAATTCTCAAATTCTGCCCACGCTTCATCGATGCTGTACGGAATCACCGCATCCGTATAGCGCCGCAACAACGCGCGCAGACGGTTCGACTGTTCCACATAAACTGCGAAGTCCGGCTTTACGACAATTAGCCCCGGACATTTCCGACGTGCGGCTGCCAGAGGCTCTCCTGTTGTAATTCCATATTTTTTGGCAGGCGTACTTTTTGCAAGCACAACGCCATGCCTGGATTCTTCATCGCCACCAACTGCCGATGGCACTGTCCTTAAATCGAGACTGCCCGGCTGACCGCGCAGCCTCTCCAGCGCACTCCAACTCAAAAAGGCGCTGTTGACGTCGATGTGGAAGATCAGCTTTTCCGATCTCATTTTCCTTTTTCTCCCCGCAAGGTATTTCCGTAAATCTCCAACAGGATTTTAATAATTCTGCGGATTCGTTTCCGGGTTTCCGGATCGAGATTTTTCAGACTTTTCAAACAGCTTTTGAGATTTTCCTTCCAGTGTTCTGAAAATTCTGTCAGCGTCGTCACGCCGGTCTGTTCTATTACCTGAAACAGTGTTTCGACAAACAGCTGACGTTCTTCCTCTGGAAGCGTAAAAATCCACTGGTTCAGTGCTTCGTTCATCCGCTTCTGTTTTGCCTCGATATCCACTGCCTTGACAAATTTTCCGTCCTCAATCTGCCAGGTAAACGCATCGTGCTGCAAAATGCCGATCCCGGAGCTTTTTACAACCTCATACTGTTCATAATTTTGTAAAAGCATCCCCACCAAAGAGGAATATGGCAAAATCCGGTGCACACGGCTTCTGATCTGCTCATAGGAATCCCCTTCAAACACTTCCGGCAAAAATCCCGGACCGTCCAGGCTATAAATGTCCGTAATCCTGCGCTGCACGCCGGTTTCCGCCCAGGTCGCCGCATAGGCAGCCAGGTTTCCGCCTTTGGAATGTCCGCATACCATAAACGCTCCCGGAAGCTTGCAGCCGACCTGATTTAAGTACACACTGCTCATTTCCTGGGATGCCAGCGGTTTTCGAAATGCCAGTCGAAAATCCTCTTTCCAGCCGACAACCGAATCATCCGTTCCACGAAACGCCACCACCGGCTCACAACCTTCCGGGAAAAAAGTGACCGCTCCGAACTGCGCCTCCTGCTCTTCCTCCATCCGCTCCCGATAATAATTGCAACGCATCGTGCGAAACCGTCTTCCAGCAAGCAGTGCATTCCAGAGCTTTCGGTTGTTTTCCCCGTACCACTTATCTGCAAACACTGCAGAAAGATCAGCCGTCCGGTCGATTTCTTCCAGCGTCACACTCTTTTTGTGCTGCGCAATCGTCGGCACAGCACTCCCGAAATCAAAATAGGACAACTGTGCCAAAATCAGGACATCCACATCGCAAAACGCCCGCTCCGCAAAGGCCTGATCGCCATACTGAATCAAATAATCTATGACATTTCCCATACGCTTCCTCTCAGATTTTTTTATTTATGACAATAGAATGCTCGCTGAGCGTGCATTCTATTGTTTATGTTACACACCAGTGCTGCACTTCTGTACACATACGGCGCACTTTTTTGCACGCCGCATCCACTTAAAGCACCAGCGATCAAACTGTTTTATGCTGCGCCGCGGCTGCTGCCGCCCTTGCACGCTTCTTCAAATTCCCTTAATTTCTGCTTTGCAGCGGCGGACAGATTCTTCGGCACATCGATCTGAACCGTCACATACTGATCTCCGTGTACGGATGCGTCTTTCATCGAAACGATGCCCTTGCCTTTTAAACGAATCCTGCTGCCGGACTGCGTACCGGGTTTAATCCTGCACACAACCTTGCCGGTCAGCGTCGCAACCTCTGCTTCGCCGCCGAGCACCGCCGTCGTAAACGGGATTTTGACCGTTGTATACAGGTCAGCGCCTTTGCGTTCAAATCCAGGTTTTTCCTGTACAGTTACCTTCAAAAGCAAGTCGCCGTCACCTGCCGAGTTGCTTCCAGGCATACCTTTTCCGCGCAAACGGATCGTCTTGCCGGATTCAATACCCGCCGGGATTTTAACCTGAACGGTAGATATCTTGCCATCCTGTCCCTGCAAACTGATCTTCTTTTCGCAGCCAAATGCCGCTTCGTCAAAGCTGACGCTGATCTCAGCCCGCAGATCCTCGCCTCTTTGAGAGGAGCCAAAGCCGCCGTAGCTGCCGCCGCCAAAATCGAAGCCGTCAAAACCGCCAGTGTAGCCATTGCCGGTCGAGCTGCCAAACCCGCCGGTATAGCCGCTGCCTGCTGTGCCGCCGAAGCCCTGGCTGTAACCATCAGCTCCGCCGAATCCACTTCCAAAATGCGTCCGATAGCTCTTGCCGGACTGCTTCTGTCCGGATTTACCGTGAAACATGCCGCCGAACAAATCTCCAAACAGGTCATCCATATTTCCACCCTCAAAGTGGAACGAATGGAATCCACCATTTTGTCCATAGCTCCCCTGTGGGCCCGCACCGGCGCCACCTGCCCCACTTCCGTCAAACGCCGCGTGACCATACTTATCATACAGCGCTTTCTGTTTCGGATCGCTCAATACACCATACGCCTCTGTAATCTCCTGAAAGCGCTGCTGCGCCGTCGGATCATCCTTATTCACATCTGGATGATATTTTTTTGCAAGTTTTCTATATGCTTTTTTAATCGCATCGGCATCGGCGCTTTTGGAAACGCCGAGCACTTCGTAATAATCTCTCTTTGCTGCCATTGTTGCCTCCATTCTGCAAGAGCGCAAACATCCCCGGATCACTTCCGGGGATGTCTCTTACCGGTTGTCGATCCGGTCATCATCTTTGTTCTACATGTAATATAACACTGATTCATAATAGTGTCAATGGAAGCCAGACAGTTCACAAAAATTTCACGCTTCTTTCAACGCGTTTAGCAGCTCTTCATAGGTTTCCAGTGCCGGAATCTGCGGATAATCTGCTTTGATCTGCTCTGTCGTGCGGAATAAAAATCCGCTCTTTCCCGCTAAAATCATGCCAAGATCGTTATAGCTGTCTCCACTTGCGACCGTTTCAAAGCCAATCGACTGCAATGCCCGCACGGTTGTCAGTTTAGAATTTTCCACCCGCATCTTATAATCCGTGATCTCGCCGTCCTCTGCTACCACGAGGGAATTGCAAAAAATTGTCGGCCAGCCGAGCTTTTTCATCAGAGGCTGTGCGAATTCCGTAAAGGTATCGCTGATAATAATCACCTGCGCAAAGCTGCGCAGTTCATCCAGAAACTCCTTTGCCCCCGGAAGAGGGTCGATAGAGGCAATCGTCTCCTGTATTTCTTTCAGTCCGAGCCCATGCTCTTTTAAAACAGAAAGGCGCCAACGCATCAGCTTATCATAATCAGGTTCGTCCCTCGTCGTTTTTTTCAGCTCCGGAATTTTGCTCGCCTCCGCAAAAGCGACCCAGATTTCCGGTACCAGAACTCCTTCCAGATCCAAGCAAATCAGTTTCATCTTTTTCCTCCATTCTGCCCATTTGCAGCATTTTTATTCTCTCTGCGATTATATCGTGAGCATAGCTCACTCAATAATTTCGCCGTTCGCGATGAGCAGGCTTCGCCTGTTCCCGCTCTCTTGCGCTCATTATAACACACGGCTTCTTAATTTTACGCGGTAAATTCTCCGTAGAGAATCGTCGATCCGCTCCTCACTCACCGTTCCATCTACAACGGCATCCAAAACGCCCTGATATGCCTCTTCAAAATTCTCCGGCATCAAAACCATGTCCGCACCGGCTTTCAGCGCCATAATCGCAGCAACGTCCGATTTATAATATTCGGTAATCGCCCCCATATTCATTGCATCGGTAATAATAATCCCCTGATAACCCAATTCGTTGCGCAGCACTCCCGTAATGATTTTTTCGGAAATACTCGCAGGAAGCGAATCTCCATCCGTCAGGTTCGGTGCTGTGATATGCCCTACCATAATCATATCTACACCTGCTTCTATGCCAGACTGAAACGGTAAAAATTCCTCTGCTTCCATCTCCTCCTTTGTCCGGTCCGTCTGCGCCGCGCCGGTATGAGAATCCCCTGCTGTGTCCCCGTGTCCCGGAAAATGCTTCAGGCAGGCGCTCACGCCGGTCTCCTGCAGCCCTGTCACCGCACTGGAAACCATCTGTGCCGCCACACCTGCATCCGATGAAAAGGCACGATTTCCGATCACCGTATTGTCTACATTCGTCAACACATCTGCAACCGGTGCAAAATCCACATTAAAACCATAAGCAGAAAGATAACCTCCGATATTTTGATATGCATCGTATGCCGCCTGCGTATCTCCTGCCGCACCGATTTCCCCCATCGGTAGGGTCTTATCCAGTTTTAAGGCGTCCGCAACGCGCGCAACCTTTCCGCCCTCTTCATCTACGCCGAAAAACAATGGAAACAGGCTGTAGGATGCTGTATTGGAAAGCATTTCTTTTAACTGGTCTTCCGACTGAATATTCTGCGCAAAATAAATCAGGCCGCCTACCGGATATTTTTCCAGGCTTTCTCTGGTCGCATCGCCCGCTGCCACAACCTGTGAAACTCCCGTCAGCTGCTCCGGCGTCACAAAGAAAAGTCCCGCTACCTTCTGCTCCAGCGTCATCCCTGCGAGTGTATCCTCTACCATATCGTTTAAAGCGTCCTCTTTTGTGTAAGTGCTCTCCGTTTCTTCCGTAGATTCCGTCTCAAACAGGGCCGCGACTGCCGCCTGCGCCTGCACGGATTCTTCTACCCGGGACGCTTCCAAAAGCTCCTGTCTGGATTCCTCCCGCGCCGCCTGATGCTGTTTTACCGCACTGCCAGCTGCGTGAATACCAAAAAAGCAGCCCATCCCAACTGCAATCAAAACCACCGCCATGACACAATAAGAAATCAGCTGATTTCTGCGTCTGCGCCTTCTTCTGTTTTCTCTGTTCGTCTTTTTTTCTGACATCTCTGATACTGTTCCTTCCAAGCTCGTTTGTCTGCAGGATTCCCTTTTAGACTAACACAAACGGAAGCGGGTATCAATCATCTTTTTGATCAATACCCGCTTCTAAAATTCGCTATCCAATGGTCTAAACCTCCGTTTCTCTGTATCGTTCCAACTCTTCGGATTTTGTACCTGCGTACAGTTTCTTCTGTTGACATCCCTCAACGACTTTTCCGTTCCATCGTGTTTCCCTGTCGTCAAACAACATCTTTTCCGCATTCAAAATCGGATTGTGTACTTGATGCAAACCATTTGCTTCGCGTTTCTTTAAAGTAATGGAATCTATGATTCCCTTTAAAGACTCCTTATGCAGTTTTTCCTGTGCTCTTTCATCCATTCTGATGTTTTCGATATCCGATCCGACAGGCTTTCTATTTCCGAATTAGAATGGAAAGCATCTGACTACTGAAAAGCTTCTGCCAGTTTCTTACATCTTCTGTCTGAAAAGAGTGAATGTTATACGGTTTCCGGTGGATTGTCCTCCTTTCTTTTTATTTTTGTTCTTTGTTTTCCTTGTTTGTAACTTCATTATATCCATCGAAAACCGTTCTGTCAATTATTTATCTGACGTTTTTTTAATTTTGTTAATTTTTTCTTTTTATTTCCAGGTAAATTCTGTTTTATCTGTCTTTTTAAGCCGTTTTATCTGAATTGTCCGATTATTCGTTTCGGATTGCAGCCAGCGGGCTCAGCTTCATCGCTCGCTTTGACGGAAAATATCCTGCCGCCATGCCGATTACTACTGCAAAGATCACGGACGCCCCGGCAAGCCAAAGCGGAATATAGGACAGGCTCGACATATTTCCACTCGCCGCCACGACCTTGTTGATGATCATGGAAATCAGATAGCTGATCCCCAGGCCAACGATGCCACCCACCAGACCGATATCTGCAGCCTCCATCAGAAACATTGCCTGAATATTTCGCATATCGCAGCCCAGCACCTTCATCACACCAATTTCCTTTGTCCGTTCATAGATGGACATCATCATCGTATTGGTAATGCCGATCGCTGCAACCAGAAGAGAAATCGCACCGATTCCACCCAGCATTGCCTGAATATTGGCATACTGCTTCTGTGTGGATTCAATCCATTCAATATTACTGCTCGCTTCATAGCCAAGTGCCTGAATCTGCTCCTGCACAGCAATCATATTGTCGATGTCATCCACATTGACCTTTAATACAGAGTAAAACAAATCCTTATACGGTTTTCCGTTGGATGTCGTAGGCTGTCCCGGAATCGCCTTGTTTCGAAAAACCCGTTTCAGCGTCGCCGTGAGCGCATCCAGATTGCAATACACATTGTAGCCGTTTGCACTGTATCTGCCGTCTTCGCTTTGTTTTTCCACCCCCGCCGTCGGGATCAGGTATTTCTTTGGAGGAGTCGTCGTCGAATCTCCGTCCCTGCCTGAGCTTCCGCTATTCTGGCTCGCATAATAGGCATCCTGATCAAAGATGAAAAAGACGCTGTCTTTCATAAAATCGACTGCAAATACTCCCTTATCATAATAGGGATATTCATAGGTTCTCGGATTATAAAAATCTGCCGCAACCCGATTTCCGTAAAAAAACTGCAGCTCCTTGTCATCCAACGGCAGCTTACCGTCTCCGATTTCTATATTTAACGCCTGCAGGCCTTCCGGCGTCATTCCCTGAATGGTCATATAGTCATCCACATACTGCCCATACTTTGCCACAATATTAAGCTGTAGCACCGGGTATACATTTTCGACATGGTCCAGACTTTCAAGCAGACTTACCGCTGCATCGTCCAGACGCATCACCTTATCCTTTGAGGACGAACTTCCGGAATCCGAAGAAAATGTCACAGACCCGCCTCCGCCGATGGAGTACGTGGTATAGGAGCTGCTATCTCCCCTGCCCTCCCGCACTTCGATCGTCGTAAGACCGCCGTACTGTTCAATATCTTCCATTGTCGCCTTGTTTAAGCCAAGTCCCAGCGATACCATGACGACAATAGACGCCGTACCGATCACAACGCCAAGGATTGTCAGAAGCGTCCTCACTTTTCTTTTCCACAGATTTGCAGAGCTCATCCGCAGCAAATCAAGTATTCTCATATTCGTCTCCGTTTTGACAGCTAAGAAAACGCGAGCCAAACATTTCGTCTGGCTCTTTGTTTTTCTTTATTCATGACAATAGAATGCTCGCAGAGGGTGCATTCTATTGTTGATCATCCTTCTGATTTAAATCGAGCAAGTCCTCCTGCAGAAGCTTTGCCGCCTTTTTCTTTTTCCGAAGCTTCACGACAACGACTACAACAACAATTCCTGCAGCAACTGCTGCGATAATCCCGACAATCATGCCGATGTTTGAGGTCTTCTGCGGCTCCTCCTCCGGAATCATCATATCGGAGCCGTCATCAATCATCGGTTCCGAAACATACAGCTGCATATCAATCTCCTGACGGGTCTGGTTACCCGCATCGTCTTCATAGGTCAGCACCGCTTTTACCGATCCGTCGTCTGTCGTCGCAGCAATGCCGTTTACCATCGCATCGACATTTCCGGTGGCACCGGGCGCCAGGTTTCCGATAAACGTATCGCCGCCCTCAACGCTGTCCGCCTCAAACTTTACCTGAACGTTATACAGCGTCGTCTTACCGGTATTATAAATCTGGAACATGACATTGGACTGTTCCCCAACCATAATCGAGGTCGGATTGATTTCGGGAGTGCTCGTATCGTACTTTGCTTCCTGCTTGACCGGTACGGAAACCTTCGCTTCGTCCGTCAGATCCGCCTTCAAATCCGTATCATATTTCATCTTGACCGTTACTACATAAGGCTTCTGAGAAAGATCCGCCTTCGCCTGCATTTCGATTTTCAGATCCTGGCTGCTGCCCGCCGGCATCCGATCCACATAGATCGAGCTGGATCCGGACGTCGGGAGGAACGACGCGTAGCTGTTTGTCACCTGTCCGCTGCTCGTTTCAGTTCCACCCTCCACGGCTTCCAGATCGAACAGCACGTTGCTGACTGCAGTATCCTGGGAAGTATTTTTGACATGAATCGTCAGGGTAAAAATGCTGCCCGCATACACTTGTGCCGGATCAGTTTCAAAGCCCGTCACAATAATTCTGGGCTGGGAAATCGTCGCAAGATCAGAAGATCCGATCCGTCCGCTGCCGGGTTTGCCCTGGCAATATACATATACCGTAATCTCTGCCGGTTTCTCGCAGCGGATTTTGTTTTTGCTGTACCATACCTTAAAGGTCAGCGGATAATAACCGGTCAGGACGTCCTCTCTGGCGGTAAACGTCCAGGTCAGCTCTCTTCTGTTGAACACCGCTTCGTCATACAGCTTTGTGGCACAGCCCGGAATCTCGTTAAAGTTCTTCGTATATCCTGTGCTGTCGGGCTTAAATGGCCATTTCTGGATGTCGTTGGAAACCTCCGGCTCTACCAGAAGGTCTGTCAGCCATTCTTCACCGAGGTTGATGAGCGGCAGCACGATTTCCACACTCTGTCCATAGGAAACGCTCGGCGTCGTCCAGTTGTCCGCAACCGTCAGAAATTCCGTCGTCGTTGTCACACTTCCGCTTTTACCGATCGCTGTGTCCATCTCCGCTTTCACTTTTTCCACATAGCTCCACATCGCATCAGGCGTCATGTATTCCGAATTTGCGATGTAATATTGCCCACTGTACATGATATCGTCCAGATCATCGATGATGTACTGCTCCGGATTTTCCCGTTTAATCAGACTTTCCTTGTAGTTTTTCAACTCCACGGACGCTCTCCATCTATCATCATCCGTGATGTACTGTACCGAGTTTCCGCTTACCTCATCCGCATAAACCGGCATCGGAGTTTTGACAGCTGCTACCGCCGTCATGAAAATCAGTCCTGCTGTCAGTAATTTTTTGCACCAGCTTTTCATATGCTCGCCTCTTCCTCCCGTTTCTTTTCTTCCTTTTCCCGTTCTTCTTTGCTCTTTCCTGTCATATCGTCAATCCGGACAATTTTGCCGTCAATAATATGGAAAATACGGTCTGCAAAACTCGCCAGATGGTTGTCATGCGTAACCATCACGAGCGTCTGCTGTTTTTCGTGTACCACCTGCTGCATCAGCTCCATCACTTCTCTGGACGTATTGGAGTCAAGGTTTCCGGTCGGTTCGTCCGCAAAAATGATCTCCGGATCAACCACGAGTGCCCTCGCCACGCCGACTCTCTGCTGTTGTCCACCGGACATCTGAGTCGGCCGGTGATTTTTGTATTTGCCGAGCTTTACCAGATCCAGAAGCGCCGACGCTTTTTTTAACCGCTTTGCCTTATCCACACCCTGAAATGTCAATGGCAGCGCCACGTTTTCCAACGCTGTCATCGTCGAAAGCAGGTTAAAAGACTGAAAAATAAACCCGATATGCTCCCGTCTGAAACGAACCAGCTGGTTTTCTGTCTTGTTCTCGATATGTTCCCCCGCGATGACAATTTCGCCTTTTGTCGGCTTCTCCAACCCGGCGAGCATATTTAACAGCGTCGATTTGCCCGATCCGGACGTCCCGACGATGGCGCAGAATTCTCCTTTATAAATCGTGAAATCCACGCCGTTTAGGGCGCGCACTTTCGATTCGCCCACGCGGTAGATTTTATACAGATCCTTGACACAAATGACCGGTATTTTGTTATCTGCCATTTTCTGATTCCTTTCGTTTCCGCTGCTATCCCGCAGTACCGCCTCGAAAACGCTTTGCGTTTCCTCATTCCCGCAGTACCGCCTCGAAAACGCTTTGCGTTTCCTCGATCCCGCAGTACCACCTCGAAAACGCTTCGCGTTTCCTCGCTGCAGGGCATTCGCCCTGTCGGAAAAAAGAGAAGAGGCAACTCGTCTGCAAGCAGCCGGTTGCCTCTTCTCTTTTTTCCGGTACTGCTCATTGGTAATAGCATATCATATTTTATGTCGGAAATCTTTAAGATTATTTTAATTCGTTATTTTCCAAAAACCCGCATAAACACTGGATTCTTCGCATCATTTGTTCCGAACGTGTTGCTAACCGCCTTGTTTTGCAGGGTACGTTATGGTTCTATCAAAGATTTTCGTGCTGCCTTATTTTATGACATTATTCGCTTTTCATCAAGAGAATATTCGTTCGTCATTTCCCATTTAATCATAACTTACAATGGAAAAAGCGCCGCCCCCATTTACACAGGAAGCGGCGCTTTTCTTTAATACGGATTCTTCTTGACATTCGGTAACAACCATTCAAAATACATTCGCTTTTCTTCTTCCGAGAACCCATTCCCATCCAAATAAGAAGTCACTTCGTCCTTTTTCAATGATCCGTTACCATCATAATCTGCATTCGCTTTAATGTTGTAATAATTATATACACCTTCATTCCCATACTTTGAATATGCGCTTTTCACTCCCTTCCCAGCATCTGGACTATACAAATATCCTCCCATCTCCGACTGAGACAGGCCCTGCTGTTCCATGAGTTTAATCTTCTCTGCCGCACTTGCACTTCCGAACGACTTCTCAGAACCGTCTTTATTCTTAAACATAGACGCGCTTTCATCCAGAGCCATGTATTCCAGCATCCCGTCAAGCTCACGATCAAGATAAATTTGAGCGAGTTTATCTTTCGGTTTCTCTCCGGTTATCTTAGATTTAATGGCAGCCTTCATTGCGGAATATACATCCTGCAATGCCCCGGCTTTTTCGACATCATCCATGCCTTTATACATATCTGTCTGCATTAAAGCGGTTCCTGCATCTGACTTCATCTTACCATAATCCTGCTTATATTGCCGGAACTTATCTTCGGAATAATCATCGCCGTACAACTCTTTAACATCAGACCGCTTTGCTTTTGGAACAAAGGCAATATTCTCTCCTGTGGATTTCAAAAGTCTGCTGGCTTCTTTCGTCAACTCGCTTGGCTGATACTCGGATATATTCATAGGAGCAAGGAAGTTTTCAATGACCTTATCCTTCATTTCACGCCCCTGATTTTGAAGCACCGGATTTCCTTCCTCATCATACTTAATAGGAAGCGTCTGTCGCAGGAACGGAATCTGGTTTTTGAACATATTGTCATAATAGTCTAAAGTCCCATATTCCCCCATATCCCTTTTGTATGGATCCATCGTCTGAGCAACTTGCCTTCCAAGAGACGGTGCAAGCTGCGTCACGCTGGAACCCAATGTGTCAATTGCCCTGTCAAAAATATTTTCTTCTCCAGAACTATAACCAGAATTTCCGCCAAACAATCGGTTAATGCCCTGCATCGCAGAACCACCCACAATCGCGCCGAGAGCCTGCGTTGCCCCTTTTGCAAGTCCCTGTTCGTTGATTTTTGCACCAGCTTCAATCATCGGCCCGAGTACCGGAATATCGCCAGCATCCACCTGTCTGCCGTCAGGAAGCTGGATTGCATATTCAAGCATTCCTGCATTACGCTGAGCCTGCGCCTCATCAGGATCCTCAGAATAGCCGCCTGTGGTAAGCCCGTTTCGGGCTGCTGCAATAGTTCCGGCGAGAATACCGGTTCCCATGAGATTTCTGGAGGTTTCATCAACAAATCTTCGCTGATTAAATCCTCCAAGTTCCGGGATCCTCATTTCTTTTGCTGTATTTACAACATTCTTTGCTACACCAAACGGGCTGTATTCCAAAGCACGAGACAGCATATTGCCGGGAGTTTTTATGAATGGAGAAGATGTCTGGCTAAGCAAATCCACGCCGATCACACCCTCAGATAATTTCCCCGCAGATTCTTTAAAACCTTTCAACGCCTGATACAAAACACTATCGTCCTGGAATACAGCTTCGAGAGCTTTCAGCTTTGCTGTCGCGTCAATAAATTCATCAATATTCTCCCCGGCATCTTTCGCCAGAACATCCTCACCATACTTTTTTACAAGGTCTTTCAGCTCTACTTTTGCCTGCGCATAGGCAGCCTCATAGAACGGGCGGTCTCCCATGCTCATCCCATGAGATACAATATTATCAATGCCGTTCATAAGCTTAGATAACGCCCCGTTCCCGTTGTATGCTTTCCTGTTGGCGTCAAGTGCATCACTAAATGTGTCAAAGCCCCTGCGGCTTGTATTCACCCCACTCTTAATATCTTTCAGTTCGTCAGAAAACCCACGACCAAGTCCCTTGATGTATTCTACCGTTTTATCTTTTGTCCATCCGCTCGTTGTGCGCTCCTTTGTGCCAAGTGAAACCGCCCTATCAACCAGTGCGGCAATAGGCTGTCTGGACTGTTCCAGCACATTGTAAGCAGCATTACCAAACGCATTTCTGGAAAGTGCCGTTTTAAAATTCCCCAGCATATTATCATACAGGAATGTTTTTACTTGCGAACCAAACGATGACGGTATCTTATCCGCAACCATCTTTGCCGCTTTTGCCACAAGCTCTTTGCTTTGTCTGCTCTGAACATCGTATTTCAATGCTTCTTCCAGAAGAGTGTAGATGTCTTTCTGCTCAATCGGATTCAGATAAACTGAATTTTCCTTTCGGATAAGTTCGCCCACCTTCGCCCAATCTTCGCCGCTTCTTACCGCTTGAAGGATTTTATTCTTGCCATTCAGTTTCCCCTTGACCTTATCTGTAGCAAAAAAATTCAGAAGATTTTTAACTGCTTTCTCTGCATCTTCCGGCGTAGCGCTGTTCTTCACAGCCTCTTCAACCTTTTCTGCCAGACCTTCTACTGCATCTGCATATCCCTTGCCATACTTCTTTTCGACTGCCTTTGAAACCTTCCGGACTCCATCTACAATCGCGCCTTCCGGCGTATCCCTTGACCATTTGGCAAGCGCCTGGATCTGTTGTCCGGCGCGCGTACTCGCTTTCTGAATATCCTTCAACAGCTTAGAAGTTTCATCCCATAACGCATCATCATTATCAATCCGTGCCTTTTCAACCTTGTTCCTATATAGCATCATGAGAGTATCTAAGTCCTTGCCGTCAAGAGATTCCTGCGCAAGAATCTTGTCCCTCCACCAATCTGGGTTTATAGATACTCGAAAGGCAGCATCAGACATACTCTCCTTTTCAGAAACGGTCGCATAACGATACATATCTTCCGGTGCATATTTCGCCATTTCTGTTTCCGTCATAAGTCCGCTATTGGGGAGTGTATTTGACCGAACCTGCGATACCTTCAAGTCTTTTCCGGCACTGGTTTTATTTGACAAGTCCATTGCGCTGTCAAAGTTTTTGCTGGCATTCTCGATAAACTTTTGTAGTTCATCGCCAGCATACGGGACGTTCGTCATGCGGCCTGCCTTGCGCTCTGCAATATAGTCGGTCAGATTTTTCAAATCATCTATATCATTCCCGGTGCTTTTAAAACCTGTAACCGCAGACAGCTCATCCATAATGCTATCAAGAGATACCCCTTTGTTCCGGTTCGTTGTAAAGTTAATCCCTTTCCCATATGCAGAGAACTGATTGTTCAAAGCTTTCACGCCATCAGGAAACTCAGCAACCGCAGCCGGAGAAACATAAATGGGTCTTCCCACACCTCGCAGATATCCCACAATATCATTATAAGCTTTCGTGTTAAATTCATCTGGAATCTGCTTCGTAGCTCCGCTTTTCAGCAACCTATCAAGTTCAGTCACCTTGGCTATTACATTCTCCAGCGCGGCTGTTGAATCCTGCCCGGTCTTAATTTCATCTACAAGCGCCGTTAATTCATCCTGCAACTTTTTCGCCTGAATCTTCATGTTATCTGGCATATTATATGCAGCAAGGTCTGACTTCAAAGCGTTTACAGATGCCCTCTTGTCTGTAGAAAAGTCGGTCATTTTTTTCTGAGCTGCCGCATCTATTACATTCCCTGCATTGGCTTTATCCATTGCCGCAAATTCTTTTGCACCAAAGGTCGGAGAAATATTCTCACGAATCGTCTTTTCCATCTCTTCCCGACTTCCTTCAAGCTTTACACCCGTTCTTTTCGTGAACTCCTTCTGTAAATTCTCATCATTCAGGATATTATAAATCTGCATATCAGATACTTCTGTATTTGCTTTATCTGGGATTTCTGTATTGATTTTCTCTGTAGCATTTGATGATCTACCAGCAGAAGAAGTGAACTCCGGTTCCGTCTGGGATGCACGAGGAATGCTATCAGCATTGCTCACCGGATAAGCTTCTTTTTTTACTGCATCAGCATCAATGGTATTCCTTACCAGTTTCCGCATTTCAGCCTTCGTCCCGGTCAATTTCTGCCCGGTAGCCTGCTCAAATTCCTTGCGTGCGGCAGGATTAGAGATAATATTATCAATCTGCTTGCTGGTCATTGTGCCAGATCCCCCCGTGAACGCGTCAGATGCCGCTTTACCGGTCGCTTCGTCAACAGGTGGTAACTTCTTCGCCTGTGCAAGTAAATCGGCTTCATCAGCCGCAGAAATCGTTCCAAGGTTCCCGAGTTCCGGATGATTATTCACCGGCGCTTTAGTCGCTGTTTCACCCGTGCCTTTCATATAGTCCAAAATATCAGGGATTTTCTTCGCCGCCACGCTTCCTACTTCGCCCAGCACATTCCATCCAAGATTTTGCGCCAGATTTTTTCCAGCTTCAGCAGCCACCTTACCTGCGCCCATGCCAGACCGTGCATTTCCAATCATCTGAGGGATTGTCTCTGCCACAGCATCCACCGTAGTATCTGCCAAGACATCCGCAACATTCTGTCCGTATTTCCCAAGCTTTCCTGCTACCTTCTGATTCAATTTATCATATCCGGGGATCTGTCCTAACATCTGTTTTGTAAAGGCATATTTTGACGCCTGCCCCACCATTTGACCCGCCATAGATTCCAGCGGGTTCTGCCGAGAAGTAAGATCCATCTGTTTTTCAAGCTGACCAGATAAGTCACTATTTTTTCCGGTAACAATCTTTGCAGCCTTTTCCCCAATTGTTTCCGCTGCCGGAATTGCCCCAGATGCCTGCGCCATTCCAGCCATAAAAGCAGTTCCACCTTTCAGTTTATTTTCCAACGACACAATCTGATCGTACTGTCTCTGTTCATCATCGCTCCAGTTTGCACGATACTGCGCGTTTTCCAATGCCTTGAAAGGTCCTCCGGCAAACCCCTTTGCAGTTTTGTAATAGTGCTCAATATATTTCTTAGCGCCGGATTTTTCACGACCATCCATGCGGTATTCTGGATCCATGTAAGTTTCCATCTGTGCCGCATCAAATTCTTTCAACACCTGCCTTTTCGGGACAGATCTATCAACCTGCTTATTTGCCGCCACCGAAACGCCCGTGGAAGGCTGCATATCGCCGGACAGGTAAGTAGATGCCTGTTTCTTCTTCGGCTGTTCTTTTGTCTTTTGCTTTGCTTCTTCAAAGGTTGGACCTTCAAAAGCTTTTGCAACAGCTTTTGCAACAACGTTTTCCTTGGATTTAGGGATAACGCGATCATCCTTTTCCCCTGAATTATCCTTTTGCTTCTTACCATTCGTCAGAGAAAGAGGGTCGGATGCTATAGGTGCATTTGTCCCTTTCAAATCCGCAACCTTTCTGAGCCTTGAAAGTCTTTCAACCTGTTTCTCCGCTTTGCTCGGATATACTTTTCTTTTGTTGGTAGAGGAAGTCTTTCTTCCAGTAGCCGACTTTGTAGCATTTACGCTGGAAGATACCGCAGAAGGGCTTGCGGGCGAACTCTTTCCCACAACCGCTTCAACATCTTCAACTGAATATCTCTTATTCTCCGGATTCTGTACCGGAAGCTCTTTCGGAGTATAATAATTGTCTGTAGTTCCCAGCACCTTCTGTATATCTTCCAACGTGTACGCCATAACTTTACCTCTCTTATCTCATCTGGTTCAGAATGTCGGCAATCATCTGTTGGCTTGCGCCTGCCTGATACAGCTGGTTCATGATTGCCTCATCACTTTGCCCTGCCGCTTTGAGCTCGCTTGCCCTGTTAATCCAAGCATTATACTTTGCCTTGTCCGTATATGTCCCCATATCGTTCTGTGCAAGACTTGTAACCATCGCAACAGGGTTTGTGGCATTTGCATTTTTGTACTGATAAGACATCTGCTGTTTAAGCAAATCACCCATCATATCATAATAGGAACTGTCAGCGCCAGTAAGGGCATTGATCTGGCTTTCATAAGAACCAGTCAATGCATTCGCAAGAGCATTTTCAATCTGCATGGCCAACTGTGTTTTCTGGTCTTCTGCCGCTGCCAGACGGTTATAATACTCCTGCTCAGCTGCCGCCATATTGTTCTGATAGGTATTAAGCAATTCTGTCAGGTTATCATTACGGGTAGTCTCGATACCATTACGAGAATTGCCATAATTGTTCTGAAGACTTGCAAGTGTAGATTCCGCGGCACCGCCAGATATGCCCTGCGCTGTAAGCTGCTGTTGCAGATCCTTGCCAGACATCATCTTATTAACATACGCTTCTCTGAGAGCACGTTCAGCATCCCTGTTTACCTCTCCTTTTGAAGCGTCATACTGCCTGCCAAGCGAATCCTTTGTAGAATTAAAACCGCTGGCAAGAGCGTTTAACTTCGACTGGTAAGCAGCATTCAAAGCGTTCATATTATTGTTATATGAGTTCTGCGCCGCCTGCTGTAACTGCTGCTGATACTTATTTGCATTTGCCTGTTGCTGCTGATAAAGTGCGTTAAACTGGTCGGCAATGCTCGGACCTGATGGTGCAGCCGGAGCTGTCGGAGTATATGTTTGCTTCCTACTGCCTCCAGACGACTTACTAGAGGTACTCCCCGACTTACTAGAGGTACTCCCCGACGTACCAGCAGGCCTTTTGTAATCATCAAACAGATGGCTTGCAATGCTGCCCGGATGTAACGCATTATAATAATCTTTGGGAGAAAGTTCCCCTCCTCTATGTACTGCCATCTCTTACTCTCCTTTCCGCAAGCGTCCTGCCCGCAGTAAAACAAAAAGTTCCATGTTTTGCGCCACTGTTCCCATGTAGTTGTCGATACCGTTCGCGGCAGCAATCTTTTTCCGGAAATCGAATGAGCCATCAACACCGATTTCCTCCAGTGCTTTCACAAGGGAATCACCATGCATCACAGCCTGCAAATAACAGCTTTCTTCCTTCATCTGCACATTTAGATCAACATTTCCCTCAATGCCGTCAACACGCCCCTTGCTGGAATACTGCCAGTATTCATAATCTGTGCCGATGTTCGGTCTTTTCTGTGGCAGATCATCCTTCAATGTCGCAAACGCATCAGAATATGGATATTTGGCAATCCACAAGCTGTATTTCCGCTTACAATACGGGCGAATATACTGGTTGTAGAAATATTCTCCCGTGTAAATTCCGAACTCAAAACCAGCACCCTCAATGATTTCCCGATAGGCTTCGATGATTTCCATGAGGTATTCACCACGGTTCTTCATCACCTCATCTTCCACATCCAGCCACACCTTCTTGTCCGGCTTGAATTTCCCCAGCAGACCAACAATCACGTTCGCCGCCTGCTGTGCCTCTGCGACCGTTTTCGCATAAGTGTAGTGGTACACTCCCCACGGAATCCCAGCAGCAATACAGCCGGACAGGTTATTCAAAAATTGACCGTCCGGCTGTAACTTTTTATTTATGATTTTTATAATGGCAAAATCTACATCTGCCTTTGCAACACGATACCATTTAATCGTGCCATTCCATTTTGCGACATCAATTCCTTTTATCATCATTTTCTCCTTTTGTATCCCACGCTCATCCCCGCTTCCGCATCGTTTATCACAGTCGTGGTGGGGCTGTATGTGCGCAAGGTTTTGTAAGCAGAAAGCTCTTCGGCGGCGAGAGGGGTTTCGATAATATCAACCAATTGATATAAAAACATCAGTCCATTTTCTACCGCCCACTGCTTAAAAGTTTCTTCATCTGGGTATTTTTGTGCCTCAACGGAAAAATATACCTTGCCATCAAACGCACTACTTAGAAATATTTTCCCCCACGCACTAAAGCCATGATTAATTCCAGCAACGAAACAATTGCTCATAAGTACATCTTTCTCGCCGATTGTACCTATATGCAGAGAAAAATTACCTAACGAAAAATAATTAACATCATCCGTGCTCATACCACTTTTATGGAAAACGTCTTTCGATGTAATTGTTCTTTTACCGATCCTCTGCACATACACCCCCTTTTTAAAATCCACCTCGTCGCATACCCACTGCTGCCCGTCTGCATCGGTGTAGTTTCCACCGGATGATACCCGGATTCCAGGCAGACCGCCGGAAGTGGGAATGATGAGCTTCTGGGCAGGCTTGTAGGGTTCATATTCCGTAGCAACTGTGCCAAGTTCGATTTGCGGATAAATGACTGTATCAATCGGTTTGCCTAATTGATCTGATGTAATGTAGATAAATAGTGCATAATTACTAGGATCATAAGTCATTTTTTCGCCGCTTAAAACTATTTTCCCGTCAGTCGGTTGCGTGGCGGTTAAGCCAACATTGGAAAACTTAATACGGGACAAATTGATATATGTAACAGCGGTAGGCGTTCCCACGCATCTGATGCCTCCGTCTGATTGGACAGTATATTTGACACCATTGCGCTCAATTTGCGTTCCTGTTCCACCTAATAACGGATATGGAAACGGAATTAAATTTTTACCCAGCACCTCAACACCTATCTCCCCGCTCTGCCCCGTGCTCTTAATCTCCTGCGGGTACTCCGGTGACGGTGAGGGCTTACCGCCGGTGTAGGGCTCGTAATTGGACGCAGTTGGCTGTGTTTTAGATATCATCGCCTTAACCTTGCCATTAAAGGCTTCTTCGAGTCTGAGGAATATCCGAAACTTATCTCCATCCATTACTTTTATTTTTGCCGCAACTCCTTTCATGGAACTTCCCAATGTGATATTTGCCCCATTTCTAAATGCAACGACAATTAAATTCACAGATGCACTATCTGAATAAACATAATATTCCCCAGATGCTAATAACGGGAAATCGTCGTATGAACTTTCGTTATCCATGCCACTGCGTCCCACTGCATAGATGTCCTTCTTTCTTGTACCGGATATCGCTATACCATCTTTAAATACTTCAAACCCTTCGCGTTTTTCTCCTACCTCAAACGGCAACAACTGCGCCCCAGTCGTGCTCCCCTGCGTTGATTTGCCGTGGAGGGTGAGGGAGGTGATGCGGTTTCCTTTGACCCCCTCCAGCAGGGCAGGGTTGCCTGTAACAACCGTCTGCTCTCCTGCCCCTCCCATGTGATACAGCACGCCCGGCGACGCACCTATATATCCCATGCCTGTAATAAATTCCGGTTCGATTTTTCTCATAGCTACCACTCCAACGCCTGTACTTCAACACAGTTTTCTTCCGCTGCGTCCGCCATAACATACACCGTATCAATTAAATCTCCATACTGCCCTGCACAGAAAGAGACAAGCAGCTGCGCGCCCTCTGACGGGATACGGATCATGCCATCTGTTTTCGTGCTATCCGGTGTTACGCCTACCCAGATGTCCCCTGCTGAAAAATTTTTTATCATCGCCCGGCGGCACTGCGTCCCCAACTGGACAGGGACAATCTTGCCTGCCTGCGTGGAAGCTGTCTTTACGTTTAATTTTTTCATGATGCACCTCCATCATTTCACAACGAAATTCTCCCATTTCTTATATGCGTCCACATAGGTTTCCTGTTTGTCACCATTATGCGTGATTTCGTAGTACATACCATCAGAAACGTTCGTGCTCAGCAGCGCCTTGTGATTCTGAAGCGCCTTGCAGTACCAAACCACATATACATCATCCTGTGCAATCTGCTTCTGGTCGGTTTTGTCCGCATGGCTGTTGAAATAGTCAACGACAATCTGCTTACTCTTTTCTAAAAATTCTTTGCTTCCCATACTTTCAATCCTCCGTATCATGCAAACATCCAATCTTCCGCTAACATATCAGCCTGTGACGCAAGCCATCCCATCTGAACACCAGATGTCCCGATAAATGCAACAGCCATATTTCCAATAGCTTCATGCTCGCAGTTGACGATAGTTCCGTCCGCCGCCGTATAACTGATGTTCTTTGCGAGTGCAATGCACTGATTTTTCCCGTTCCAACCTGCTCTCTTAACTTTTATTCCACGTTTCATGTACTTGATTGCAGTACCAAAATCAAACATAGCCTCCCCACCGAGGACTGGAGTCTTCCCTTTTTCTGCAACTTCCCACTCATCAGAAAGAATATTCTCAATCGTATATTCCACTCGCTGAGTTTCCCTAATATCGAGTAAATCCTTCCCCGTCTCAGAGTCAATCTTTCTGCACTTCATCATGATCGTTTTCTTTTCTTCATCCCAATACCAATATCCGCCCCATGACGGAAGCTTTACAGGGATTCCTGTTTTCATAATTTTAAATGCGTCTGAAAATTTCATATTCTACCTCTTTCCTTTTAATAGGGCGACCGAAGTCGCCCCGGAATCACGCTTAACCCTGTGCGGGAGATACTTGGATCACCTTATCCTTCCTGATCTACCTTTTCCGATTCAATTGCCGCTGCATCTGTCAGCCCTTCCCCGATAACATAGCCGATAACCGTAGCACCAGCCATGATCAGTGCAGAGATCTGTGCGGCTTCATTTTCCGTCCCTCCGCAAGCCACGATCATCAGCGTCACAAACGACGCCACGCTCATCCAGAGCTTTCTGCTTGTCAACTTTCGCATCCAATCAATCTTTTTCATTTGTCTGTTATACCTCCTTAATTTTGTATATGCTTCCAGCCGGATATTTGATGTCCAGAGCCAACACCTCCGGCTGTAGCTTCTCGTGATAAATGTCATCCCCTCCGGCAGCTTCGTACACCTTCCCCAGCTCTCGGAAGGTCTTTAATCCGTCCGGTGTCACATATCCCTGTGATGTAAATTCCCTGTGTAACCGCCACAGAGTTGTCCGTAGCGAAGCAATCGTGCGTTCGTTGTCCTTCTGGATGTACTCTTCCAGCATCCGCGTTATATTCCCTACATCCTGCTTCAATTCAATCTGTTTTTCGTATAAATCGTCCTGCCTTCTGGCAAGGTTGTCCCTGATCGTGATAGATTGCTGATGATATTCCTCTTGCTTTGACACAACTCCACTTTGCAGCTCCTCTATATGTGAATAGACTGCTGCAATCTCCTTTTCACGCTGTTTTCGGAAAAGATTCTTTTTCTTTACCAGCCCCAGCGCATCCAGAAATTTGTTCCAACTTTCCACTGCCACCGGTACAAGCAGAATCGTTATCGCGATGACCAGCACAATCATTCCCCATCCGATTTCTTCTGCCTTTTCTATCAGTTCAAGCATCCTGTCACCTCCACCTGTAATGCGGCTTTTCCTCGTGGTATAACCAATACCTCAAATAATCGTCCAGTATAATAGCCAAGGCTGATAACAGCACCCACAACGCAGAAAACGGCAGGCAAACTTGCCCCAATATATTAAACGGCATATCGCTGTAATCCCATACTCCCCAGCCCAGCCACAGGTTTATGATGCATCCGGATACAAATTCTACTGCGGTCACGACAAGGCTCCCGATCACGCACTGCTTCCAGATTTCCATCTCCCACGGAATAACCTCGTTTATCAAGCCAATCAGGTAAAAACAAATCCCACCCACTATAATCATCGTCCAGTGAGTATATCCCCTGAATCCAATCTCAAACAGCGCATATAACATCCCGCCTACCGCCATCAATATAATGGCTTTCAAAATCGCTTTCATACTCCCACCTTCTCGAGCATCTTTTTCAGCGGCTCAGACTGATATTCAAGAGGTATTTTTGCCCCGTAGCTGATTGATTCTACAGCTTCTTTTGTCCCCAACGAGCGGATAAAGATTCGTAAATCCCTAAAATATGTTACATGAAATAGAACATACTCAAATCCTGCCTTTGAGATTTTGAGCATATCCTCCTGGGAATAAAATTTGCACGCCACGCTTTCATCCGCTGGATGCCAAGGGAATGCAGCTTGCGTATATTCCTGAGGCGTTGTAAGGACTGTTGATGATAACTGCAATCCTATCAAAGACAGCTGGTCACGGTCAGTCAACGTAAATCGTTCCTTTGTCCCGTCAGACAGCTGCACTTCTGCTCCATATGCAATACATTCCTGTCGGGCTATTTCCATTTCTGCCACCTTTGCGTCTTTTATCTCGTCCAATGTCGGCTCTAACGGTTTAGGCTGTTCCGGCGGGGGAACGGGCGGCACATATACGCTTCCGTCATTGGAATACTGCAAACCATTGTCCAGCTCACGGAAGATTGTAGTATACCCGCTGTAATCCCATCCGTCTTGTTTCCCGATTCGAGAAAGCGTGAATCCGGTTGTCACATGCGGAACATTTCCCACGACCTCACATACATGCTCGCTTATTGTTCGGAAAGAGACTTCAAACTTGACCCCACTTCCGTTGTATGTCAGTTCAAGCATACGTTCCTCCTCAAAATAAAACAGGAGCCTTTCCAGCTCCATTATCAGTTACATATTCTTTTTTCATTTGCTCCCCTAAGTAACGATTTAAAAAAGGTGAATGTATATGTCGGAGAGGACAAAAAGCTGCATTTCACAGATAGCGAAGGTGCAGATTCAGTTATCCCTTTTAACGCAATGGCATCAGGGGAATTTAAGGCGAACACAGACGCTAAAAAGATAAATTGTGGCTTCCGCCCCAAATTGTTGGTTATTTATAACTCAAACACTGGTCGCGGCGATTTGCTTTTATATGAAGCTTCCCTGATTGATAAGGCGTTTGTGGGATATCACAATGCTTTAACACATTTGCATTATTTCAACGGGAATGCAGTCGAAAGTGGAGATGCAAACTATCAAAATATGAAATTCGCACTTCATGATGATGGGTTTACATTTGGCAATATCGTTGCCTATGATTCCGATATCATGAAATGGTTTGCTGTTTAAGAAACAAATCTCGCCACGACCATACGCACAGTTTTATCCTCGGCTCCAGATCGAAAATATCCTGATTTAATAGTCACCTTGTCTTTTGTGATTACAGGGAATATTTCAGAAACAGCCTTATATGCAATCGTTTGAGACGTGGCATAGGCACACATCTTGACCTTTGTTTTTGCGTCTGTAGTAATAGTTTTGTAAGGGTTATAAATAGCATCAACAGTGAGATTGTTTGCGGCTGACACAAAAATTACATTTGGTACATCCTTAAAGCCGAGATTATCTGTCACAGTAATTTCTATATCCTGTGTGTTTGACATTTGGAATTCAAACATCGCCACATCTTCGGCTTTTTTAAAAGGGTAAACTGTATCAGCACCTTTTTCCTTCCACCCTGGCTTACCGTCTGGTGTAAAGCCAAATTTGCAATTTCCTAAATCGTTACTTAGTTCCTTAACAGACAGCGCCCCAGCGATTGCTGTAGGGTCTGTATTGCCTTCTATTTCCTCTTTTGTGTTGAGGACATCCTTTGTCTTATTGAAAACTTCATTGACAGCACCGACAACCGACTTCGATGTAGTTTGAAGCTCCTGCGATTCCGCTGTCTGGTACTCTCCAGCTGCTTTCCCACCCAAAGCCTCTGCATCGTCAACAATACCATTCCCATTGCGATCATATATGGACTGAACCATATCACCGCCACCCATCTGCTGCACATACTGCGATATTGCAAAGGATGACGGGATTTTGCTTGTTCTGCCAGATACAACGTCTTCAACACCATCAATGTTCGTAAACAGATTTGATACCTTGTTCCACGCCTTTATTGCTGTATCCGTAATGCTGTCCAACACTGTCTTGTTCTCGTGCGTATGCCGGTCATTTGAGTTTTCTTTAATCTTCTTTGCGAAAGTCACCAGCAGCGGCTTAATCTTCTTTGTGGGATTGATGAAATCTGCAATATCATCAGCAATGCCAAGATTATCCGCAGCCGTTTCCCCAGACAGCTCGTCCACGAGAACATTGTGTTTCGGGATTGCCACATCCTTTGCAAGTTCATCAAACTTTTTTTGCATATCCAGCGTATCCAGTCTGGGAATATCCGGAAGCCCTGTCACGCCTTTCCCGTCATAGTCTTTTGCTTCAATTTTTGTAAATGGCATAATAAATCACCCCTTATAATTCCCGCTTTCAATAAACTCAAAAGCAATGTCGAATATACCAAACGGCTCATTCAGTGCATTGTTCTGGATGCGGAAACGCGCCTTGTCTACCTTTTTGACCTTAATTTTTGTTGCTGTAATGCGCTGCGTATCATCAGAAGAAAAAGTAAACTTTGAAAAGATCAGATTCTTAAAAGAAAGATATCTCGATGTCGCATCATCCTTTTTCAGAAGCGACCATACGCCGCGTTTCTGCACATAAGCTTCCATAGATGTCGCAAGTGCCGTATTCAAGCGCACCGCCATATACCGGAATGTCTTATTCTTATAGAAAAGCTTTCCGTCCAGATCCGGCGTTTCCCATGATGCCTTGATAACCGCTCCATCATCATTATACGAGAGTACATCACTGCTATCGGAATAGAACTGGCATACGCGCCCGTCCGCAGTCCCAAAATAAAAATCATTCCCGACTTCCCACATACAATTCGCCGGGATATTTGTCATATAGAATCCTGCATATTGCCGTGTCGCATAAGGCATACTCTTGTCAGTCATAAGCGGCTGCAGCCCATCCAGAATATAAACCACTCCATCCAGACACAGCCAGTACATATCCTGATGTACATACGCATACGCATTTTCCAGATTCTCTTCTGAAAGAAGTTTTCCATTGATATAAAAGCTTCTGTTCTGTGCGTATTTTTCGCCTGTGATATCCTGAGCTGTAACGGCATAAACACCAAGCCGAGTTAAGAACAATGGTTCTGTTGCCAGATATGCAAACGACCCTTTTGCAATCGCACCAGCTCCTTGCAAGGTATTCACAATCTTAAAAGCCGGCTCATTCTCAATCAAATCTCCAGAACGCAATATGATGCTCTGGTCTCGCTCCATTTCATCCTTGTGTGCCGCCAGATAGTTTGAAATGATTGAGTACCCCACAATAGAGGAAGAATCGCTTCCAAGAACCGAATATCCTGTATCCGGGAAATATGAAGGGTCAAACTGTTGACTATACCAGTCATAGTTCACAAAATCCGGGTTCCCCGACAAAAACAGTCTGTCAAGTGCACCGTTCACGCCGAACAGTGTACCTATGCTGCATTTATTGATTCTATCTGCATACCCCTTTACCGTCCGATATGCCGTGATTTTAACATTATCCTCACCTTCCAGTGGAGACTTCCCCGGAGCAAGCGTAAAATTGACGATTCCACCTTTCCTGTCCACAGTGAAGTCCGTCCCCTCTTTCTTCTCCTTCCAGTCTCCCTTTTCATCAAGGATTTCAACCTTTACCGGAGTTTCATCCAGTTCACCGAACGTCAGGTGATATGCCTTTGCTGTCCCGTTTGAATAAAACAATTCCGTAAACGCAGGCTGCAACAAGTTGAGCGCCTCATAGTCTTTCCCACCGCCAGCAGGCTCTTTTGAAATGGTCAAAGTCGGGATATATGCCCCTTCAGATACTTTCTTGACCGTTTCGCCGTCATATATCAGAAGTGTTTTCCCGTCTATAATGTACAGCTTTTTGTCAAACTGCCAGCTTCTGCTTCTCGTATCGTTGGCGTCTGAATATAACACAACATCACCCTTATAAAGCTTCGTTCCTGCATGAATCAACGGTTCTCCGCTCCCTCTAAGCATATGAGCACCATTGATTTTCCCATCATACTTTTTAATAGTCCGATAGCCCATCCGCTTGCGGACCTTCCCGGGAACATCACGAATCATATTTTCACTATTTGGGCTTTTCTGTTCATCTACATTCGCCGGGCTGTTGGTAAGATCAACTCCAAGAAAGTCTGAAATCGTCACAATACTTTTCTGTGGGCTTGCCGGAACCTTAAAATTCACTGCCATCAAATCCACCCACTTTCGCTTGTAAATTTCTCAGACGATGAAAGAACCGCCGGAGACTGCAATCTCTCAAAAGCAACCTCAAACTCGTTTCTATAGCTCGTTGCAATACCGTTATCATCCTCTTTATACAGCTGGGACGCCATATACAACGGCAGTATTGCCGCCACTTCCGGGGCAACCTTCAACTCATAATCATCTTCTGTGATCGTTGTGATAACGTCAGGATATGCCCTATACCCTATGCTGTAATTACCCGGCATATCATTCGGCAATAGGACGACATGCCCCGATTCATCAAACAGATTATGTGAACGGATATACTGTTCTGTCAGCAGATCTCCTTCGTAGTAGATATTTCGAGGGTCAAACGAAAAAAAGTCATCCACCAGTTTCAACATATCATACGGGATTCTGGGGGCATCCGGCAGTATTTCTTCATCCGGGAAATAGCATTCCTCATAAAGACACGCATTTTTTATAGCTCCTTTGTAAGAAGATGTTATCGTTACAACCACCTTCCCATTTTCAGGGTTTTCAATCTTTCCCGAATAAGCAGTGAACAGCTTCTCGCTGATCACAGGCATATTTGTCACTTCAAAGCCGTTGACTGTTACGCTCAATTCCCCATTGCCATAAAACTCAACGTAAAATGCGTGCGCCCCATCTGATTCAAAGGAAACCTTTCCATCTGTCAGCCCATGTATAAATTTCCCATAATCGCCCAGAAGATTCTTCGACGGATAGTGTGCAATTTCCACCTTTGAAAGCACATACTTTCCAGCCGTGCAAATCATGTTTAAAGCTTCGTTCGCCGCTGCAGGCATCCCTGCAAGATAATCTCGGGTAGCTTCATCATTCGGGATAGAACTCCCCTCTGCTGAGAACATTTTCTGCAAAGTGATAAGTTTAAGTTCCTTCCATGTCATTGCACACTTCCTCCATTACTTCCGGCGATTACTTCTAGGCTTTTTTACAACCGTGGCCGCTTCTGCCTCACCCGGTTCACTCTCCGCATTCTCATCTGAGGTATCCGGTTCTGCCTTGTCCGGTTCTTCCACCGCCTCAACCCGAGTTGAAATATAACTTCCATCCTCATTCACACTAAGGACTTTATAAAACAGGGGACCGTCCGAAAACGTATCCCCCGGCTTCAAACCTCTAGAAACCATACGATCCTCCTTAAGTCAGAGTAGTGCCCGTTTTTGCACCGCCTAAGATAACATGTCTCCAGTTACGGAAGCCTGCGGAGAAACGGCAGTAACCATTCCAGCAAAGGTTTCTGGTCTCATTGTCAACGTAGTTCACTACATCCAGCGGAACGCGGTCATAGAACACGCTGCCCATAAGCTCCTTGTTTGCCTGAGACGACATCAGGATGTAAGGCTCAGACTCATCCGTAACCTGCCACATCGGGTCAACAATCAGATTCCATAAACCCTTCTGAGTGTTGACATCATTGTTATTGGAACCGACAATCAGCTCAGAACGAATTACACGCTTAATGAAGTCCTCCAGTTCAGGCACATTGGAAGGGATAATGATCGTATCGAATGTATATCCCTGCACATTGCCGGAATCATTTTTAAAGTTACGACCGATGTTTGCCAGACGGTTCAGCATCACTGTATCCTGCCCGAACTTATTGGTAAACACGTTGGACTGAACTGCCACACCATCACGAACTCCCGGATGGTCAGTAGCAAACAGTGCTTTGCCATCTCCTGTAGTACGGTCAAGCTTCTTTTTACCGTACATGAAATAGTCCGTCTCAGACGTCAGCGCATCGGACGCAAACTGCGCTCTGGTACGCTTATAGGAGCGAACCATGTTTTCAGCGGCCAGTTTCATTACATCAATGTCACCATCATCTTTCATCTCTCTTGTGCACACAAATCCCTTCATAGAAGGCGTATGCTCAATGAGCTTGCTGAATCCCTGCTGGATGTCGTCCAGAGGTGCTTTCTCGCCCTCATCTGTAGGCTGGAAGTTACCCAGAGAAGTTACACTGGAAGTCTTTTCTGCATATTTTTTGGACTTCTTCTCTGTAAACAGGTCAGACACAGCCTTGTCATAGTTGTTCTTCTCGCTGTCGGTATCCTTCATTACGGAAGTAAGAACCTGCGCTTCCACCTTCCAGAAATCATCATTTAAACCGCTGTTTTTAGAAAAAATAATAGCCATCTATCAATGCCCTCCTTCGTTAAAATTCACCGATAACGTCTGTTCCTGTGGAACCATCGCCAAGCTTCTCCAGAATGGTGAATACACCCGAAGCAGTTGTGGCTGTTACCTGCAGGAAATCAGTATGAATTGTTACCTTATCGCCCGCCTTTAAAGCCTTGCCATCTGCGGCAAACTTTGTTCTCCACTGCTGACCGGGTGCAATAGGGTAAACGGAAACATCACCCGGATCCGCAGCGGGTGCGTCATACTTCTCCGCACACACATACTGCGGGGCTGTAGTTGCAGGCGTCATTACCCCATTTGCAAAATTCAGAAGCATACCGGGAACATACTTCTGAGATGCCTTTGCCGGTCTCTGCTCGATAACCGGAAAATTCTGTCCACTGTTATTTCTTACAAATTCAAACATTCTCTACCTCCTATAACACACTGTTGTACTTCTGTTTCAACTGATCCATTGTCAGGTTGGGATAATACTCCTTCCAAACATGAAGTTCATTTGCTGGGATATCCTTCAAATTCTGCCCGCCCTGCTGCATGCCGCCGATCGGGTCAAGATGCGATTTTCCTCTCGCCTGATTAACAGCTGCCTGCTTAGCTGCATCCATCTGGCGTTTTGCAATTTTGTTGGCACTTGCAAGCTGATAAGCCTGATAAACCGACAAACCATTGTTTTTAACAAGGGAAAGGATTTCCTCAAAATTCTCCTGCTTTGAAAGGTCATCAATCGTCTTGATTTCTGGGTCAATCATGCTGATTGCCTTCAAATCATTAGAAAGCCTTTCTTCAACCTGACGTTCTGTCTGCGCTGCAATCATCTGCTGCGCCTGTTTCATCACCGGATTATTCAGGATGAGGTTGTTAAGCATCGCAGGGTCAATACCCTTGTCCTGAAGCTCCTGCATCTGCTGCATCTGCTCCTGCGCTTCAAGAGCTTCCATGTAATCCTGCGCGGAAGTGATCGGCTTCCCTGTTGCAGGATTTTGCAAATTCCCGAAACGTCGGGCATATGTCTCATCAATCCTTCTCTGCCGATCCTCCGCAGCGCGTCTGGCTGCTGCAAATCTGGCATTTTCCTCCGGTGTCTGGGCTGTGCTTTCTCCACCCGCAGGATCGGCGACCTCCTGCCCTGTTTCGCCTTCATCAGATGTTTCTTCCAGCCCGCTATCCAGCACTTCGCCCGCAGGATCGGCGACCTCCTGCTCTGTTTCGCCTTCTGCAAAATACTGTAAATTCATAGGGAACACTGCTTTACACATAAGACCTCCTCGGATTTTTACGCTTTTCCTGCGAATTTATAAATTAAAAAGCCAGCCTTATGACTGACTCGTTAATTCGATACGACTTCTGATTTTTTCGACTACCTTCCCGTAATTGGAACACTTCTTGTTCCTACAAACCAAATCCTGTTCCAAATACAGCTCTGTTTCTTTGTCCGGCGTATTGTCATTGACAACAACATGCCGAGTTCCATTGATTCTCATTTCAATCTTACACAAGGGGCATAGCATTTTCTCCACCTCCCTGCATCATCATTGCCTGCTGCGCTTCCATTTGTTCCGCTTCCTGTTCCTGCAAACGCGCCTCGATGATTTTTCTGATCTCGCCTGCATTTGGATAGTTGTTCTTCTCCATAAACAGCCAATAAAGCTGCAACGTTTTCAACTCCGTTAGAGGACCGAACGCACCAGACTGCAATTTCAAGTCTGCCTGATTCCACATAGCTTCTCTATTTGTGAGGATCGTGGAAGTCGGGTCTGTTTCAAACAAAAACTCATCATTCCAGTACAGCTCCCCAGCGGCATCCCGTTTCAGGAACATCATCCGGTCAAAATGAGCAAATTCCAGATTTCCATCCTTATCCGCCGCAGAAAACTCGATAGGCTGGTCTGCATATGCCAACAAGAACTTGAACATCGTTTCATACAACTCAGAATATGCCGTATTCTTCATGATGCGCTTTGATTCCATACGACCGGCAGCCTGATTTATCTGGTACTGTTTTGCCGTCCCAGAAGTTGCGGAAGCATCATATTTACCCTGGAATGAATCATTGATACCCAATACCGACTTAGCGTGCTGATACTCTGCTTCCTGTACCGCCCTGTCTTTTGTGATATCAGGTTGTAATGCAACAACGTCTATCAGCTGTTTCTGTGCCGGGTTCGCCAATCTCAGAATATTCAGTTCTTCCCCATCCGTCTCAACAGAAACGCCTTCCGGCAGCGTAACATAAGAGCCACCCTTCAGAAGCTTTTCCATAATCTTACTTCCCAGCTTCTTTACCGAATCCTGCTGATCCTGAATGATTTCCACATCAGAGAATCCCAAAAGATCTCCCTCAGATGACACATTCCTTCTCAGTAAAATCGGGTAGAGGTTTGGCTTGTAATAAGGAATACTGTTCTGCTGAAACGCCATTTCCATAACCGGGGCGCCAAACGCATCCACCACAGGGTTCCCATCATCATCAAGCTGTTCAACCTGTGTTTGCTCATAAGCAGGGATGATTTCTCCGCTTGCAAGCGTAACATCCTGATATAACAGCTCATCATCCTGCTTTTTACGCTCAAATTTCGTAGATCCACAGGCGCACTGTTCTCCATTCTTCGGCAATCCGCACTTCGCACATACATCAATAACGCGAGCCTGATAATCTGGCAAATCTTCCAGCAGATAATCATCACACCATGTAAAACGTCCAATCCCGCCGCTATCATTTTTGTAATATGCGATGTTCACTGTTACCAAATCCTGCGTATATGCCGCAGACGTCTCTGTATTCCGCAGTTCCGGGCGCTCTTCCTCAGCATTGCGAACATCAACTCCATATTTCCGTCTCACGCTATTTTTTGTCTGCGAAACCTGCATAAATATGTAGTCCATATCCTTTATTTCAATCACACCGGGCTGAGGAATAATCTGCAGCGCAGACCGGCGCTCCACGGACAAATCCCCAAGCGTGCAATGCGTACCGGCGTTGCTGTCCCACTCAACGCAAAAGAAGTCACCGCCACGAATCGGCGTGGTTCTCTCTTGAAAATCATTCATTTTCGTGAATCGGATACGCTTAATCTCACTGATAAGCACTTTTTCAATGATCTTTGCAAGCTCTTCGTCCCCTTTGTGCAGCGGTGTGACCTTTGGAACAGGTATCGAGCTGTCAACCTGTGATTCAATCAGCTCATATGCAATATTCCAGACGTTATTTGCCTGCTTTGTCGCCGCCTTATCAGAATTTGGATTGCTGAGCACATGACGGTCTCCCTGATATACCGAATAATAATCCTTCATTTTGCTCAGCTCGCCGGCATATGCCATCCTCGCCGTGTCCAGACGTCCCTGCCACTTATCAATTTTTGCTGTTTCTTTCGGGTTTTTTACTTTATTCAAAAACTTTCTCAGTCCTTTCCTCATTCCGGATCACCCCATTTTTCTCTCAGATACGCTTTCCCCTCAGCAGAAGCATTTTTGTAATCTTCCTTCATGTCCCAAGTCCATTTTTTCTTCTTTTTCTTCGGGGAGGCTTTTGCAGGAGATGTCCAGTAAACGCAGAAGCAACGCAAACTATCCGGGTCATGTGTCAAATCATGCGGTTCTTTTGCATACACATTTGGACGGTTCTTATCCTTCTGGATTTTCTGCAAACAGCGATATAGGTTTGGTGCTTTACCATCCAAAAAGGAAAGGCGCGACCGCACCTGACCATCAACCTCCACAGGTTTCAACCATTCCTTCATGCCAGCGCATCCGGCAGGAAAATCGTTGGAGGTTTTCGTCAGTGAAATCCCACCCTCATAAAAGTGCTGTGCCCTACTCTTTCCGGTGATCTGTTCACGAGACCACAAATCCGGCGGCGCAAGGTACATCTCTATATGTTCCCCAGCACTCAGCGTTCGCATTACATCGCATACGCTCCCAATCGTCATGTCCTTTGCATCATATTCCCGGTATATAACCGCATTGTTATTCTCATCAACGGCGATCCAGTGGCAAGCGAACATATCAAATCCATAGTCAATGCAGACATACCGCCGCAGGTTCCCTGCTGGCATCTTATCTACAACATGCGTGTCATAACGCACTTCCGGGAAATATGCGCCGCCGGGAACCGTCAAAGCTTCTTCAATCGTTGCCGGATACTCCTGTGTTATCAGGTCGCCCATTGTACGCTTCGTCTCCTGATACCATGCTGCATCCCGTTTTGGGTCAGCATACCACGGGATAAATATCTTATTGAATCCATTGTCCGGGTCTGTAAAGATTTCCTCAAACAGGCTTCCTCGTTCAATGGTAGACAATCCAATTACCTGTCCGCCCATAGGACGGTTGATAGTTGGGAACGCTGACGCCCAAATTTCCCTCGCAAATTGCTGAAACGCCCATTCGTCAAATATCAGCAAATCAGCGGTAAAAGAACGCGCCGCCCCCGGAGAACTTGGGAATGCCTTAAATACGCTGTCAGGTCCATCCGGAAATCTTATCGAAAGTTCCATAGATTTTTTATTGTAGACAGGCCCTGTCCACCCCGGAGGAACATCCTTTGCATCAGCGATCAGCTCCGGCATATACTGAAATTCAATTCCCATCCTTCGTACAAGCTCTTGTGCTTCTGCTTCTGTTCTGGACAACCCAATTACTGTGCGTCCCGTCTGACAAAGCATTTTCTTCGATGCATACGAAATCACCAGCCATGAGAATCCCAACTGTCGGGCTTTCAATATGACGTTTTTTCGGTTTTGCTCAATGCTCTCTATGGCTTCTTTCTGCATCGGCCATAGGTCAAACGGCTGTATCAATGCGTCCGGTCGGTCTTTATCCTCAATATGGCAATACGTCTCAATGAAGTAAACCGTATGGTCGCGGCAATATTCCAATTCAGCCGCCCTTATCTCTGCTGCTGTCATAACTACCACCTCTCTGGTGTAATCCCTCCCCGAGTTTCTGACGCCCGTTTACAGCTCTCGCTAGGAGGGTGAAAGGAAAAAAACATGTATCAAAATAAGCCTGGTACGGCAATACCAGACTTTACGAAATTGTCTATTTTTTATAAAAATTTTCTGACGGGGGTATGGCTGTCTCTTATACACATCTCCGAGCCCACGAGACCTCTCTACA
>ERZ1027069.47-NODE-47-length-65360-cov-10.202450_pt1 | contig 65360 bp, 54 predicted proteins | sample MGYA00519281_ERZ1027069 | MGnify/ENA primary metagenome ERZ1027069 (study PRJEB26926, sample SAMN06164836) | human gut metagenome | biome: ENVO:00009003; feature: ENVO:2100002; material: ENVO:00002003 | host: Homo sapiens | place: USA | collected 2012 ... | reverse complement strand
GGTTCTGCTGCCTTATGCAAGAAATAAAAAATGGAATTGATAGAACCCACCTTTACACTATCTTTGTCACAAAAAGTCACAATGAATTACACGACCTATCTTTTCGACTTTGATTATACGCTTGCTGATTCTTCCCGCGGAATCGTCACTTGTTTCCACAACGTACTGACCCGTCACGGATATACAGAGGTGACGGATGACGACATCAAACGTACTATCGGCAAGACTCTGGAAGACTCTTTTTCCATCCTCACCGGCGTGACAGATGCCGGACAACTGGCAGGATTCAAGGCAGAATACCGAAAAGAGGCCGATACGCATATGACTGTCAACACGGTGCTTTTCCTGGAAACCAAGTCCGTACTGACTGCACTGAAGGACTCCGGCGCCCGCATCGGAATCATCTCGACCAAATACCGATTCCGCATCAAGGAACTCCTCAACCAGCATTTTCCTGAAGATTTTATGGACATCATCGTGGGTGGTGAAGACGTGAAAGCCGCCAAGCCATCTCCCGAAGGGCTACTCCTTGCCATTAAGCGGCTACATGTCAGCAAAGCCGAGACCCTCTATATAGGCGACAGCACGGTAGATGCGGAAACAGCCCAAGCGGCCGGAGTAGACTTTGCTGGAGTCACCCACGGAGTAACCACTGCCAAAGAATTGGAGAAGTACCCACACCGGAAAATAATGAACACCTTGGAAGAACTGCTGGCAGTTCAGGAGGAGCATCCTTCCATATTCAAGATTGAAAATCCCATCCGGCCGGAAAATGCGCATGCCACTTCTCCCCGGAAACAGAAAAGGATAAGCGTCTGGCAAATCCTCCTTCTAGTGACACTCTTCTGGCTGGCTATTGAAGAGCTGGACATGACCGACGACAGCAACTTCTTCCCGGTTGTTTTCATACTGACATTGTGGGGTATCCTCCAAAAAAGAAGGATACTACCCAACAAAGCAAGAACTTTCATCGACTCATGGTGGCACCCCTGCGCAGTACGCTTACGCGCATTTCACATCAAGCTGATACAAGGGAGAAAAACTCCTCCCGCTGGCAACGAAACCTGCACCTGTCTGAATTGTGGCACCACCTATACCGGCAACTACTGTAACCGTTGCGGACAAAGCCGTAACACTCCACGCTATCGGTTGAGTAACGCGCTTAAAAACATTGCCGGAGGCTTCTTCAATATAGATAATGGCTTTGGACGTACCCTTCTGGAACTCCTCTACCGTCCGGGGTACATGATTAGAGACTTCATCGGTGGTAAGCGTGTAGAGTATTTTCGCCCGTTCCAGACACTCTTCATTCTTGCAGCCCTTTATATCATGGCTGTGCAACTGGTAGACCCGGAAGCCCTAAGCAAAAAAGAAAAGACGGAAAAGACAGAGCAGACAGACAAAGAAGAAATCATTGCCGCTAAAGAGAAGCTTACCAAAAAGATGGAGAAAACCTATAGCAAAGAGGAAAAGCGAGCCCTCGCCATCACTATAAAAAGCCTGGAGAAAAGCTTGAACAAACTGGAAGAGAAGAACGACTCCACTTCTGCCACACAGGTGTCCGAACAGAACAGCGATGATGGCGACCTCATCGATGAATTTGTAAACGACACCTCGGAAGTGGGAGACAGACTGGAAAAAGTCTTACAGAACTCTCCTTTCCTAATGAAAGTATGGAATCTGATGAAGAGCTGGGGACACGGAAACAAGGCATTCCGCATCATTGCCACACTGCCTTTGTTTGCACTTGCCACCCAACTTGCCTTCCGACGCCGGAAATATAAGTTAAACTACAATACCACGGAGCATGTGTTCATACAAGCCTACATAGCTTGCCAGATACTCCTGCTGAGCATCATCGTGCTGCCTTTCAACGGGTACGCAAAGGTAGACGATTTGTATGAGCTGCCTTTATGGCTTATTTTCGTCCTATTCTGTTGGGATTACAAACAATTGTACCGCTGCACCTGGTGGAGAAGCTTTTGGCGCACTATCCTCATGCTGACTTACAGTCTTGTGCTACTCGTCATATTCGCGTGTCTTGTAATGGCGCTGATGCTGGCCGGTATCTATGTTCTGAAATTCATTTTGTAACAGAAACCATCCCTACACGGACTGTTTCTCCTTGATGAAACAGTTTTTCTCCAATAATCTAAAAGTACAATCTGCATTAAAAGAACAAAAAAGCAAAAGAACATTTGTCCATTTAGAATAAAAAGAGTACTTTTGTGCCCGATTATTCCGCACCGGGTTCGACCAAGTGCTTTCTAAGTGATTAGAGACCACCCGACGGAGCTAACTTATACATTATATATAAGAAATGTACGCAATTGTAGAAATCAACGGTCAGCAATTCAAAGCAGAAGCTGGCAAAAAGCTGTTTGTACACCACATCCAGAATGCAGAAAACGGTGCAACAGTAGAGTTTGACAAGGTTCTTTTGGTAGACAAAGACGGCAACATCACCGTAGGTGCTCCCACAGTAGAGGGTGCAAAGGTTGTTTGCCAGGTCGTATCAAACATGGTAAAAGGCGATAAAGTTCTTGTTTTCCACAAGAAAAGAAGAAAAGGTTATCGTAAGTTGAACGGTCACCGTCAACAATTCACAGAGTTAACAATTACAGAAGTAGTAGCTTAATCAATTAAAACAGTAAGAAGAAATGGCACATAAAAAAGGTGTCGGTAGTTCTAAGAACGGCCGCGAATCACAGAGCAAGAGATTAGGCGTTAAGATATTTGGTGGCGAAGCTTGCAAAGCAGGTAACATCATCGTTCGTCAAAGAGGTACTGAATTCCACCCGGGTAATAACATCGGTATGGGAAAAGACCACACTCTTTTCGCTTTAGTAGACGGAACTGTACAATTCAAAGTGGGCAAGGAAGACAGACGTTCAGTTTCTGTTATCCCTGCAGAAAATGCAGAAGCATAAGTTTCCGAACAAGAAATAAGGAAAAGGGATGCAATCCGAATAGGTTGCATCCCTTTCTTTTATGTCAAAAGCAACACTTTATTTGTTTTTTCCATATCTTTGCACTCACAAAACCGAATAACATAAAAACAAGTATAAGATATGCTTACCATCAAACAAATTACAGAAAACACCGACGCGGTTCTCCGCGGACTGGAAAAGAAGCACTTCAAGAATGCAAAAGAAACCATTGCACAAGTGCTGGACTTCAATGACAAAAGAAAAGCCAATCAAACCATCCTAGATAAAAACCTGGCAGAAGCCAACTCACTCTCCAAATCCATCGGACAACTGATGAAGGAGGGCAAGAAAGAAGAAGCAGAAGCCGCCAAAAGCCGCGTGGCCGAGCTGAAAGAAGTCAACAAGGACTTGCAAGCCAATATGGACCAGGCTGCCAACGATTTGCAGACTTTGCTTTATACCATCCCCAACGTTCCCTACGACAGCGTGCCTGAAGGCGTAGGTGCCGACGACAATGTAGTAGAGAAAATAGGTGGTATGGAAACCGAGCTGCCCAAAGACGCCCTGCCCCACTGGGAACTGGCCAAGAAATATGACTTGATAGACTTTGACCTGGGTGTCAAGATTACCGGTGCCGGCTTCCCCGTATACAAAGGCAAAGGCGCACAACTGCAACGCGCACTCATCAACTTCTTCCTGGACGAAGCACGCAAATCCGGCTATACGGAAATAATGCCGCCCACAGTGGTGAACGCCGCTTCCGGCTACGGCACGGGACAGCTGCCTGACAAGGAAGGGCAAATGTATCATTGCGAAGTGGACGACCTCTACTTGATTCCTACCGCCGAAGTCCCCGTAACCAACATCTACCGTGATGTGATTCTGGACGAAAAGCAGTTGCCCATCAAGAACTGTGCATACACACAATGTTTCCGCCGTGAAGCCGGTTCATACGGGAAAGACGTACGTGGCTTGAACCGCCTGCACGAATTCTCCAAAGTGGAACTGGTACGCATCGACAAACCGGAACACAGCAAACAATCCCACCAGGAGATGTTGGACCACGTAGAAGGTTTGCTTCAAAAGCTGGAACTCCCCTACCGCATCCTGCGCCTTTGCGGTGGCGATATGAGCTTCACGGCTGCCCTCTGTTTTGACTTTGAGGTGTATTCCGAAGCACAGAAACGCTGGCTGGAAGTAAGTTCCGTCTCTAATTTTGACACTTATCAAGCCAACCGTCTGAAATGCCGCTACCGTACGGCAGAAAAGAAAACAGAGCTTTGCCATACGCTGAACGGTTCCGCACTCGCTCTGCCACGCATCGTTGCCGCCTTGCTGGAAAACAACCAGACTCCAGAAGGAATCCGCATACCAAAGGCATTGGTTCCGTATACGGGATTTGAAATAATAGACTAAGGCCATAATAGTCACGTGCAGCAATACGCCTTTGACACTTTCTTTCGGGCACGAATTACATGAATTTCACAGTTGCGGTTAGCAAAAAACGTGAAATCCATGTAATTCGTGCCCGGAGTTTTATCATGACAAGCTTCTCCTGCGCAACTACAAAGTATTCTTCAAAATACGTGCAAACACCTCCTCGCGGAAATTACGTGCCACCGGAACAGTATGCCTCCCAACTATAATCCGATTGCCATCTATCATCTCAATCTTTTCCAAATTTATCAGATATGATTTATGGACTTGCTGAAATACTCCACCAGGAAGAGCCTCTATCATACGCTTCATGGTAGAACGTACAAGCAGCTTTGTGCTTTCCGTATAAATACAGACGTAATTTTCCAGCCCCTCCACCACCAGAATATCCTTAAACAACACCTTATGCATCTGACGGTCTGAACGGACAAATATAAAATTATTAGCTTCATCCGGCCATTTCTCCTGCTGCAAAAGACCATGTACTTTATTCACCGCTTTCAGGAACCGGTCAAACGAAATCGGTTTCAACAGATAGTCCGTAACATCAAGTTCATAACCTTTCAATGCATACTGCTCATAAGCGGAAGTGATAATCACATGAGGCGGATGGGCAAGAGATGCCAAGAGTTCAAGCCCCGAAAGATAAGGCATTTCAATATCCAGAAACAACAAGTCCGGCTGCTCAGTCTGCAAAAGAGTGTTCAACTGCATAGTATCTTCACATACACCCATTAAAGAAAGGAAATCCACCTTTTCCACATAGCGTTGCAATCCTTCACATGCAGTAGGCTCGTCATCGGTTATTACACATTTTACCTGTTTCATCCTATAATTCTATCACAAGTTTTACTCTAAACAAAGTATCTCCTCTATTTATGTCCAGCGTATGACGCTCCGGATATAGCAGCTCCAGCCTGCGCCTCAGATTTTCTATGCCGATTCCATGTTTTCCTTTCTGGTGCACTAATGGTTCCGGTATAGAATTTTCAATACTAAAACACAACTTGCCTTCTTTCAGACACATATCCATAGCTATAAAATAGTTCCCTCCCACATATTTGAAAGCATTCTCCACCAACGGTACAAACAACAATGGATAAATCTCAACCTGCGCCTCCATTTCATCGAAATGCACCTGCAACTGCAGCCGCTTCGTAGCACGAAGTTTACATAGGCTGATGTATTGTTTCAGATATTCCACTTCCACACGGACTTGCACTTTCTCCCCATCATTGTATAATTGGTAACGAAGCAAATCGGACAATTGCTCAAGAGTATGCCGCGGAGCCTCATTATTCTCATCTATCTGAAAATAAACCGTATTGAGTACATTAAAAAGAAAGTGTGGATGATATTGCGCTTTAAGGAATTTCAGTTCTGTCTGGAGCTGGTCATTTTTTATCTTCTCCAACTGCAGGCGTTGAGCTTCATTTTCCTTCTGTATCATCTGATTACGCAAGAATATATAAAAGAAGCCGCCAAGCAACATACTGACTATGGCCGGAACAGGCACATCGTATAAATCAAGACTTACCCCCATCAAAAAGCGGATGACCCACATCGTCAGAAGACACCAGACGGGAACCGTCAGGACAACTACCCCGTATTCCTGCCACCATACCAACTTCCGCTTCCGGCACAAACGAAGCCAATACTTCAATAGAAAAAAGATAGGATAAGACATGAAGAGTACCACAAGCATATCCTTCAGCATGAAATTCCACTCATTACTTTCCCAATAGTATTCATGTTTCGGAATATCATTCGCCACACGAATACACAGAAAAAGAATCACGGCAAATAATGCCGGCACCAGCCACTTGTTCCACAGTCTGCCCATAACAGTTACAAATTTACTCTTTTTGTTTCATCTATTTCTTTTTTCCTTCTGCTTTCTTTTGTCTCGCTGCCTTTTTGAAAACGCCAGGCGAAAGCAATACCCAGCACACGTTTGTTGTGCCGTTCGTCAACAAACGCCTGCACACCGGGAGATTGAATATCTACTTTTTGATAATTGGTGTTGAATACATCCTTGGCAAACAAGGTAACGGTGCATCTGTTACGGAACATCTTCTTTTGGATGCCGACATTCACTTCCAGCGCCGGATGTACTGTGGCTTGTCCGTAGGCCATTCGTCCATTATAATTTGCCGAAAGTTCGGCCGACCATACGGAAGTGAAAGCAAACTGGTTCATGCAGCCGAATATCGGGGTAAACATACGGTTTTTCATTTTCTGCCCTTGCTCCGTCCAACCATAATTATTATAAATACCGATAGCGGTCAGATTCACCTTCCAAAAAGAAACAGGTGAGAGGTTGGCGGCATGTACACGCATACCCGTCTGTACATAGGAAGACAGATTCTGGGGCATTACATAGATACGCCGCCCCTCCTGTTCGCGATAGCTCTTCATGATAGCATCATCTGTATGCGAGAAAAAGAGCACTGTCTGAAACCAGTCACGATACACATACCCCAACTCTATATTATCAGAGAAAGAAGGATGCAGCTTCGTATTTCCCCCTTCATGGGTATAGTCATCAAATATATAGGTAAAAGGATTCAAATCACCATAATTGGGGCGGGTAATACGCCTGCCATACGAAAGCTGAAACAGATGTTCCGAAGTCAAACCGTATTGCAAAGCAATAGTAGGAAACAAATGGAAGTAATTCGTTGTAAACGAAGAGTCTTTCTGTTGTGTATTTCCTCCAAAATCCCCGTGTACATGGGTATGTTCCAACCTTAGACCCGCTGAGATTTTCAAGCGGTCTTTCTCATAGCCGACTTGTAGATAAGAGGCATTGATATTCTCATCATATACGAATCGGGAACCAAGTGCCCCGTCCGGCAGCCAGCCGGAAACCGACGGACGCATATAACCTGCCGTATTGTCTATCGTAACAAATGAGGTTTTGACTCCGGCCTGTAACTTCCAAACCTCACTCAATGGATAAACCGCATCTATCTGTCCGACATATAAGTCGGTATTTCCCTTCATATCCCCTTTCAATGTATCGGGCTTAAAACTATCCATCAACTGGTTTCCAACACGGTAGTAATGGAAATAATCAAAAGAAGCGCTGAGTTCTCCCCCTTCTCTTTTCAGCTTGTGCACCATACTGGTTCCGGCAGAAACATTATTCCGGTTTTGCTCCGCATGGCTGTAAGTATTTCCCGCAACTCCGGTTTCTCGGATTTCCGTAAACATGCCTGCATTTTCCCTTTGCCGGGAAAAGTTTCCACCCAATGAGACTCCCCAAACTGTCCGCTCATTGAGATAATAATCACATCCGGTACGAAAATAGTGCGAATAATTCCTACGCTTCCGGTAAGAGTCCTGCATCATCCTTCCTCCATCCCGTTCGAACGCACGGTCGATAAACAAGTCTATGACATCCTTCCCCTGATAATACGAATAGTTCAAATAAAGATTGAACTTATTCTCCCGGATATTCATGGAGGCACCTCCATAACCGCTACCCGTCCGTCCAAGACTGCCATTGCCGTTCAAGGCCAGATTCACACCGCGCAGTCTGATTTTTCTTGTACGGATATCAATCAACCCGGAGCTTCCCGCCGCATCGTGGCGTGCGGAAGGCTGGGTTATCAAGTCTATCTTATCAGCATTAGTTGCAGGAGTAGATTTCAACAGACTCATCAATTCATCTCCCGAAAGATAAGTAGGCTTGCCATCCATCAGAATCGTCGCACCGCTTTGTCCGTTCAGCAAGATATTACCATTGGAATCTATCACGACTCCCGGCAGGGAAGCAAGAACATCATAAAGACTTCCCGTACTTTGAGTGACTGACGCATCCATCCGGTAACTTGTTTTACCGGCAGATATTTCTACCAACGGGAGTTTAGCAGTTACCATAATTTCTTCCAAACGCTGGTCGGCAATCGTATCCTGCTGCGACCAAACCACCAAAGGCATACTCAATAAAATTGCCCCTAAAAAAACATTTCGATACATACTCTTCCTCATTTTTTATTTCAAAAGTAGGCAGGCTGTAGAAAGTGAACAAATTATAGTGACAAAGGAATGTTATCCAGTGACAACATGCAGTTTTACCCTATTCTTCTTTTGATATTACCAAATAACCCCTATCTTTGCAAAATCTATCAATCTGACAGTAATTGCGTAATTACACCAACAAAATTATTAGATAATGAATAAAATCATTAGCAAAGAACACTTTTCTGAAAAGGTCTTTAAGTTAGTCATTGAAGCACCATTGATTGCCAAATCACGTAAGGCAGGGCACTTTGTCATTGTACGTGTGGGCGAAAAAGGCGAACGTATGCCGCTTACCATTGCGGAAGCCGACCCGGTAAAGGGAACCATCACACTGGTGGTTCAGGAAGTCGGGCTCTCCTCTACCCGTCTTTGCGAACTGAACGAAGGCGATTATATTACGGATGTTGTCGGCCCGTTGGGACAAGCTACGCACATTGACAACTTCGGTACTGTGGTCTGTGCCGGAGGTGGTGTAGGCGTAGCTCCCATGCTCCCTATCGTGCAAGCGCTGAAAGCTGCCGGCAACCGCGTCATCACCGTACTGGCAGGACGTACCAAAGAACTGATCATCCTTGAAAAGGAGATGCGCGAAAGCTCCGACGAAGTCATTATCATGACCGACGACGGTTCCTACGGACGAAAAGGTCTGGTGACGGAAGGCGTAGAAGAAGTCATCAAGCGCGAGAAGGTGAACAAGTGTTTCGCCATCGGCCCCGCCATCATGATGAAATTTGTTTGTTTGCTGACAAAGAAATACGAAATCCCCACGGATGTATCCCTGAATACGATTATGGTTGACGGTACCGGCATGTGTGGCGCCTGCCGAATCACCATCGGAGGAAAGACCAAATTTGTATGTGTGGACGGCCCTGAGTTCGATGGACATCAAGTGGACTTCGACGAGATGCTGAAGCGTATGGGCGCTTTTAAAAACATCGAACGCGAGGAGATGCACAAGCTGGAAGAACCTCAGACCTGCCAAGCTACCGGTGAAAACATGGAAGATGAGAAAAGCCGTAATGCTGCATGGCGTCAGGAGTTACGCAAATCCATGAAAGCCAAAGAACGGACTGCCATTCCACGCGTGGAGATGAACGAGCTCGATGCAGAATACCGCTCGCACAGCCGCAAGGAGGAAGTCAACCAAGGGTTAACGAAAGAACAAGCGCTGACAGAGGCCAAACGTTGCTTGGACTGCGCCAACCCCGGATGTACGGAAGGTTGTCCGGTAGGTATCGACATCCCCCGCTTCATCAAGAACATTGAGCGCGGTGAATTCCTCGAAGCAGCCAAGACACTGAAAGAAACCAGTGCACTGCCTGCCGTCTGCGGTCGCGTCTGCCCGCAGGAGAAACAGTGCGAATCCAAATGTATCCATCTGAAAATGAACGAAAAGCCGGTAGCCATCGGCTATCTGGAACGTTTTGCCGCTGACTACGAACGGGAGAGCGGACAAATCTCCATACCTGAAATCAAGGAAAAGAACGGTATCAAAGTAGCTGTCATCGGTTCGGGTCCCGCCGGTCTGTCATTTGCCGGAGATATGGCGAAGTATGGCTATGACGTGACTGTTTTCGAAGCACTGCACGAGATTGGTGGTGTATTGAAATATGGCATTCCTGAGTTCCGCCTGCCCAACAAAGTGGTGGATGTGGAAATTGACAACCTTGCCAAAATGGGAGTAGAATTCGTCAAGGACTGTATCATCGGCAAGACGCTCAGCGTGGAACAACTGGAAGAGGAAGGCTTCAAAGGCATATTCGTAGCTTCCGGTGCAGGACTGCCCAACTTTATGAACATCCCCGGCGAGAACTCCATCAATATCCTCTCGTCCAATGAATACCTGACCCGTGTCAACCTGATGGATGCGGCAAGTGAAGATTCCGATACACCGGTTCCCTTCGGCAAATGTGTAGCCGTGATAGGCGGCGGTAATACTGCCATGGACTCCGTGCGTACTGCACGCCGCCTCGGTGCAGCGCGCGCCCTAATTATCTACCGTCGTTCGGAAGAAGAAATGCCGGCACGTATCGAGGAGGTGAAACATGCCAAGGAAGAAGGTGTAGAATTCCTGACCCTCCACAACCCAATCGAATACATTGCCGACGAACAAGGAAAAGTGAAACAAGTGGTGCTTCAAAAAATGGAACTGGGTGAGCCGGATGCCAGCGGACGCCGCAGTCCCGTACCCATCCCCGGAGCCACGGAAACCATCGACATTGACCTTGCCATCGTCAGCGTAGGTGTATCTCCCAACCCGATTGTCCCAAGCTCCATCAAGGGACTGGAATTGGGCCGGAAAGGAACGATTGCCGTCAACGATAACATGCAGTCGTCCATCCCGACCATCTTTGCCGGAGGAGACATTGTCCGCGGAGGTGCTACCGTAATCCTTGCCATGGGAGACGGACGAAAGGCAGCAGCAGCGATGAACGAACAGCTAAAAAAATAAGAATCTGTCATGAAAGGTGGAGACATACGAACTCCACCTTTTTTATTCTACTACAACCTCTTCCTCTACTTTCCCCTTCTAGCATACAATTTAAATATTTCAAGAATATGAAACGTATTTATCTATCCCTCCTTCCCTGTCTGGCTTACCTATTGGCAAGCGCCCAAGAGCCCCTAAACGGGGATTCCCTTGCCTCAGACTTTCGGTATCTGGTAAAAGAACTGGCAGCAACCCATCCCGACCCTTACAGCGGCTTCGGAGGAAAAGTATTCTTCTACGAACAAGCTTTCCATCTGGAGAACGAGTTACGCCGGACTCCCGGTACGAAACAGACCTTTTTTGACAAGGTAAGCATTTTCCTATCCAATCTGCAAGACGGACATACCTACCTTTTACCTCCCACAGCCAATCAACAAGCAAATCAGCGTTACCTGGCACTGGAAATACGCACCATCCCCGACGGCATTATACTTCAAGGAATCCCTGAAACGTACAAAGACTTGTTAGGTAGCCGTATCACAACCATCAACGGAGATTCTTTAGAAGAGGTACTGGCCCGCACTGCCGCTATCCAAGCCAGTGAAAACCTATATGACCGTTATGCCAATCTATGCAGGTCCATGCCTACGGAACATTTCTTGAGACAGCTTTTCCCTGAAATGAAAGACAACCTTCACCTCTCACTTCTTACTCCCGACGGCAAATCAAGAGGATTAACCCTTCCCTTATTGTCAAGGCAGGAAGTGCAAAACACACCCATGCAACACAATAACAGTTGGAAAGCTTATACAGACAAACAACTGGCCTATCAGTTCATAGACAACGACAAGCAAATAATGCTCATCAATATCAACAGTATCATGGCACGGGATAATTTTGAGTATATGCAAAAACAAGGGCTGAAAGATTTATACCGGCAAATAGGATTCTATTATCGGGATATCCTGAAACAAGATATGCCCGCCGATACCCTGCAAGCCATTCGGCAACTCCCGTCCCTTTCCGAAGTTTTCGCCCATATGCTGAAAGAGATGAAGAAGGAAGCCTCCTCCACCCTCATCATAGATTTGCGCAACAATAGCGGCGGCTGGACTCCAATTGTCCTACCCACACTTTACCAACTGTTCGGCGACCACTTCCTGCAAACGGATATGGATATAGAATTCTATCGTATCATCTCTCCCCTCTACATGCAAAAACTACAGACAAACTTACAGGATTTCAACCAAGCATACGGAACAGACTATGCCTACGGTGACTACACTTTCAGTACGGACGAAGCAGACACCACAAACATAGAACAGCGACGGACCGACTTCATTGAGAACTGTATGTCCAGTGTGCCGGAAGAATTGAGAAAGCAACAAGGAAAGGCGCTCTATACTCCGGAACACATTTACGTCATTACCAACGAACATACCTTCAGTGCAGCTTTCCACTACACTTTCTATCTGTGGAAAATGGGTGCTACCCTTGTAGGAATACCCAGCGGACAAGCCCCCAATACCTACATGGAACAAACCTTATTCCGGCTACCCTATACCGGTATGCAAGGCTCTATCTCCAACTCCATACAAATATGCTTTCCGGGCAAAGACCGGTGTGCCCACACACTTTATCCAGACTTGATGCCCACCTATCAGGATTACCAAAGATATAATTTCGATGTCCAAACTGAGATTCTGTATTTACTCGACAAGATTAAATCGGCTCCTCATTCTCATACGAACCCTGCGGGAAAGAATCAGAAGTAAAAACAAAGCCCCGTTTACAGATAAATTGCAAACGGGGCTCTATTTCCATATTTCAATAAAAAGACTACTTCACCACCTTGTTCGTTGCCGGGTCGGGGAAAATCACCGTCGGCTTGAACGACTTGGCTTCTTCAAAGTCCATCAGCGCGTAGGACATGATAATAACGATGTCATCAGGTTGCACCTTGCGGGCTGCCGCACCGTTCAGGCAAATTTTGCCAGAGCCACGCTCGCCTTTAATAATGTAGGTTTCAAAACGTTCACCGTTATTATTGTCGGCTATATACACCTTCTCGCCGGCAATCATGTTGGCGGCATCCATCAAATCTTCATCAATCGTAATGCTTCCCATATAGTTCAGGTTCGCTTCCGTGACGCGGGCACAATGGATTTTCGACTTCAACACTTCAATCATCATATCTTTATAAATTACGAATTACTAATTATAAATTACAAGGCAGCAGGCTCTTTGTACTTGATATTATCAATCAGACGAACTTCCCCACAGAATACTGTGATGCAACCCACAGCATAAGAAGTTTCCTCCCAATCGGTAATCTTCTGTAAGGTATTGCCATCCACCAGCTCAAAATATTCCAAACGCAATCCGGGGGCGGCTGCGATGGTGTCTTCCACAAACTTCTGTGTCTCAGCTACCGTATGTGAAGCTCCAAAGGTACGACTTTCAAATAAAGTCTGCGAAATTTTCAGTGCATTTTTACGTTCTTCGGCAGATAAACGGGCATTGCGACTGCTCAGAGCCAACCCGTCTTCCTCACGCACAATCGGACACCCTACAATTTCCAAAGGATATTTCATCTGGCGGACCATCTCGCGAATAATTGCCAGCTGCTGGAAATCTTTCTCGCCAAAGTAGGCACGATCCGGCTGCACAGCATCAAACAGTTTGCTCACAATCTGGCAGACACCGTTAAAATGTCCCGGACGGAATGCTCCTTCCATCACTGTGTCCAGCGGCGCATAGCTGAAACGGCGGGCATCCGGTTCCGGATACATCTCCTCCACTGAAGGTGCAAAGACAAATGCCGCTCCACACTCCTCCAGCAAACGGCAATCAGCCTCCGGCGTACGGGGATATTTCACTAAATCATTCTTGTCATTAAACTGGGTCGGATTTACAAAAACGCTTACTACGGCAGCGTCATTTTCTGCCACACAACGTTTCACCAATGAGGCATGACCGGCATGCAAAGCACCCATCGTAGGCACCAGACCTACCTTCTTTCCCTGGGCTCTCAAAGCCGAAAGTCCGGCCTGCAAGTCCTTGATAGTATGTACTATTTCCATTTTAATTGGTTATATAATAACTTGGTTGTTCGCAAAAGCGGTGCAAAATAAACCATTATTTAGCATATAAAGAAGAAATATCGCAAATTAATGCAAAACTCAGTACACTTTCCGGCAATTCCAGAAGTAGCTGTCTCACTGAATAACAAGCAGTTAACAATTCATAAGGAATTATAGACGGGCTCCGTTTGCTTTATTGCCCGATTTTTTTTATATCTTTGCAGAATAATTGAGAACATTGTTATTATGACAAAGGCGAACAAGGTTTTATTTATAACCCAAGAAATTACCCCTTACGTTTCAGAATCCGAAATGTCCCTCGTAGGCAGAAACCTACCTCAGGCTATTCAAGAAAAAGGCAGAGAAATCAGAACGTTTATGCCCAAATGGGGAAATATCAACGAACGCAGAAACCAGCTGCATGAGGTGATACGACTCTCCGGCATGAACCTCATCATTGACGATACCGATCACCCGCTCATCATCAAGGTTGCCTCTATCCAGTCTGCACGTATGCAAGTATACTTCATCGACAACGATGACTACTTCCAGAACCGCTTGCAGGTAACAGACGAAAATGGTGAAGAGTATGAAGACAATGATGCCCGTGCCATCTTCTATGCCCGTGGTGTACTGGAAACGGTGAAGAAACTGCGTTGGTGTCCCGACATCATCCACTGCCACGGCTGGATGACCGCTTTAGCGCCTCTGTACATCAAAAAAGCCTATAAAGACGAACCTTCCTTCAGAGATGCCAAGGTCATATTTTCCCTTTATGAAGATGACTTCAAACAACCTTTCCACGCAGACTTCTCTAACAAGCTATTGTTGAAAGGCATCGCCAAGAAAGATATTGCAGGATTGAAGGAACCCATTGACTACACAGCACTTTGCAAACTGGCTGCTGACTTCTCCGACGGCATTATCCAGCAAAGCGAACACGTCAATGAGGAAGTACTGAACTATGCCCGCGAATCCGGAAAACCGGTATTGGAATATCAATCTCCCGAGAACTTTGCTGAAGCCTGCAATGACTTCTACGACAAGGTATGGGAAACAGAACAAAAATAAAATCGATTTAGACAGTTAAAACTATGAAAGTAAGATACCTGGGAACATTGCTTTTGGCAGTCCTGACTTTCTTTGGATGCGATGACAACACCGGAACATTAGGTCTGGGTATGTTGCCCGATTCTGACGGCATGTCAGCGCATACTACTACTTTTAATGTAACAACACGTTCATTTGCCGTTGATTCCGTATTTGCCAAAACGAGTACCGGCTATATAGGCAAGTTTTCCGACCCTGAATTCGGTTATTACGAAACAAGTTTCCTTACGGAGCTGAACTGTACGGAAAACTTCTCCCTTCCGGAAGTGTATAAAGTGACCGAACGGGACAGTGAAGGAAATCCAATCAAGGCAACTGGTACAATGACTGCCGACTCGGTAGTTTCAGTGCAACTGGCAGTCTATTATTCCAGTTGGTTCGGCGACTCCCTGAATGCATGCCGGATGAGTATCTATGAACTGGACAAGAAGCTGGACAAAAATCGCTATACCAATATCAATCCAGAAGAATACTACAACAAGTACGACCCCAAGTCCCTGCTCGGACGTAAGGCTTATTCAGCTTTCGATACGTCTGTTCCGGATTCTGTGAGATTTGAAAAGGACAATAATGGTTATTATACTTTCTATCCCAATGTGACGTTCCCATTGGACAAGAAAACTTTCGGCGAAGACAGAATATTGAAGGTTTATCGCGAGCATCCCGAATACTTTAAAGACGCCGCAACTTTCATAGACAAGATTTTCAAAGGAGTATATGTAAAGAGCGATTACGGAGATGGAACCATCCTCTATGTGGATTATGTGGCTTTGAATATGCAATTCCGTTTCCACCACGTAAATGATACTACCGGTGTAGCACTGAAGAAAAAAGATGGTACAGACTCTTTGTTCTATAGCATGCAGACTGTATTTGCCTCTACCAAAGAGGTTATCCAGGCAAACCAGTTCCTGAATTCAGATTTGATAAAGGAAAAGGCTGCCGAACCTCAGCACACTTACATTAAATCTCCTGCCGGTATCTTCACCGAAGCTATCATGCCATACGATTCAATATACAACAAACTGACCAATGACACCCTGAATGCCGTGAAACTGACTTTCACGAATTACAATATAAACAGTGACTACGAATATAGCATGAGTGCTCCCAATGACGTGCTGTTGATACGTAAGCAGGAGTTGAAGAGCTTCTTTGAAGAGAACAAAGTCAGGGATAATATTACCTCATTTACAACCACCCACAATGCATTTGCTACCAATCAATATGTATTCAGCAACATAGCCCGGTTGGTTACCACTTGCATCAACGAAAAACAAGCTGCCAAGAAAGCCGCCAAAGAAAAGGCCGGCAGTTCTTGGAATGAGACAGAGTGGGAAAAAACTTGGAACAAAGAAAATGAAGACTGGGATAAGGTATTGCTGATTCCGGTTTCCATTACCTATGACAGCAGTACAAGTAGTAGCGGTAACAAAACCATGACCGGTATCCAAAACGACCTTAAGCCGGGATATGCCAAACTAAAAGGCGGCCCGAAAGAGAATGCAAAAGGTGAAGTGGAATCTCCGCTGAAAATAGAAGTTACATACACCAGTTTCAACAAGTAACTGACAGATATTCCATAAAAAAGCCTTCCACTCATTGTTGAGCGGAAGGCTTTTTTGATTGATGGGACAAGCTGCCGATATTATTCAGCAGCCTTTTTAGTTGTTTTCTTTGCGGCAGGCTTTTTGGCAGGAGCCTTGGTCTTTGCCGGTTTTTCTGCGGCAGATTTAGCTGTAGCCTTGCTCTCTTTCTTTTCTGCAGCCTTTATCTTCTCTAACTTGGCCTGTGCTTTCTCCAATTCCTTATGCAGTTCCTCTATCTCGGCACCTTGGTTCTGGATAGTGGTCAGCAATGCATTCAGTTCTTCATTATCTATATCCACCGGATAGAGAGAATCGACACGTTTGATAAAGTCACCAAGAATATTCATATAATTGGTAAAAGCATCAAAAGGAGATTCATAAATGCCACGGTTCAAACCGACACCGCTTTGCTTGGTAGTCATGAAACGGAAGTTGTTACTTGCCTGCAGATAATCCCAGTCTTGCTTGATACGGCGGTCATCACAGAGATGGACACGTTCGGCAACACTATACAGCTTGTTGAATGCTTCACGCTGCATCACATTACCCAGCCAACAGCTGGTATCTCTTTCTTCGTCCACCCAAGACATCGGGTATGGAACATCCAACTGGGAAACAGATTTCAGTTTGGTAACGATTTCCGTCGGTGTGGAGAAAGTAATCCCCTTTTCCTTGGCACAGTATGGAAGAGCCTTCAGGAATTCCAGAATATTGGAAGACAACGGCTGTGCCATACCCAGAGCAGAGAGTTCCATAAAGACATTGATGACCTGCTCTTCCTGCGGCAGAGCGTCAATCCAGTTGATGTACTTGTCGGCAAACAAAGGATACTCGTTCCACTCGGAGTTGGAGAAGCGCAGGCTGATGTCGTCAGACAGCTTAAAATCACGCAACAGTAACTTCAAGTTAGGATTCATAGAGCAATGGTATACATAGTGCGGACTCTTCCAACCCAGAACATGCTTGGCTCCTTCCGTCAGCATACCCTTGAATCCCAAAGCTGCCACCATCGCACCAATCTCATCATTATAAATCAGGCTGGAATTACGGAACACCTTCGGCGCCTTACCGAACATTTGCTTCATCTTAGCGCTCTGACGCATCACCTCTTCCTTGAAGCAATCCTCGTTGGCCAGAGAAGAAAGGCCATGGGAATAAGGCTCGGCAAGGAACTCACAGCAACCGGTATCATTCAGCTGGTGCAACAAGTCGATGACAGCCGGCGCATATATTTCCAACTGCTCCAGCGCAACCCCCGAAATGGAGAAAGCCACTTTAAACGCACCTCCGGAATTCTTCACCATTTCAATCAGGGTGTTCAATGCCGGGATATAAGAGCGTTCGGCTACATCATTGATACTGGTTTCATTGGCATAATCATCGTAGTAATAATGATCGGTACCTATATCAAAGAAACGGTAACGTTTCAGATGAATGATTTGATGTATTTCAAAATAAAGACAGATAGTTCTCATTTCTATTATTGTTTTTGTTATTTACCATAGTTTCTTAACACATCCTCGTAGAGGGCGCGGATTCTCAAGCCTACTTTTTCCCACGTGATTCCATCCACTTCTTTCCTGCCTTCCTCCTGCAGATATTGGAAGAGAGCGGGATTAGTGCAGAGGGAATAAATGGCATCGGCCATTGCATGAATGTCCCAATAATCGGTCTTAATGACCTTATCAAGAATTTCACCGCATCCCGACTGCTTGGAAATGATGGAAGGAGTCCCACACTGCATGGCTTCCAGCGGAGCGATACCGAAAGGCTCGGAAACGGAAGGCATAACGAATACATCACTGTTCTTGTAAACCTCATATACCTGCTTTCCCTTCATGAAGCCCGGGAAGTGGAACCGGTCGGCGATGCCCCGCTCGGCTGCCAGATTAATCATGGCATCCATCATATCTCCCGAACCGGCCATAACAAAGCGGATGTTGCGGGCACGCTGCAATACCAGCGAAGCTGCTTCCACAAAGTATTCCGGTCCCTTCTGCATGGTGATACGGCCCAGGAATGTCACAATCTTCTCTTTGGAATGGTCGGGACGTGGAATGTCCTGGTATTCCTGCGAGAGAGGATAGACGGCATTGTGCATGGCAAACACCTTCTTGGGGTTCTGATGGTACTGCTCAATAACCGTGCGGCGGGTCAGTTCGGACACGCACATGATGCAGTCGGCATAATCCATACCGTTCTTCTCCATAGAATAGACGGTAGGATTGACTTTTCCACGTGAACGGTCAAAGTCAGTAGCATGGACATGGATGCAGAGCGGCTTTCCGCTCACCATCTTGGCATGCACTCCGGCGGGATACGTCAGCCAGTCGTGGGCATGAATAATATCAAATTCCTGCTGGCGAGCCACTACTCCGGCAATCACCGAGAAGTTGTTTATCTCTTCGTGCAGGTTGCCGGGATAACCGCCGGCAAAGTCCATGCAGCCTATGTCATTGACGTGCATATAAGAGAAATCCGAATAGATATGGTCACGAAAAGAATAATAATCTTCCGGCGTCATGTTGCGCGTCAGCCTCGACTTCAAATAATTGTAATCGACATCACGCCACACGATAGGCACCTGGTTCATGCCCACTATCTTCAAGAAGTCCTCTTCTTCGCCCGTCGGCTTGGGCATGCAGAAAGTAGTTTCCACATCACCCTGCAAACTTAATCCCTTAGTTATTCCATAAGAAGCAACCGCAAGACCACCATATATTTTGGGAGGAAATTCCCATCCAAACATTAAAACTTTCATCTTCGTTCCTCCTATTATAAATTATACTTAGACAATAACTTCAAGATACGCAGGATTTCCGCCGTATTCATGGCAAATGACACCGCCCCTCTTCCAACAAACGGAGGATTACCATCGAAGAGTTCGGGCAATGCGCCAATACAGTGGGAAGTCATTTCATCTTCCATACCGATGAGGTATCTCTCTACAAACGACACGCCACTCACTTTATAGATACGCAGATATGCTTCCATGTAGAAGCCCAGCAGCCATGGCCACGCTGTTCCCTGATGGTAGGCATAGTCTCTCTGTATCTGAGGGCCGACATAATTCGGATTGTATCCGCCACTCTTGGGGCTCAGTGTACGCAAGCCCTTCGGAGTCAACAGTTCTTTCGTCACAATATCGAGTACCTGTTTCTTTTGGGCCCTATCCAACGGAGAATAGTCAAAGGCAACGGTAAATATCATGTTGGGACGTACGCTCCAGTCCATCATATAACCATCCACATAGTCGAACAGATAGCCATACTCATTGCGGAAGACGTCTACAAAAGACTTTCCGGTGATTTCTGCCTGAGCGTCCAGTGTATCGGCAAGAATTTCATTGCCTCCCTCCCGAACCATATCGGCTACAAAACGCAGGGTATTGTACCATAGTGCATTCACTTCCACAATGTAGCCCGTACGCGGAATAACCGGGCGGCCATTGGCGGTAGAGTTCATCCAGGTAACCGCTTTCTCGGTGCCATTGGTATACAACAGTCCGTTTTCGTGCAGGAAGAGATTGTCATGCCTGCGTTCACGGATATAGCCAACAATCTCCTCAAGGAGATTACCGTACATCTGCCGGCAATTTTCACGCGAGGTCTCCTTGGCATACTGCTGTAAAGCCCAGACAGCCCACAGCAGCACATCCGGATGCTCCATCTCGTATATCTTATAAGAGGAAGGCTCTCCATTGATAAACTCACGGATAGCCTTTTCGGCTGTTTTCATCACGTCTTCAAATTCATCTTGCTCGCCTAAGGCCAAAGTAAGACCCGGCAGGGAGATGAACAAGTCACGGGCACGACACTTGAACCAGGGATAGCCTGCAAGCACATAATGCTCCTCGCCCTGCTTGTTGTGGAACTGGTGCGCCGAGTTTTTCAGACAGTGGTAGAAACTGTCACGCGGAGTGCGGTCGGCCACCTCGGACTCAAAAGTCTGCTTCAGCTTGCGGGGAGAAATCTCGGAGATACCGGCGGAGAAGACAACGCTTTCCCCTTTCTTTATATCCACTTCAAAATATCCCGGCACATAAAGGTCTTCGTTGAAGTCATATCCGCGTTCCTGTTCTTTGGGATACTCGATACCACGATACCAGTCAGGCTGGAAGTGGAACTCATTCTTTTTGTTGAGCTGCATGAACAACTCCGGATAACCGGGATACATGCAGGTTTTAATGCCATTCTCCACCAACTGGTAGTCGCGGCTTGCCTGCGCATTTTCGTGCGTGTACTCGCGCACACTGCGGAATGCCAGGAAAGGGCGGAAACGAAGTGTGGTTGCCGAATGGGCATCGACCAAGGTATAACGAATCAGAATCCGATTTTCATGATGTACGAAAATCTTTTCCTTACGAAGGATGACACCTCCCACACGATAGGTAGTTGTGGGGATATTTTCACAGTCGAACTCTCGGATGTACTTGTGCCCGTTAGGACTGAAGTGGTTTCCTTGATACTTATGCAACCCCAGGTTGAACTCCGCACCGTGCTGAATTACAGTTTCATCCAAAGAAGACAGCAGCACATGGTTTTCATCATCGAGGTTGGGGACCGGTATCACCAACAGACCGTGATATTTGCGTGTGTTACAATCTACAATTGTTGTACAATGATAGGCTCCTGACCTATTCGTCCGCAATATCTCCCTTGGCAAAGATTCTTGCAGATTAATCATCAGGGTCTTGTCAAATCGTAAATAACTCATAGTTGTGCATTATTTAAAGGTTAATTATTTCGGTATATGCGCTACAAGCCATGTAGCGATGCCCAAAAATACGAATTAAAGCTTATAGGCAAAATAAAAAGTCAGTTTTTTTTCGGTTTTCGTCAAATATTCCGTAGTATTGTACAAAAATAACAATCACTGTACGAAATATGAAGCATGATATACGCAGAATGGCATTGGCGGCGGTTATCCCCCTATTCCTGCTATTCATTTTATACATCTTGAAGTTTTTGGAGACAGGCATGGACTGGAACTTCACACGACTGGGAGTATATCCGATGGAACAGCGGGGCGTGTTCGGAATTTTCGCACATCCACTGGTACACAGCAGTTTCAAGCATCTGTTCGCCAATACGATTCCACTCTTTTTCCTGATGTGGTGTCTGTTCTACTTCTACCGTCACATAGCCCCCTACATCTTCTTTGCCATTTGGATAGGATGCGGTGCGCTTACCTTTCTTATAGGGAAACCGGGATGGCATATCGGAGCCAGCGGCATCATCTACGGACTGGCATTCTTTCTGTTCTTCAGCGGCATCCTGCGCAAACATGTACCGCTTATCGCCATTTCACTGCTGGTAACGTTTCTATATGGCGGTCTGGTATGGAACATGTTCCCACAGTTCGCCAAGGTGACCACTTCCTGGGAAGGACACCTCAGTGGAGCCATAGCAGGCACGCTATGCGCCATAGGCTTTATGGGATACGGTCCCCAACGGCCTGACCCGTTTGCCGGAGAGGAAGACGAAGAGGAAGACGAAGATGAGGAAAACAATGAGGATGAGGACGATAAGAAGGAAGAGGAGAAGGATGAGGATTCGTCTACAAGGATTGAATAGCACGTTTAAGAAACAATAAAAAAAACAAAAAGAGGGGCAAAGAGTTTACAGTACACCTTGATAATATCTACTTTTGTTTCAAAACAAGAAGAAAAAGCATTATGAATACAATGTTTGATACATTACTGCAACTGCCACTCTTTCAAGGACTCGCACAAGAAGACTTTACCAATATCCTGGGGAAAGTCAAGCTGAGCTTTACAAAGCATAAAGCCGGCGAAGTTATCGTGAAAGCCGGTGACACATGCAGTCAACTGATATTCGTATTGAAAGGTGAAATCTCCTCATGTACTTCATCTGCGAATACATCATACAGCTCCACGGAATATTTTCAGGCACCTTATGTCATCGAGCCACAATCTCTGTTCGGGATGAGCACCTCCTACGTCTCGGCCTATACCGCCCAAACCGAGACCCACACAGTGAGCATCAGCAAGGCTTTCGTCATGAGCGAATTGTTCAAATATGACATATTCCGCCTGAATTACATGAATATCATCAGCAACCGCGCCCAAAGCCTAAACAGCCGTCTTTGGGCAGAAAGCACCGACAACCTTGAGAAACGTATCGGCAACTTTATCCTGACACATATCGAACGTCCGTCAGGCAGGAAAATACTGAAAATAAAAATGGAAGAATTGGCTCAGGTGGTCAATGATACCCGTATGGGAGTATCAAGAGCGTTGAACAGCATGCAGGAGAAAGGCCTGCTCGAACTGCACAGAGGCGAGATGATGATTCCCGACGCAGAAAAGCTCTTATAGGCCACCTGAACCGAGATTTCCTACAACACCTTGTCTATCGCTTTCTTTATCAAGGCTTCCATCACTTTATACCCTTCTAGAGTGGGGTGTACCCCATCCCGGGTATACGAGGAGTTCAGAGCCTTATTGTCGCCTTCCACCATCTCACTGTAATAGTCGACATAAGGAATCTTGTTTTCCTGGGCATACTTCCGGATTCTGGCATTCAGCTGCATTATCTTTTGCGGAGCATCCTTCACCGAAGGATTCCAGCCAAAGGCAGCGGCAGGCAACACAGACGTCAAAATCACCTTTATCTTATTGGCCCGTGCCAGCTCTACCATAGACACTATATTTCCAAAAGTGTATTCTTCATTATAAGCGCCTGCATTTTCCGCAATGTCATTGGTACCTGCATTTATCACGACCAGCGCCGGAGCAAGCTTGATGACATCTTCGCGAAAACGGAGCAGGAAATGGGAAGAAGTCTGCCCGCCTATACCACGGCCCACATAACCGTTGTCTTCAAAGAAAGCGGCATCGTTTGCCACCCATCCTTCCGTGATGGAGTTGCCCATAAAAACCACCCGGTCCTTCTGTTTTCCCTTCCGTACCAGTTCCTTGTTTGCCTCTGCATAGCGTTTCAAATTTCCCCAGTCCTGCTTCTGTGCGTCAGAGGCTACCCAGGGGATGCACAAAAAGACAGCAATCATACATAAAAGTTTCATTGTTCTATTCTTTGTTGTTTTGTTATAAAAAAAACAGCCCCACCGTTTTTAAGGTGAGGCTATCATTATCATCGGTCAGTCTCACTCCCACTCGATGGTCGCATTGGGCTTCGGAGACATATCGTAGCAAACGCGGTTGACGGTCTTCACTTCCTTGAGGATACGGTCTGTAATCTTCATCAGGATGGGCCAGTCCACCGGCTCGATGGTTGCGGTCATGGCGTCCACCGTATTGACGGCGCGGATAATGACGGGCCAGTCGAAAGAGCGTGCATTGTCGCGTACACCTACAGATTTGAAATCGGGCACCACAGTGAAATACTGCCATACCTTCTTATCCAGACCTGCCAGTTGGAATTCCTCACGCAGAATGGCATCCGACTCGCGTACAGCCTCCAAGCGGTCGCGGGTAATGGCTCCCAGACAACGCACTCCCAATCCGGGACCGGGGAACGGCTGGCGGTAAACCATCTCGTACGGCAATCCGAGCTCTACACCGCATGCACGCACCTCGTCCTTGAACAGCTGGCGCAACGGCTCCACCAGTTCAAACTGCAAATCCTCGGGCAGACCGCCTACGTTGTGATGAGACTTCACCATCTTGGCTGTTTTTGTGCCACTCTCTACAATATCGGGATAGATGGTACCTTGTCCCAGGAAGTCGATGCCGTCCAATTTACGGGCTTCTTCCTCAAAGACGCGGATAAACTCGCCGCCGATAATCTTGCGCTTCTGTTCGGGGTCGGCAACGTTTTCCAACTTGGAGAGGAAACGGTCTGTGGCATCCACATATATCAAGTTAGCTTTCAGCTCCTTGCCAAAGATTTCCACCACGGCTTCCGATTCGCCCTTACGCATCAGCCCGTGGTTCACGTGTACGCAAACCAGCTTGTCGCCGATGGCTTTCAGCAGCAAAGCGGCCACTACGGAGCTATCCACACCACCGGACAGTGCCAGCAGCACCTTACGGTCGCCCACCTGACGACGTATCAACTCCACCTGGTCGTTGACGAAATTCGTCATGTTCCAGTTCGCCTCAGCCTTGCAAGTATCGAACACGAAAGATTTCACAGCCTCCTTGATGGCTTTCACATCATCCGTAAACTGCGGCAGCTTCACTTCGCACAGCGCCTTGTCGTGTCCGGCAGCCATTACGGGGAATCCTGCTTCGTAAATCTCGGGCAACACGTCGATGGACACCCCGTCAACCACATTGTTGGGGCCACCGTTGATGATGATACCTTTCACATTCGGCAAAGCCTTCAGTTCGGCAGCGGTAATGTCGTGCGGGTAGATTTCACTATATACTCCCAACGCACGAATCGCTCTGGCAAGCACTGTGTTTTCGTGACTTCCCAAATCCAGAATCACAATCATATCCTGCTTCATTCTTCTATATTGTTTTTTAAGTTAATAATTTCAGTCGGTCTTATTCCCATTCTATTGTGCTGGGTGGTTTTGAAGAGATGTCATAGGTTACGCGGTTCACACCTTTCACCTTATTGATAATGTCGTTGGACACCTTGCCCAGAAATTCGTAGGGCAGATGCGCCCAGTCGGCGGTCATGGCATCGGTGGAAGTAACGGCACGCAAGGCAACGGCACGTTCATAGGTACGCTCGTCGCCCATCACGCCCACACTCTGTACGGGCAGAAGAATGACACCCGCCTGCCAGACCTGATGGTAGAGCGATGTCTCGTTGCCGTCGGCATCCTTCACTTTCCAGTCGCGCAAGCCCCGGATGAAAATATCGTCGGCTTCCTGCAGGGTCTGTACTTTCTCCCGTGTTATATCCCCCAGGATGCGGACAGCCAGTCCCGGGCCGGGGAAAGGATGACGGGTAATCAGATGTTCGGGCATTCCCAATTCGCGTCCCACGCGGCGGACTTCGTCCTTGAACAGCCACTGCAACGGCTCGCACAGACGGAGGTTCATCTCCTCGGGCAGACCGCCCACATTGTGATGGCTCTTGATGGTCTTGCCCGTAATGTTCAGGCTCTCGATGCGGTCGGGATAAATGGTGCCTTGCGCCAACCAGCGGGCATCGGTTATCTTGTGCGCTTCGGCATCGAAGACCTCGATAAAATCGCGGCCGATGATTTTACGTTTCTGCTCAGGCTCGGTCACTCCCTCCAAATCCTTGAAGAACTTCTCACTGGCATCCACGCCAATCACGTTCAGCCCCAGACACTCGTAGTCGTGCATCACATTCCTGAACTCATTCTTACGAAGCAGCCCGTGGTCCACAAAGATACAGGTCAGGTTCTTGCCGATGGCACGATGCAGCAGCACGGCGGCTACCGAAGAATCCACACCGCCACTCAGTCCCAGGATAACGCGGTCGTTGCCAAGCTGCTCCTTCAGTTCGGCCACAGTGGTATCTACAAACGAGGCGGCACTCCAGCTCTGGCTGCAACCGCAAACGTCTACCACGAAGTTGCGCAGCATCTGCGTACCGTCCTCGCTGTGGAACACTTCCGGATGGAACTGCACACCCCACATCTTCTCACCCGTCACCTGGTAAGCGGCAATCGCCACCTTGTCCGTAGAAGCTATAGTCTTGAAGTTATCGGGAATGGCGGTAATCGTGTCTCCGTGGCTCATCCACACCTGGCTATTTTCCCTTACCCCCTTGAAAAGGACGTTCTCCGAATCGAAGGAACCGAGATGGGCACGTCCGTACTCGCGAGTACCGGCGGGTTCCACCCGTCCACCGTTGCTGTAGGAGATAAACTGCGCACCGTAGCAGATACCCAGAATGGGGTATTTTCCACGAATCCCGCTCAAATCTACCTTGAATGCACTCTTATCATAAACAGAAAAGGGGCTACCCGAAAGGATAACTCCTTTTACACTCTCATCTCCGTGTGGAAATTTGTTGTAAGGTACAATCTCGCAATAGACATTCAGTTCGCGCAGCCGGCGGCCGATGAGCTGCGTGGTTTGCGAACCGAAATCAAGAATAATAATCTTCTCTTGCATATAAATCCGTATAGACTTTAATAAATGATTTGCAAAAGTAGAAAAAGTAAAGGAATTATCAGGGATAATGTGACAGAAAAACGTTTTTTTTCAAAAAACAGCTTTAATTTCAGGCTAGAACTATCCACAAGGATACTAAAAGCTATTCTTACTACAACCGTGCTGTTTTCTTACCACAGCTATGCAACTTGCTTACCACAGCAATGTTATTTTCTTACCACGGCTGTGGTAAGATTACTGCTTAGTATAAAAAGGGACAGTTTCCGGCGGTACCGGGGAGAGTTAAATGCATTAGGGAATGTATCAAAAGCCATGAACGCTTTCATCATGTTATAATATTAGGCGCGGAATTCTAAGACCTACGCAAGTTTCCTGTGCAAAAACTTGTGTAGGTCTTAGAATTCCGCGCCTAAAAAAAGCGTCAAGAGGGTTTTGACATCCCTATGAAGTTCCGCTTCGATATTACTTTTCTTTCAGCAAATCACGGATTTCGGTCAGCAGCACCTCTTCCTTGCTCGGGGCAGGGGGAGCCGGAGGAGCGGCAGGCGCCTCTTCTTTCTTCTTTTCAGTCAGCTTGGTCAACAACTTTATGAACATGAAGATAGAGAATGCTATAATCAGGAAGTCGAAGGTGACCTGCAAGAAATTACCGTAATTCAGGGTCACGGCAGCAATTTCTTTTCCGTCCACCATTTCGGCAGGTTTCAGCACCCACTTCAAGTCTGTAAAGTTGACACCGCCCACCAGCAGCCCGATAGGAGGCATAATCACATCTGCCACAATGGAGGAGACGATTTTTCCGAATGCCCCACCGATAATCACACCGACGGCCATGTCTATCACATTGCCCTTCATGGCAAAAGCCTTAAATTCCTGTAAAAATGAACTTTTTCCCATCTTTTCAATTATTTAATTATGATTTTGGCTACGAATATAAAAACATTTTCTTACTTTTGCACCGCAAATCAGAAAGAATTGCAATTAGTAAGCGAAAGTTTATTTTTAAACATTATAAAACCCTTAAAAGTTTAAACAAAATGATTAAAGTAGGTATTAATGGATTCGGACGTATCGGACGTTTCGTATTCCGCGCTGCAATGAAGAGAAACGATATTCAGATCGTAGGTATCAACGACCTTTGCCCGGTAGATTACTTGGCTTACATGCTGAAGTATGACACTATGCACGGCCAGTTCGACGGTACTATCGAAGCTGATGTTGAAAACAGCAAGCTGATCGTTAACGGTCAGGCTATCCGCATCACTGCAGAAAGAAACCCGGCTGACTTGAAATGGAACGAAGTAGAGGCAGAATACGTTGTTGAATCTACTGGCTTGTTCTTGAGCAAAGACAAAGCTCAAGCTCACATCGAAGCCGGCGCAAAATATGTTGTAATGTCTGCTCCTTCTAAGGACGACACTCCGATGTTCGTTTGCGGTGTTAACGAAAAGACTTACGTTAAGGGTACTCAATTCGTATCTAACGCTTCTTGTACTACCAACTGCTTGGCTCCTATCGCTAAGGTATTGAACGACAAATGGGGTATCACTGACGGTTTGATGACTACTGTTCACTCTACAACTGCTACTCAGAAGACAGTTGACGGTCCTTCTATGAAAGACTGGAGAGGTGGTCGTGCTGCTTCTGGCAACATTATCCCGTCTTCTACCGGTGCTGCTAAGGCTGTAGGTAAAGTTATCCCGGCATTGAACGGCAAACTGACTGGTATGTCTATGCGTGTTCCGACTTTGGACGTATCTGTAGTTGACTTGACAGTTAACTTGGCTAAACCGGCTACTTACGCTGAAATCTGCGCTGCAATGAAAGAAGCTTCTGAAGGCGAATTGAAAGGTATCCTGGGTTACACTGAAGATGCAGTTGTTTCTTCTGACTTCTTGGGTGACACTCGCACTTCTATCTTCGACGCTAAGGCTGGTATCGCTTTGACTGATACTTTCGTTAAGGTTGTATCTTGGTATGATAACGAAATCGGTTATTCTAACAAGGTTCTTGACCTGATTGCTCACATGGCATCAGTTAACTGCTAATATACAGTTAGAAAATAATAAAAAATAGGTGACTTCTGCGGAAGTCGCCTATTTTTTTTGCAATTTTGCAGCTAGTTCGTTTTTTATCAGCACCTTTAAAAATGATGAAGATTATACTAACTCTAATATTGCTTTGCTTTATGAACACTATATCGTCTCAAAATCCTTTTTTTGAAACATACTCCACGCTGCACGGCACTGTCCCGTTCGACAAAATCAAGACCGGAGACTATGTACCCGCCGTCCGCGAAGGCATCCGCCGCCAGAATGCGGAAATAGATGCCATCATCCGCAATCCGGAAGTCCCGACATTTGCCAACACTGTGCTGGCCTATGAGAAGTCCGGTGAGATGCTCCACCGTGTCAGCACTGTATTCGGCAATCTGCTCAGTGCCGAAACGGACGATGACCTACAGGAACTGGCCAAAGAAATCATGCCGATGATGAGCGAGCATGAAAACAACATCAGCCTGAACGAAGAGCTGTTTGCACGTATCAAAGCTGTTTACGAACAGCAAGACAAAGAAACATTGAGCCCGGAACAGCACAAACTGCTGGAAGACATTTATAACGGCTTTGTACGCAACGGTGCCAACCTCCTGGGAGAAGATAAGGAGAAATACCGGGCTTTATGCAAAGAGCTCAGCCTGCTGACGCTGCAGTTCAGCGAAAACAACCTGAAAGAAACGAACGACTACAAGCTTGTCATCACCGACAAGTCACAACTGGCCGGGCTGCCCGAGAGCGCGGTAGAAGCCGCTGCAGAGACAGCCGGGGAAAAAGGCGTCGAAGGCTGGGTATTCACCCTGCAGGCTCCCAGCTATGGCCCTTTTCTGACCTACGCAGACAGCCGTGACCTGCGCCGTGAGCTATATATGGCCTACAATACGAAGTGTACGCATGACAACGCCAGCAATAACCTGGAAATTGTAAAGAAACTGGCCAATGTCCGTATGGAGATTGCCCAACTCCTAGGCTATGACAACTTCGCCGAATACAACCTCCAGGAGCGCATGGCACAAAACAGTGAGTCCGTGTATAAGCTGCTGGACCAACTGCTGGAGGCTTACACGCCTACCGCCAAACAAGAATATGCAGAAGTGCAAGCCCTGGCACGCCAAGCGGAAGGAGAAGACTTCGTCCTGATGCCGTGGGACTGGGCGTACTATTCCCATAAACTGAAAGACCGGAAGTTCAATATCGACGATGAGCTGCTCCGCCCTTACTTTGAGCTGAACAACGTGAAGCAAGGCGTATTCGGCCTGGCAACCAGGCTGTATGGCATCACCTTCAAGAAGAATCCGGATATTCCCGTTTATCATAAGGATGTGGATGCCTACGAAGTCTTCGACAAAGACGGGAAATTCCTTGCCGTGTTCTATACCGACTTCCACCCCAGAGCAGGCAAGCGCTCGGGAGCCTGGATGACCAGCTACAAGGAACAGTGGATTGACGAAAAGACCGGTGAGAACAGCCGTCCCCACATATCCATTGTGATGAACTTCACCAAACCGACACAGGACAAACCTGCTTTGTTGACCTTCGGCGAGGTAGAAACCTTCCTGCACGAATTCGGACACAGCCTGCATGGTATGTTTGCCAATTCCACCTACGGAAGCCTAAGCGGGACCAATGTGTATTGGGACTTTGTGGAACTCCCCTCCCAATTCATGGAGAACTTTGCCATCGAAAAGGAATTCCTGCATACGTTTGCCCGCCATTACCAAACCGGAGAACTGATACCGGACGAACTGGTACAGCGCATTGTGGATTCCTCCAACTTCAACGCGGCATACGCCTGCCTCCGCCAGGTTAGCTTCGGCCTGCTCGATATGGCTTGGTACACACGTAACACCCCGTTTGAAGGTGACGTGAAAGCCTATGAAAAGAAGGCTTGGGAAAAAGCACAGATTCTGCCTTCTGTGGCAGAAACCTGCATGAGCACACAATTCTCCCATATCTTTGCCGGAGGATATTCTGCCGGATACTATAGTTATAAATGGGCAGAGGTGCTGGATGCAGATGCTTTCTCGCTATTCAAGCAGACGGGCATCTTCAACCCGGAGACTGCCGCCTCCTTCCGAGAGAATATCCTTTCCAAAGGCGGAACGGAACATCCGATGACGCTCTATAAACGCTTCCGCGGACAAGAGCCTACAATCGACGCATTATTAATCAGAAATGGAATAAAGAAATGAAGAGACTTATAAGGAACATCTTTTGCATGTTGCTCATGTTTTCGCTGCTCCCCCTGCTAAGCGGTTGCGACAACGAGGACGATGTTATCGGAATATTCACCGGGAAGACATGGAAGCTCAGCCGACTCACCAATAAAGGCAGCAATGCCCAATTCTATCCAAACCTTTGGAACAACAATGAGGAAGAGATGAAGAAGAGTCTGGACAAGCTATATAATCAGAAAAGCACCTTCACCCTCAATTTTGAAGGTACTGAACTGGATGGAGAACTGATGGGCACCACCGTCAACGGACAAGGCATCAACTCAAGCGTCAACGGCACTTGGAAAGCCGACGGAGCTTCAGGCTCGCTCAGCATCAGTGTGAAGGTTACGGGGGCTGCAGAAAGCGATGCACTGGCCAAGGCATTCATCTCCGGATTGCAAAACGTGTACAAGTATGAAGGGGATGCCAATTCACTGACCCTCTATTTTAAAGACGGACCGACAACCAGAGTCATGGGATTCACCCCGCAACGATAAAGCATAAATATGATGGACGATTCTACAAAAGACAAACAAGAAGCATTGGATAGGCGTTATATACGTATGGCAAGCATTTGGGCCGAAAATTCGTATTGCCAACGCCGCCAGGTCGGTGCACTGATTGTAAAAGACAAGATGATTATCTCTGACGGCTACAACGGTACCCCTTCCGGTTTTGAGAATGTATGCGAAGATGAGAATAACGTCACCAAACCATACGTGCTCCATGCCGAAGCAAACGCCATTACCAAAATAGCCCGTTCAAACAACAGCAGTAACGGTGCCACCATGTACGTCACTGCCTCCCCCTGCATAGAATGCTCCAAACTGATTATCCAGGCAGGCATCAAACGGGTAGTCTACTCCGAGAAATACCGCCTGGAAGATGGTATCGAACTTTTGAAACGGGCAGGCATCGAGGTGGTATTTATTTCAATGGATAATGAATAATGGAAAGTTGAAAGTTGCATGCGCAGCCAAATAGTAAATTGTAAATAGTCTAATAGTAAATAAACATCATGGGTACAAAAAATACTTCCCGCTTTATGCCGCTCATCATCGCAATCAGCGTAGTCGCGGGAATCCTTATCGGAACGTTTTATGCCAGGCATTTTGCCGGTAATAAACTGGGAATCATCAATAGCTCGTCCAACAAGCTGAATGCCTTGCTGCGTGTTATTGATGACCAGTATGTGGATACCGTCAACATGACCGATTTGGTAGAGAAGGCCATGCCGCAGATATTGGCGGAACTCGACCCCCACTCCACCTACATCCCCGCACAGAAGCTGGAAGAGGTAAACTCCGAACTTGAAGGCAGCTTCAGCGGTATAGGTATCCAGTTCACCATTCAAGAAGACACGATACACGTAAACAGCGTGATTCCCGGCGGACCGTCCGAGAAAGTGGGCCTGATGGCAGGCGACCGCATTGTAATGGTCAACGACAGTCTGTTTGCAGGCAAAGGCCTGACAAACGAAAAGGCCATGCGCAACCTAAAAGGTCCGAAAGGAAGCCAAGTGAAGTTAGGCGTCAAGCGTGCCACGGAAAAGGAACTGCTCGACTTCACCATCACACGCGGTGACATCCCACAAAACACCATTGACGCAGCCTATATGCTCGACGATGACTACGGATATATACAAATCAGCAAATTCGGACGTACCACACACGTGGAGCTGCTGAATGCGATTGCCCAACTGAGCCACGAGAAGTGCAAAGGCCTGATTATCGACCTGCGCGACAATACCGGAGGATACATGGAAGCCGCCACACGCATGGTGAACGAATTCCTGCCGGAAGGGAAGTTGATTGTATATACCCACGGCCGCAAATATCCCCGCATGGAGGAATATGCCAACGGTACCGGCAGTTGCCAGAAGCTGCCGCTGGTGGTATTGGTAAACGAGAGTTCCGCTTCGGCCAGCGAAATCTTTGCGGGCGCCATTCAGGACAATGACCGCGGAACCATTGTAGGACGCCGTTCCTTCGGCAAGGGACTCGTACAGCAACCCATCGACTTCAGTGACGGTTCTGCCATCCGCCTGACCATTGCCCGTTATTACACCCCATCGGGCCGTTGCATCCAGCGCCCCTACGAGAACGGCAAGGACAGCAAATACGAAATGGACTGGATTACCCGTTACGAACACGGCGAGTTCTTCTCCAAAGACAGCATCAAACTGGACGAAAACCTGCGTTACTCTACCGGTTTGGGCAGACCCGTATACGGCGGCGGTGGCATTATGCCGGACGTATTCGTTCCGCAAGACACAACCGGAGTATCTTCTTACCTAATAGAAGTAAGCAACAAGGGACTGATTCTGCAATTCAGCTTCCAGTATACCGACCGCAACCGCGCGAAATTGAGTGAATACGACAATGAAGAAGACTTGTTGAAGTACCTTCGCCACCAGAGTATTGTGGAGCAGTTTGTACGTTTTGCAGACTCCAAGGGAGTAAAACGGCGCAACCTGCTTATCCACAAGTCCTACAAGCTACTGGAAAGAAGTCTTTACGGCAACATTATCTATAACATACTGGGAAGGGAGCAATACATCCGCTACATCAACCAGAGCGATGCTACCGTCAAGAAAGCATTGGATATTCTGGAACGTGGCGAGGCATTCCCCAAAGCTCCGGAAGCAACACCAATCATAGAGGATAAAAAAGATGATGGAAAGGAAAAAAGAACTGCGCAGGCAGGTAGCTTTGTTGAAGACCCGACACAGCTCTTCCACTACGCGTCAGTCTGCTGAAATACTTGCCGCCCTCGAGGCACACCCTGCTTTCAGGGCGGCAACAACCGTACTGCTTTACCACTCTCTCAAAGACGAAGTGGACACACACGAATTTATCCGGAAGTGGAGCTGCGAAAAGCGGATACTGCTTCCGGTAGTTGTAGGTGACGACCTGGAACTGCGGCTGTACACCGGACCCGAAGACTTGAAACCTGGCGCATACGGCATCGAAGAACCAACCGGCGAGCTATTTACCGACTATGCAGACATAGACTTCATAGTGGTTCCCGGCGTGGCATTCGACCGTAACGGCAACCGCCTGGGGCGCGGTAAAGGTTACTATGACCGGCTTCTGCCCCGCATCCCATCAGCCTACAAAGCCGGCATCTGCTTCCCGTTTCAACTCGTAGAAGAAGTTCCTGCAGAACCGTTTGATATACGCATGGATGAAATCATAACGCAATGAAAACTAATTATCATACACACACCACACGCTGCATGCATGCCACCGGAGATGATGAAGACTATGTGCTCAGTGCCATCAAAGGCGGTTACCGGATACTCGGGTTTTCGGACCACACTCCCTGGAAATACCGTACCGACTACGTAGCCGACATGCGGATGCTCCCCGAAGAGCTTCCCGGCTACGTGGAGAGTCTCAAGACGCTCCGTAAGAAATACCACGACCGGATAGACATCAGAATAGGACTTGAATGTGAATACTTCCCCCAATATATCCATTGGCTGAAAGAACAAATCAAGAAGTACCAACTGGACTATATCATCTTCGGAAACCATCATTACCACACCGATGAAAAGTTTCCCTACTTCGGCCATCATACGAACAGCCGCGACATGCTCGACCTTTACGAAGAGAGCGCCATCGAAGGTATGGAAAGCGGATTATTCTCTTGCCTTGCCCATCCGGACTTGTTCATGCGCTCCTATCCGAAGTTCGACCACCATTGCACTACCATCAGCCGGCACATCTGCCGTACTGCTGCACGCCTGAATGTCCCGTTGGAATACAATATAGGCTATGTAGCCTACAATGAAGCGCACGGTTTATCCACCTACCCATGCCCGGAGTTCTGGCGAATCGCTGCCAATGAAGGCTGTACAGCTATCATCGGACTGGATGCGCATGACAACAAGGATTTGGAAACTCCGATGTATTATGACCGGGCAGTCCGGGAATTGAAGGAACTGAAGATTGAAAGAATAGATGAGCTGAGGATGCTCATCTGAATATGATATTCGTTATGACCTGGGCCCCCACATGACGGTTCAAGTTGCGCACCAGCAACTCGCGCCCCATCATCAGTTCCTGGCGCAAAGCAGCAGAAGTGAGGTGCACATAAAGCACCTGGTTCTTTATATAAAGTTCACGGGTGTAGGAGGCAATGGTAGGCCCCAGCACTTCGGGCCACGCACTGATAAGCCGCCGTTCATTCAGCGGAGACTCCAGACTTTCCTGCCTGAGGTAATGACGGATAAGTTCACCTATCTGTTCGGCATTATTGCGCTTCATGCCTCTTCCTCCTTCATTTCGGCAACCGTTCCCTGCTCCACACGGAACATCTTATAATCACTGCCCACTTTATGCAGAATACGGTCCAGGTGTTCGCGGTTGGTATCGGTTATAAAAATCTGCCCAAAACTGTCGCCTGCCACCAACTTGATGATTTGCTCCACACGCGAGGCATCCAGCTTGTCAAAGATATCGTCCAACAACAACAAGGGAACAGTGGTCCCGGTACGTTTCAGGAAATCAAACTGTGCCAGCTTCAACGCTACCAGATAAGTCTTGTTCTGCCCCTGCGACCCTTCACGCTTGATGGGGAAATCTCCCAAAAGCATATTCAGCTCGTCCTTGTGCACACCGCGCAACGAATAGCCCATAATCTGGTCGCGAGCACGGCTTTCCTTCAGTACTCCCAGCAAAGAGGCATCGCGGGCATGGGAGTCATAGCTTAATCCCACCTTCTCCCTATCTTGCGAAATGAATGAATAGAAAGACTGGAAAATAGGAATAAACTCACGGATAAAGGCCTCACGTTTACGGAACACCACTTCACCGGCTTGTGCCATCATCTCCTCCCAAACCAGAAAGAGCTCTTCCTCCACCGGCTGTTCACTCTTCAGTAAGGTATTCCGCTGCACCAAAGCTTTATTGTATCGTATCAAAGCATCCAGATACTCTTTGTCGTACTGCGAGATAACCACATCCATAAAACGTCGGCGTTCATCACTGCCTCCTGCTATCAACTCCGAATCGGCAGGCGAGACCATGACCAAAGGCAGGAAGCCGATATGGTCCGACAAACGCGTATACTCCTTCTTGTTTCGCTTGAACTGTTTCTTCTGGCGCCTCTTCATACCACAGTAGATTTCCTCAGGAGTCCCATCGGCAACCTCATAAAACCCTTGAATAACAAAGAAGTCGGCATCATGGCAGATATTCTGGGAATCAATGGGATTACCGGCACTTTTACAGAAAGACAAAAAATACACCGCATCCAGCAGGTTCGTTTTCCCCATGCCGTTCTGTCCGAAAAAGCAGTTTAACTTGGGCGAGAATGAAAGCTCCACCTGCTCCAAGTTCTTATAATTGAGTATAGATATACGTTTCAGTATCATTATAGTAACGATGAGTTCGGTTACAAAGATAATGCAAAACCGAAAGCAGTACAAAATAAGCCTGCTTATTTTTAATACAGAGGTGAAGCCCGGCTTATTGAAAAGTAGAAATAATTTCGGTGTTTTCTGATACAAAACAAAAAAAGATGCCGCTAAATTTCGTTGATAGCTATAAAAAACTTACTTTTGCGGGTCGAAATAGATAAATAAGAATAATAACAAAAAGATTATATAAAAATGGCAGAACAAAAAAAGACGAATGAAGCCTTAAACGTGGAGGATGCACTGACACAATCGGAGGCCTTTTTCATTAAGAACAAAAAAGCAATCATCGGCGCTGTAGTAGCAGTAATCATCATCATTGCCGGTGTAGTGATGTACAAGAACCTTTATGCAGACCCCCGTGAAGAAAAAGCACAAGCTGCCTTATTCAAAGGGCAAGAATACTTCGAAGCAGACGCTTATGCACAAGCACTGAACGGTGATAGCATCGGTTTTGCCGGATTTGTAAAAGTGGCAGACGAATACAGCGGCACAAAAGCAGCCAATCTTGCAAAAGCCTATATGGGTCTCTGCTATGCACACCTCGGTAAATATGACGAAGCAGTGAAAGCATTGGACAGCTTTGACGGAGACGACCAAATGGTAGCTCCTGCCATGAAAGGTGCTATGGGTAACTGCTATGCGCAGCTCGGCCAACTGGACAAAGCCGCTTCCATGCTGCTGAAAGCCGCCAACGAAGCCGACAACAACTCCCTCAGCCCCATCTACCTGCTGCAAGCTGGAGAAATCCTGGTAAAGCAAGGTAAGTATGACGATGCAATCCAGGCGTATACCACTATCAAGGATAAATACTTCCGTTCATACCAGGCAATGGATATCGATAAGTATATCGAACAAGCCAAACTATTGAAGAAGTAATATACCTTATTATAAAAATATCTCAGGCACGGATTACACGGAAAACACGGAAAGACACAATAGCCGTGAATCCGTGTAGTCCGTGCCTCTTTTATCTCTCCTCTCCCTTTAATTTTCAATTATTAATTCTTAATTCCTTATTTATGGCAACAGCTTATCACAATCTTTCAGACTACGATTTCAGTTCTGTACCCAGCGCGGAAAAAATGAAATTCGGCATCGTTGTATCTGAGTGGAATTATAATATTACCGGCGCTCTCCTAAAAGGTGCCATAGACACCTTAAAAAAACATGGAGCCAAAGATGAAAATATTTTGGTAAAAACAGTACCCGGCAGTTTTGAACTGACTTTCGGCGCCAACCAACTTATCGAATACAGCGAAGTCGATGCAGTTATTGCAATTGGTTGTGTAGTCAGAGGAGATACTCCACATTTTGACTATGTTTGCATGGGTGCTACCCAAGGAATTACCCAATTAAACGCAAGTGGCGATGTACCAGTAATTTACGGATTAATTACTACCAATACTATGGAGCAAGCAGAAGACCGCGCCGGTGGCAAGCTGGGTAATAAAGGAGACGAATGTGCAATTACTGCAATAAAAATGATAGATTTTGCTTGGAGTTTACAAAAATAGTCGTATCTTTGCACCGCAATTGAGAAACAAACCTACTCAATGAGAGAATTGAGATAGAATCTTAAGTGCAAAAGGGCAAATACCAGAGTGGCCAAATGGGGCAGACTGTAAATCTGCTGGCTTACGCCTTCGGTGGTTCGAATCCATCTTTGCCCACAAAAATTGCGGAAGTAGCTCAGTTGATAGAGCATTAGCCTTCCAAGCTGAGGGTCGCGGGTTTGAGCCCCGTCTTCCGCTCTTCTGAAAATCAGATAGTTATCGCAAGATTTCTATCTGATTTTTGTTTTTAGAGAATGCTGAATTTAGTGTGGTTTAACCGAGTGAGTTAAACCAGGAAGTCAACCGAATGACGCAAAGCACAAATTCATGGTTATTTAAATAAGATATTTCTGAGAATATCATCTAACCACGGCTCTTTCATCTTTTCCACAAAAACATCATTCTTTAGTTGAAAAGCCTTTTTGTAAACACTCTGCATTTTCAAATTATAGCGCACCGTATCATAGCGGACTACTGACTGGTAAAATCCGGTATCAACAGCGACAATTTCATTTTCTATTCTCAATGTATCCTCAGCTGTATCGGAAACTCTTCCAGTCTCCATCTGTGCGAATGAAATGCAGCTACCTCCGATTAGAGCCAATAATGTTACCAATATTTTATTCATACGCTACTGTTTTCTACAAAGATACAATATTCAAAGAACAAACATCTCTTTTACAAAAAAAATTCCATTATACCATAAACGCTTATAAGGCAACGCACACATTTGTATATCAAAGTTCAGTTTTAGTTAATAAAATTATGTAAGTTTGTAAACGAATAAAAAGCTCCCCTCCAATGAACAACATCATTCACAAAATCAGGCAGATTTATCCGGTTTCCGAAGAAGCTCTTCAGGCATTGCTGATGAATATGCAGGTAAGACACTACCCTAAAGGAACTTATATAGTACAAGCAGGAGTGACAGACCGTTTGGTTTATTTCATTGAGGAAGGGGTCACCCGTTCCGTATTTCATCACGACGGACAAGATACCACCACTTGGTTCAGCCAGGAAGGTGATGTAACCTTCGGAATGGATTCACTGTACTATCAGCAGCCGTCAGTAGAAAGCATTGAAACTCTTTCGGACTGCAAAATCTACGTCATCCACATAGACAAGTTAAATGCTCTCTACGAAACATATATTGATATAGCCAACTGGGGCAGAATACTGCATCAGAACGTAAACAAAGAGCTCAGTCATATGTTTGTGGAAAGGCTCCAACTGCCTCCCAAAGAGCGGTATGAACAATTTAACCGCCGTTACCCCAGACTGATAAATCGGGTGAAGCTAAAATATGTGGCAGCCTTCCTGGGTATTTCCATCTATACTCTCAGCCGGGTACGCGCAAAAAAATAGAAGATTGCCGTTCTTTTTTGCTTTTAAGCAAAAGAACTTCGCTTCGCATGGCGTATCTTTGAGATCCGAAAACATTAACCAAACAACAGAAAAAAAACAGATGTCGCACATTTCATCTTCTGCCTTTTCAGACACCAAAGCACATTATGACCTTCTCGACGGGCTCCGTGGCGTAGCAGCCTTGATGGTTATATGGTATCATATATTCGAAGGCTATGCTTTTGCCGGTGGTAGCATTATCGAAACCTTCAACCACGGCTATTTAGCTGTAGATTTCTTCTTTATACTATCGGGATTCGTTATCGGGTATGCTTATGACGACCGTTGGGGCAGGAACCTCACAATGAAGAGTTTTTTCAAGCGACGTCTGATACGTCTTCATCCGATGGTAATTATGGGCGCTGTTTTGGGCGCCATCACCTTCTGCATTCAAGGATGCATACAATGGGACGGAACACATATTGCCCTATCAATGATTATGCTGTCCCTTCTCTGCTCCATATTCTTTATTCCCGCAATGCCGGGAGCAGGCTATGAAGTCCGTGGTAATGGCGAAATGTTTCCCTTGAATGGTCCTTGCTGGTCATTGTTCTTTGAGTATATAGGCAACATCCTTTATGCCTTGTTCATCCGACGATTGTCAAACAAAGCACTGACCGTACTGACAATATTGCTGGGAATAGCATTGGCATCATTCGCCATCTTCGATGTCTCCGGATATGGCAATATGGGAGTAGGTTGGACACTGGACGGAATAAACTTTATCGGAGGATTATTGAGGATGCTTTTCCCTTTCTCCATGGGTATGCTTTTATCGCGCAACTTCAAGCCCATTAAGGTGAAAGGCGCTTTCTGGATATGCACCATTGCATTGATTACCTTGTTCTCAGTGCCCTATCTGGAAGGTACGGCGCCGGTTTGTACAAATGGCATTTATGAAGCGTTCTGTGTAATCATCGCTTTTCCGGTTCTCGTCTGGTTAGGAGCTTCCGGTACCACAACGGATAAAAAATCGACCCAGATATGCAAGTTCCTGGGAGATATATCCTATCCAGCCTATGTGATACATTATCCATTTATGTACTTGTTCTATGCATGGCTCATCAAGAACCAGCTCTTCACGTTGGAGCAGACTTGGCAGGTTGCCTTATGCGTTTATGCATGGAATATATTGTTAGCCTATCTATGCCTGAAATTCTATGATGAACCGGTACGGAAATATCTGGCCAGACGCTTCTTGAGCAAGAAACGGTAAAGGGACCACCACAGATTACACAGATTTATTATCTCAAGGATTTTTATCTGTGCAAATCTGTGTAATCTGTGGTGCATTATCATTCCAGATAAAGTGGCTCCACCACCTCCGTCACATTCTCATGGAACCACTCATCCAATTTAGCTTCAACCTTGTCTTTTATCTGTGGAGTGATGTATTTCTTCACTTTCTTATAAGCATAAACTGCGGCAAATCCCTTCCCTACCATAAAGACTTGTCCCAAAAGGTCTTCTATACTGGTAGGAAATACAATGGCCACCAAAGCAATCATGATATTTGTCCTTTCACTCTCCGGAGTAGAGTCTGCAGTCATCACATAATAAGCCGTCAGTACTGGACGACCGGCTGCCCGACCACCTTTCTTTATATACTCTTCTACTTTAAGACGAATCTCGTCCATGGAAAAATTCATTTTCATATTCATAATCTCCTCTTTTTATTTATTAGACGCAGAAAGATGAAGTTTGGTTGCAAAAATCTGCATTTTTTTTTCAACATTATATCCCAAATAAGCAGTATCTTTGTCCCCGCATTTTCACAACCACATAAAATTATAATGAAAACAATAGTAAATATTCCCTCCCGACAGAACACCATGCGCGAACTGCGGGATTATCTGATGATTGCCCTGGGTATGGTCTTATATGGTATCGGCTGGACAGTCTTCCTGCTTCCCAACGATATTACTACCGGTGGCGTACCGGGCATTGCATCCATCGTATATTTTGCCACTGGATTTCCCGTCCAATATACGTACTTCGCCATCAATTTTCTGCTTCTATTGCTTGCCCTACGTGTGTTGGGATGGAAGTTCAGCGTAAAGACAATCTTTGCCGTATTCACCCTGACCTTTTTCCTTTCCATTATCCAGAAACTGACCGAGGGTGTTGTCCTCCTGCACGACCAGCCTTTCATGGCTTGTGTCATCGGTGCCTCCTTCTGCGGTAGCGGCATCGGCATCGCCTTTTCCAACAACGGCAGTACTGGCGGCACGGACATCATTGCCGCCGTAATCAACAAATACCGTGACATCACGCTGGGCAGAGTCATGTTGATATGTGACCTTATCATCATCTCGTCCAGTTACTTTGTTCTAAAAGATTGGGAAAAGGTGGTGTATGGCTACGTTACTCTATACATATGCAGCTTCGTGCTCGACCAAGTGGTGAACAGTGCCCGCCAGTCCGTACAATTCTTTATTATCAGCGATAAATATGAGGAGATAGCCAAGCACATCCAGGTATATCCCCACAGAGGTGCAACAGTCATCAACGCCTCGGGCTTCTATACGGGAAAAGAGATAAAAATGCTGTTCGTGCTGGCCAAGAAGCGGGAGTCCACCATCATTTTCCGGCTCATAAAAGACATAGACCCCAATGCCTTTGTATCACAAAGTGCAGTCATCGGAGTCTATGGAGAGGGATTCGACAGAATCAAAGTGAAGTAGAGGATTTCTCGAACTTCCCTTGATTCCAAGTATAAACAATAGGACGGCGGACAAACGGTTTCAGTTTCTCCGCCGCTTCTTTACCCATGTAATCGGTCGTGGTAAAAGTGAATGCCAACGTGGCGTCCTTCGCAGAAAGGTCCGCTTTCATCAGCAGCATGTCGGCCTGGCGACGGGCATCCTGATACTCATAGACATCCACTGTATCCGAGGCCTCAGCGATAAAATCATCCAGAACGGGCAATGCCGGCAGGTAGGACGAAGCAACCAGCTCCTTCCAGTCTGTCGTATAGAACTTGACATGGCTGTCGCAAGCCGGAGCACAAACCGTAGCAACCACACAAATCACCTTCGTACTGTCGTTAATAGGCAAGAGCTTCATCTGCCATGAACTCTGGGGCGTCATCTTCACATGTATATAGTCTGGAGAAAGCTCCGTCATTTCCGATTTACCACCAAAGCTGTTGGTCACCTCAGCTTTCATCTTACTTTCCAGAAAGTCTATAAAATCCGCACGGTTCACGGCGCTAAGCAACGGACATATAGAATCCGGCATATTCTTAAAACACGTCTTGGCTTCCTGGGCCTGCAAATACCCCCATCCGATGAAAGCCAAAATCAAAAAAGCACTCAGTTTTCTTATCATAACATTTTAATCATTTCTTCAAGGAAACGGGCATCTGTTTCATCAAAACCGCCCAAATCGTCACTGTCAATATCCAATACTCCCCACACTTCACCGTCCTCACGCTTCAGCGGAACCACGATCTCCGAACGCGACAGCGAGCTGCAGGCTATATGTCCGGGAAATGCATCCACATCGGGCACAACCAACGTCTCGTCTTTATCCCATGCCGTGCCGCAAACACCACGGCCTTTCCTGATGCGCGTACAAGCTATCGGTCCCTGGAAAGGTCCTAACACCAATTCTTCACCCTTCACCAAATAGAAGCCTACCCAAAAGAAATGGAAAGTCTCTTTCAGCGCCGCCGAAACATTCGCCAGATTGGCTATCAAGTCATCTTCACCTGCCAGCAGATTTTTCAGTTGAGGAAGCAAAGCGCGATATTTCTCTGTCTTGCTACCAGCATTTATATATAGGTCTTCTGCCATATATCTCTTGTCTATTTACTCCCCAAATATAGGAAGAACATTCCAATCAACACCAAAATGAGGTCGACAGCCTTGCTTTTTAAATTCTTTTCACGGAAGAAAAGCGCACCGAAAAGGAAGGAAACAACAACGCTTCCACGACGCACCATCGAAACGATGGAAATCATGGAGTCCTCATAGCTCAGGGCATAAAAATAGACAAAGTCTGCCGCACAAAGGAAAATGGAGATACAGATAATGGTCCAGTCCCAACGAAACGGGGTACTTTCTTTTCGCTTGGGGTACCACAACAGCAAGATAATGGGGCACATGATAAAGACTTGGTAGACATTATACCACGACTGCACCAGCATCGGATTGAGCTGCTTCATCAGATATTTGTCATACAGCCCACTGACAGCTCCAGCAACGGCAGCCAGCACGATGAAAAGAATCCATTTGTTATGCTTGAAGTCGATTCCCTCCTTCTTGCCCGAACGGCTCAGCATGAAAAAGGATACTATGGCAAGCATCACGCCAATCCATTGATAAAGGTTCAAGCGTTCGCCAAACACAAGCATGGCACCTACAAGCACCATCACGGGGCGCGTCGCATTAATCGGTCCCACGATGGTCAGCGGCAGATGCTTCATCCCGAAATAACCGAATATCCAGGAAGAGAGCACGATAAACGACTTGACAACAATAAACTTATGCACCTCCCACCCCACCACGGGAACATCAAACATCGTACCTCCCAACACCGACGGCGCAAAGGCAGATACCAGAATGAAAGGAAGAAATATCAGGCTCGAGAACAGCGTGTTCAGGAAAAGTACCGGCAGTACGGCATTGTCACGAAGCGACTTCTTCTTGAAGACATCGTAAAATCCCAATAAGGCAGCAGAGAGGAAAGCAAGCAATAACCACATAGAGTTAATTAAAAATTAAGAATTAAAAATTAAAAGGAGGGGGGTACGTTTTTGTAGTGCATCCCTCTTTTATTCTAAAAAAGTAGTTTCCGGATAGGCTACATCCACTAGAAACAATGCATTTCCGGGAACGGAGGTTCCTGCCTGACAACGGTCCTTCTGTTCGATGACGCGTCGGAAACCCTCAACAGAAAGTTTTCCGCGACCCACTTCGAGCAAAGTACCGACAATGGCGCGTACCATGTTCCGCAGGAACCGGTCGGCCTGGATGGTGAACACCCAGGTCACATCGTCTACCCGGGTCCAGGCGGCATGCATAATCTTGCAATTATTGGTTTTGACATCCGTATGAAGTTTGCTGAAGCTGGTAAAGTCCGTATAGTCAAACAAGGTTTGGGCAGCCTCATTCATCCGTTCAAAGTCCGGTGTTTGGAACAGACGGCAACGGTATTGACGATTGAAAGGCATCTTGGCAGTAGTGACGTAATACTTATACATCCGCGCCGTAGCATCAAAGCGGGCATGTGCATCGGGCTTCACGGCCCGCAAGCGGTATACGGAAATATCGGGAGGAAGCAGACGATTCAGCTTATCCGTCATAAAAACAGTGTCCAGAGGAGAATCACTGTCAAAGTGAGCTACCATCAGTGAGGCATGCACCCCGGCATCGGTACGCCCCGCTCCCACGACTTCCACCTCGCGACGCAGCAAGGTACTCAGCGCCTTCATCAAACACTCCTGCACACTCGCTCCATTCGGCTGGATTTGCCAGCCGTGATAAGCGGTGCCATCATAAGCCAGGTATATAAAATATCGTTGCACGGTCTTTTTTGTGTGCAAAGATAGTGCAAACTTAAGAAGGTTTGAATTATCTTTGCAAGGTTTTCACCACAGATTACACAGATTAACGCAGATTTTTCACAGACATAGTACATTTATAAGATGAGATATTCTTCCAGAATCCTACCTATACTGATAATTGTCGCAGCTGCCGCAACATTCACCTTTGCCGGCTGTAAGAAGAAGGACATGTCGCTCAAGTTGAACGAACCGCGCAACATTCGGGGTGTTGTCAGCTACAAGCGCTCGTTCGGAGACTTGAATGAGAAACATCTCAATGTAGCCCAAGCCATCGGCATACGTGTACTTTCATCCCGCGAGGAAGCAGAAAAGATGAGAGAGCAACTGCAACCTATCACGACAAACGAGCTCTATGCCGTGGATTCACTGACGCATTCCATCCCTTATCTCATTCCGGGCGCCGCCAGCCTGCTGGACACCATCGGACACAACTTCCTTGATTCACTGACCGCCAAGGGGCTGAATCCAAACAAGATAATTGTGACTTCCGTACTCCGCACCCAAGACGACGTAAAACGCCTGCGCCGCCGTAACGGCAATGCTTCTCCAAACTCGGCACATTTTTACGGAACGACATTCGATGTCAGTTGGAAGCGCTTTCAGAAAATAGAAGACGAGGATGGACGTCCTTTGCAGGATGTCAGCGCAGATACCTTAAAACTGGTTCTTTCGGAAGTGCTCCGTGACCTGCGGAAAGCCGATAAATGCTACATCAAGTACGAGTTGAAGCAAGGATGCTTCCACATTACGACAAGAGAGAAATAAGCGGAAAAGAATTAGCGTTAATAGTATTTTTCAATCCCGCCAAACCCTATTATTATTTTGTTCTCTTTCGTTTTACAGATAAAGTTATTTAATCGCCTTTCAAATTCTTCCGGTCGTTTCCTCGCCGCTTCAATGTATGCGATTCGGATACGTTTATAGGGGTCAGAGAAACTCTGATAATTCTTCCATATTCTTTCATCCTCTTTCAATCTGTCGATTATATCATTTGGAAAAACAAAAGGAACCGACAAGACAGTTCGTATTTTATCCTCAAATTCAAGATGTATCATTTTATGCTCCAGCAACCATTTCAACCTTTCTTTGTTGGCTTGCGAATAGGTACTTTTAGGATTCCTGGGCGTGAAACGCTGAATTTTATGTTCTTTGTCAAGTGACTTTATCGTGCTGTCAATCCACCCGAAACAAAGGGCCTCTTCAACAGCGTCATTATATACAATACTTTTCTCGCTTGAAGATTTAGTAGGAAACACAAACCAGACTCCATCGGCAGTATCAAAATTGTCAGCCAGCCACTTCCGCCAATCTTTTCTGTTTTCAAAATATCTTATTTCTGTTGACATGACAAGCCATCCAAATTACACTTCTCTCCTTATTCTTCCAGCATCTTCCACGCTAGCGGCAGGCAGGCAACTATATCCCCCACCGTCATCCCCACTGCCCCCTGCTTCTTGCAGGCAACATCTCCCGCCAGTCCGTGCACATACGTGGCCAGGCAGGCAGCCTTCTCCGGCTCATAGCCTTGGGCAAGCAAGGCAAGCACCACTCCCGTCAGCACATCACCGCTGCCTCCCGTTGCCATACCCGGATTGCCGGTAGGGTTGAAAAAACATTTCCCGGCAGGAGTGACAATGGCAGAATAAGCGCCTTTCAAGATGATATGCACTCCGGCGCTCTTCGCCAGCTCGCGAGCCTTCATCAGGCGTTCGTACGAATTCTGGCATTTGCCTACAAGACGCTCCAGTTCCTTGGGGTGCGGAGTCAGAATACTCCCTTTGGGCAGACGCCCTATATAGTTACGCTTCTCGCCCAGCAAGTTCAGGGCATCAGCATCCACCACCATCGGAGTCTGGCATATCTCTATCTGCTCCAGCAGAGCCGCCTCGGTCTCTGCCGCCTTTCCCAGTCCCGGACCTATCGCCACGGCCTGGTAATCGTCCGTATCAGTAGCGGCGGCAAAGCAGGTGTCGCTGATGTCCAGCTCCGTCATGGCTTCGGGCACGGAAGTCTGCACAATGAAGTTGTTGCAGAACGGCACATGCACCGTCAGCAGCCCCACCCCCGAACGCAGACAAGCACGCGCAGCCAGCACCGAAGCTCCCGCCATTCCCTGCGAACCGGCTATCAGCAGTGCACGGCCGAAGTTCCCCTTATGGGCAAACCGGCTGCGCGGCTTCAGCAGGGCAGACACATCTTCATGCTCCAGCAGGCAGAAGTCCGTTTCCATGTCATGGATGACATCCTCGCTGAGTCCGATGTCCAGTAACTGCCATTCGCCCACATACGGCTCGTTCTCGGCAAAGAGAAATGCCAGTTTCGGCAATTGCAGGCTCAGCGTCAGATGGGCACGGACGATATTCGTATGTACGTTGTAGGTATTGTCCTCACCCATCAGTCCCGATGGGATATCGATGGACACCACCGTGGCGGGCGAAGCGTTGATGTACTTCACTACGGCTGCAAAACCGCCGCTCAGAGCCTTGTTCAAACCGCTGCCGAAGAGACCGTCTATCACCACATGGTCTGCCGTCAGCACGGGAGGTACAAACTGGGTGGTCACTTCGTGGAAGTCCACACCCGGCACGTCGGCCAGCCGCTCCTTGTTCGTCTCGCAGTCCGGCGAAAGCGTCCCTTTCGTATTGAAGAGATACACCTCGAGCCGGTAGCCCTTCCCGGCCAGCAGTCGCGCCAGGGCAAGCGCATCGCCACCGTTGTTCCCCGGTCCGGCAAAAACGGTGAGCGGCGTGTCCGGCTCCCAACGCTCGGCAATGGCACGGGCCAATGCGCGTGAGGCACGTTCCATCAGGTCGATGGAGGCAATCGGTTCATTCTTTATGGTATCTGCATCCAGTTGCTTGATGCTTGTAGTAGGAAATATCTTCATAATAGGATTATCTTAAAATCGTAGAGCAAAGATAGGGCTTTGATTTCAACTGTACAAAGAGAAGACGTTTTTTATCAAGTTGCTTTGCCCCCCGGGAAAAAATATCTGCTCCGTAAGGAAAAGTTGTCTTCAATGCAAAGGATTCTTAGAACAAAGCCTTTATTCTTAGAAACAAAAGCTCTATTTCTATAAACAAAAGCTTTATTTACAGAAACAGAAATTCTGTTTTAAGTTTGCGTAGGCTTACGGACAAGTTTGCACAAGCTTGTCGGCAAGTTCCCGCAGGCTTGTCGGCAAGTTTCTAATTATACCCATTAACTTACGCAAAATAATGACTAATTTTGTACCCTCAACATATAATAAAAGCCAAAACAATAAAAGCATATTCAATGAGTACATCCCGACACCCGAAAGGTCTTTACCTTATCTTCGCCACCAGCACGGCAGAGCGTTTCAGCTACTACGGCATGCGTGCCATCTTCATTCTGTTCCTCACCCAGGCACTCCTTTTCGACAAGGAGCACGCCGCCTCCATCTACGGCAGCTACACCGGACTGGTGTACCTGACACCCTTAATCGGCGGCTACATCGCCGACAAATACTGGGGCATCCGCCGTTCCGTCTTCTGGGGGGCCATGATGATGGCAGTCGGCCAGTTCCTGATGTTTGCCAGTGCCTCGATGCTGGAGGCGCGTGAGCTTTCGCATTGGCTGATGTACGGCGGACTGACTTTCCTTATATTGGGCAACGGCTGCTTCAAGCCCACCGTCTCCTCCCTGGTGGGGCAGCTCTACGAGCCGGGTGACAAACGGCTGGATTCCGCCTACACTATCTTCTATATGGGTGTCAACGTGGGTTCCTTCCTCGCCCCGCTGGTCTGCGGCTATTTTGGCGAGACGGGCAACCCTCACGACTTCCGATGGGGCTTCCTCATTGCCGCCATCGTCACCGTGCTGACGGTCGTCCTCTTCGAAACCCAGAAGAACAAGTACCTCATCGGCCCCGACGGCAAGCCCCTCGGCATCATCCCCGACGCCCGCAAGGAACGGCCCCAGGCAGACAACACCGCCCGGAAGAGTGCCCATGCCAACGGACGGACCATGCGCAACTACCTGCTGCTCGCCCTGCTCGCCATCGCGCTTGCCGGTTTCTTCTACTGGTGCTTCGGGGACGATTGGATAAGCATCGGCATCTTCACCGCCTGCATCGTGTTTCCCGTCAGCATCCTGCTGGAAGGCTCACTCACCAAGACGGAGCGCGACCGCATCTTCGTCATCTACATCATCGCCTTCTTCGTCATTTTCTTCTGGGCGGCCTACGAGCAGGCAGGCGCCTCGCTCACGCTTTTCGCCTCCGAGCAGACCGACCGCGTCATCCTGGGGTGGGAAATGCCCGCCTCCTGGATTCAGTCCTTCAACCCCTTCTTTGTGGTGATACTTGCCGCCATCATGCCGGGCGTATGGGGCGCCCTGGGCAAGCGGGGCATGGAGCCCGCCTCGCCCACCAAGCAAGCCATCGGCCTGCTACTGCTTTCACTGGGCTATCTCGTCATCTGCTTTGGGGTGAAAGATGTTCAGCCGGGCATCAAGGTGAGTCTCATTTGGCTGACGGGGCTCTACTTCATCCATACCATGGGCGAAATCTGCCTCTCGCCCATCGGACTCTCCATGGTGAACAAGCTCACGCCCATCCGCTTCGCCTCGCTGATGATGGGGATATGGTACCTCTCCACCGCCACTGCCAATAAGTTTGCAGGCACGCTGAGCGGGCTCTACCCCGAAGCCGGAAAGGTAAAGACGCTGCTGGGTTATCGCATCGAGACAATGTACGATTTCTTCATGGTGTTCGTCGTCATGTCTGCCACGGCATCGCTTATCCTCTTCCTGCTTTCAAAGAAATTACAGAAGATGATGCATGGAGTGGAATAAAAATCGCATGTTTAAAGTAGAACCCAACGAAGTACAACTCTTTTTTCACATTAAAAACAACATTACATGGCCACACACCGCCAATAACCCCATAAGAGGAACAACAGCAATTCCACAAAAAATTCTGTTTATATCCAGAACAGACACTGTTTTGCCACGACGCAATTCTATGAACAATGCAAAGTCCATCATAAGTGGTACCACATTGACCGGATATGAAAACATGGCGAATATCAGCCAAGCAGCCAATGCGGCTTTCAATGTCCTTTCATCAGAAAAGACAAACGGTGACACCACCAGCAGGAACAATACAAGCCCGCACATTCCGGTTTCCACTGCAATATGCAACAGTTCATTATAGGGATAAGTCACGTTGTCAGCTACATCCAGAAAAGCGAATTGAGGATGATTTCTGAAATAATCCGCCTGATAGAACATGTATTCCTTTTCAAAAGAGAAAGCATACAATAAAACAGCAACAACCAGTCCCACAACAAGATACCCGCCCAGCGGTCCCGGATTATTGAAAGTGCCCGTCACATCAAACAGAGGATGGCAACTCGACAAAAAGCGTTCCTTTATGATTCACCTTTCGCGCCAAAATAGCAAGAGGACTAACAGTATCTTCTGTTTCAGTGTTTTCAGAGGCATTCTTGTTTTAGCAATGATAAAAAATGGTATCTAACAATCAACTTATTTCCATTTCTTCACTCCTTCCATATTTTCCGGTGTAGCTTCTATCAGGCTCAAGGCAAATCCACCGCTACGTGCCAGCTTCACATTCATCTTGTTCTTGCTCGTCACGATGCCCTTCTTAATCTGATAAGCGGTAGCATTTTTTTCAAAATCAGCATCTTTGGCATCGGCATAAAGCGTGGCTATGTACTGCTTGCCCGGCTCCAGGAAGTCGAGAACAAAAGCTGAAGTGCGTGCATGCTCATCGGTGATGCCTCCCACAAACCAATTCTCCGTACCCTTGGCTTTACGGGCCACGGTAATATAGTCTCCCGGCTCCGCTTCAAGGTACTTACTGTCGTCCCAGTCTACTGCTACGTCCTTGATGAACTGGAAAGCATCCAAATGGGGTTCATAATTCTCCGGCAAATCGGCAGCCATCTGCAGTGGGCTGTAGAGGGTGACGTATAATGCCAGTTGCTTTGCCAGCGTGGAATGAATCTGCCCGTGATTGTCATGATTCATAAAATTCAGATAAATGTCAAAGATGCCCGGGGTATAATCCATCGGACCACCTATCAAGCGAGTGAAGGGGAGCACAGTAGTGTGGGAAGGCTTGTTGCCGTCATAAGGCTCGAATTCCGTGCCACGGGCTGATTCATTGCCAATCAAGTTGGGATAGGTGCGGCACAAACCTGTAGGACGTACTGCCTCGTGCGCATTCACACAAATCTTATATTCGGCAGCTTTTTGTATGGCATAGAGGTAATGATTGTTCATCCATTGTCCATAGTGATGTTCTCCGCGAGGAATTATATCGCCCACATAACCACTCTTTACAGAGTTATAGCCATTATCCGCCATAAACTGATAGGCTTTGTCCAGATGACGTTCATAATTGCGTACCGAAGCAGAAGACTCATGATGCATCATCAGCCTGACCCCTTTACTGTGTGCATAGGCATTCAGCATCTTTACGTCAAAGTCGGGATAGGCAGTCACAAAGTCGAACACAAAATCGCGCGAACTTCCACCCCAGCTTTCCCATCCTTCATTCCAGCCTTCTACCAATACTTGGTCGAAACCATGTTCGGCGGCAAAATCTATATAGCGTTTCACTCTTTCATTAGTGGCTCCATGCCGACCGTTCGGCTTGATTTTCGTATAGTCGTTTTCTCCAAAACGCATGGCAATCAGTTCATCTGTATAACTCCACGACTTCTGACCGGTAATCATCTCCCACCATACGCCTACATACTTCACCGGTTTAATCCACGAAACATCTTCATAGGCACAAGGTTCGTTCAGGTTCAAGGTAAGTTTGGAGGCAAGCATATCACGGGCGTCATCGCTCACCATGATGGTACGCCACGGAGTCTTCCCGGGAGCTTGCATATATGCCTTGTTTCCCAAAACATCCGGGGTCAACCACGATTCAAAAACCAAGTTCTTTTCATCCAGATTGAGATGCATACAAGAATAGTCCACCAAAGCCGCTTCATGCAAGTTGATGTATAGACCATCGTCCGTCCTCATCTGCAAGGAGGTTTGCACACCCGTGGGCGAGAAAACGAACTGGGAAGCATTCACCGTCACCGCCTTATCCATTAAACCGCGAATTTCGGACAAACGGGACTCTGTATAGTCATACTCCTGCGTGTCATAGTCACCGGGAATCCAGAAAGCGGTATGGTCTCCGGTCATGGCAAACTGGGTATACTCCTCTTTTACCGTAAAATAGTGCAGAGTTCTTTGTAAAGGAAACTCATAACGGAATCCCAAACCGTCATCGTAAAGACGGAAACGGATAACGATATGGCGGTTCTGCTCCTTCTGGTCCAACGTCACAGCCAGCTCATTGTAATGATTCCGTATCTGCGACACTTCTCCCCACACAGGTTTCCATGTTTCATCGAAAGTTGAAGCCCCGGCTTCCACAAGTGTAAAACCATTCATCAAGCCCGGGTCACCCACCAATTCCAAGCCCAGTTTCGATGGATTAACCACGGCTTTCTCTTTGTAAAACAACTGATAGACCGGCTCTCCCAAAGCATTTACGGTAAACTCAAGACGGAGATTTCCATCAGGCGAAGTGATACCTTCGGCCATCGCCACCTTTCCTACTACCACGAAAAGCAGAAAGCAAATCCACTTCACAGATGCATAATGCATGTTCTTCATATTTTTTTATTAATGGTTTCTAAATCTATCATTACTGTTTAGGAGTCAACTTCAGCAACACGACACCGTGTGCAGGAATATCAAACTGCATCTTATCCTTGGTACTTCCGATGTCCTTATGTTTCCATAAGTCGCGTACTTTGTATTCTTTCTCCCAGAAGCGGACATCTGCAAAAGAGAGGTTTTCTTTCTGCAAAACGGTTTCCACATTCCAGGGTTGTTCATCGCGGTTAAAGAAACATACTGCGGCTTCACCATTGGACAACTGCTTCACCCAAATTTCATGCTCACCCACTTTCATGTATCGTCCACCTTGTTTGCCAAGCTTGTCCTGATTCACTGCAATCACTTCTTTATTTGTCAAAATTCCAAGTGTCTCCTTGTCCATTTTACGAATATCATTACCCGCGAGCAAAGGGGCAGCAAGCATACACCACATCGTGAAATGAGAGCGATTCTCTTCCATCGTCAGCACACCATTACCCACCTGAAGCATGTCCGGGTCGTTCCAATGTCCCGGTCCGGCGTATTTGTGCAAGTCGGCATTCTTGTCAATGATTTCTACGACACCGCATCCTCCCCAATAATTAATACCTTTAAAAGCATTGATAATGTCACCGGTAGTCCTCCAAAGATGTCCGATGCCTTTTGCCCATGTCCAAGGCTGGCTGTTTCCCCACTCGCAAATAGAGAATACGATAGGACGCCCGGAAGCCTTCAGGGCATCACTCATTGTTTTGTAGGCAGCTTGAGGATTCTGGCCTTCATCAAAACACCAGTCATACTTCAAATAATCCACTCCCCATTCCGCATAAGTGCGTGCATCCTGAAACTGATAGCCACGGCTTCCCGGTCGTCCGGCACAAGTCAGCGTTCCCGCACATGAATAAATACCGAATTTAAGTCCTTTGGAGTGTATGTAATCTGCCAAAGCCTTGATGCCGGAAGGAAAATTCTTTTCATCAACCAGAATGTTTCCTTCATTATCCCGGCCTACCTGCCAACAATCATCTATATTGAGATACTCATATCCTGCATCCTTCATGCCGGTAGACACCATCAAGTCTGCAATCTCACGAATCTGTTTTTCATTAATGTTACAACTGAAGCAATTCCAACTATTCCACCCCATAGGAGGAGTCAAAGCCAAAGAATCGGTACTGTTTGCACGGGCAGAAATGACAGTGCAAACTACAAATAATAAACATAAAAATCTTTTTTTCATAATACAATTGTTTTTCAAGGAATAATTAAATATTTCAAGTTTCGCAAGTTACCTTTGCGCTTTCAAAACAATCTCAACGCTCTTCCTCCGAGAGAGAGCATTAAGATACAACAGTTCATCAACAATCTGAAAAACTTGAGAAACTTCAGTTATTATAAAACACAAAATCAATGGTTCCTTAAATATCAGATTATCGGTCTTATAAAACCACTATCGCAATGATGCTATATCAATCACCAACCGGCTATCATCCGTGATGTGTGTAGTAGTAAACTTTACTTTATCATCCAGCCTTACCTTAATCTCTACTGTAGCATTGCCAAGGATAGTACCTGCCTTGTTGTCCAGTAGAATTTCAAAGTTCAGTGTCGACTTGTTCGTCACTTTCACCAGAGCCTGATTGCCTTTCACCTCCTTCACTTCATAAGAGAGGCACGCCTTGACCAGAGATAGCAGGTTCTTCTCAGAGCCTATCAGTATATCCCCGAACTTCACTACCGAACGCCCGGCAAGGAGAGCTTCTTTCACTCCTTCTTGAGAACGTTCTTTGGCAAATACAATCGTCATCGGTCCACTTTGTTTGTCCGTACGATACGTTTGCTTATAAACGCCATGTATATCGGTATTTCCCATATATGTCAGGCCGTATTCCTTACAGTAATTAAAAGCTTTCGGATAGTACTCAAAGCCGTTCACCACCTCTATTCCATGTATTTTTTTTTGCTTAATCAAATCTTTATGGACATTATATAAAGTGCTTGTGTCGTTAGGCCACCCCGGATGATTCCACATAATGAAGGCCCCTTGCTCCAAAGCGTTGTCAACAGCTCTCAGAGGATCTTCCACGTCCAGTGCATTGGCATCCGTCAAGAAGAGAGCATTGATGTGCCCTATCGGCTTGGAACGGGTTATCTCGGCTCCCTGAATTACTATCAGATTGGAAGCTTTCTCTACAGTCTTTGCCCTTTTGTAAGATTCGTTATGGTCGGCCTTGATATAGTCTTTATTGGGGCGATATTCTATATGGTCGGTAATGGCTATCACATCCAGCCCGCGAATAGCAGCTTCCCACACCCGATTTTCAGGTTTTATATCTCCATCGGAGAAGATGGTGTGGGTATGAAAATCACACTTCAGAGTTTTATATCCTTCCACATCGGGGATATAAATATATTCGCCCGAATAAGGCTGCTGTGCTTCCGGTACCTTCACTACTTCCAGGCCCTGCAACTGTGCAGAGCCCCGAAGTGTGAAAGCCGATAAAAAAACCAAAGATAAAATTAACTTTTTCATTCGTCTCTCTATTTTATAGTTTGCTATTTTGCAGGAGTAATCTTCACGAAGGTGACACCGTGATAGGGAACTTCCGTCCGGAAGATGCCGTTCACCTCTCCCAAGTCTTTCTGTCGCCACAAGTCACGAACCATTGCTTTTCCTTCAATGCCAAGCTGTTTCAAATCAAAATCAAAAGCATACTCTCTCATCTGCATAGCTTCAGCATCCTCCTGATCCCAAAGAATGAAATAAGGGTCTACATGGAAGAAGCCCACCGCATAAGAACCGTCGTACAGTTTTTTACTCCATACTTGGCCGTTCTCTACCATCATCTTCTTGGCGGGAGCCACCATGGGGTCTTGGCTGACTGCTATCACTTCGTTGTTGGTCAGCAGATTCAGCGTAAAATCGTCCATATTTGCCATGTCGCAACCTATGAGTAAAGGAGAAGAAAGAAGGCACCACAAAGAAATATGAGAGTACTGTTCGTCTGCCGTAAGATATGAATCGTGCACTTTGCTTCCCCAGCCTTGACCAAGCTTGCCAACAACCAGCATGTCGGGGTCATTGTTTCTGCCCGGAGCCGTAGCATCCGCACAAACATCCTGGAAAGTACCTATAGCTGTCACAACATTCCATTCGTCCGTGATGTCGCGAGTAGTGCGCCATTGGTTTCCTCCTGCTTCCGGTGCCCAGTTCCACACATTGGGAGCGCCATAACCCACACAGTAAACAATGTCACGGTTCACCTTATCCAATGCCTTGCGCATCACGATATAGGGTTCCTGAATAGTCTTCTCCTCCGAATCTTTTTCTATCTCCAAATATCCGCAATAATCATATTTCAAATAATCCACTCCCCAGCGTTCCCATGTCTTGGCATCAATTTCTTCGTGCTGGTAGCTGCCCACATGTCCGCCACAAGTGATATGTCCCGGTGAGGAATAAATACCGAACTTCAAGCCCAATCCATGAATATAGTCTGTCAATGCCTTGAAATCGGGGAATTTATCGTTTGAAAGTATCTCGCCCTGCTTGGTACGCGCCGCAGCTTCCCAACCATCATCTATATTCACGTATTCCCATCCGTAGGCATGCAGTTTTTCGTTCATCATGCGGGCTGCGTCACGCACTTTCTCGTCGTTCACAGAAAGCCCCCAACAGTTCCAACTGTTCCATCCCATAGAAGGAGTCAAGGCTATGGCATCCCCTATTTTAATAGTTACCTCTTTCTGGGCCGTACCTTTGTCATTGGTGGCTTTGAGCGTTACCTTATACTCTCCCTCTACTGTGGCTTTACCCGTAATGCGACCGGTAACAGCATCCAATTTCACACCAGCCGGAAGCCCTTCGGCCTCAAACTTCATGGGGCGGTTGCCGGTAGCCATCACGGACCATAGGAACGGATTACCCGGACGTGCGCCATAGACCAGCGGATTGTTGATGACCGGACTTTCGGGAGCAGGAGGCGTAAGGATATACTTCTCCTTTGCCACCGGTTTTGCCCACGCAGGAACAGGTTTCACATCGCCACGAGTCGTTATCTTCACATTGAGCCAGTCGGCATGGTCGTACATAATGCCGTCACCACATTCTTCTACCAATAGCAGCACTTTGTCCACCCCTTTCAGGTTTACATTAAACTCTTTTACAGGGTCTCCTTTCTGCATCACTCCACTCTTCCAGAGTTCCTTCTTGTCACCGAGAATCTTGAACTGAAGTTTGCCTGCAAACAAGTTCTTGTCATCAGCTCCTGCCAAACCGGAGATAGAAACGGCCTTTCCATCCAAATCGTACAGCAGGCGGCTGATGGAATGGGCACCAAGTCCACGTTCATAAACAACTCCATTCACTGTAAGCGGGGTATGTACTACGGAACGGTTGACTTCAAGCATTCCCCAGTCCTGAACATAACAGGAATCTTGACCGAATTCATCCAGCCACACTTCTTTAGTAGGCCCGTTGTCGCAAGACTGCAAGCTCCAAGCCCCCATCAACATTGCAGCCATAAGTGCTGCACATTTTTTAATTTTCATTTCTTTGTGTTTTTTGTAAAATCAAGTGAGATTATACTCACCTGCAAAATCCAATTTATTGTAAATAATCCCTACCAACATACGATATTTTTAAAAAGCCCCTCTAGGGCACACTCTGAGAGGGGCTATAATCAGTATACGACTGAATAGGGTTCAGTATACGATTGAATGGCATTCAGTATACGACTGAATAGGGTTCACTTCGGAACACAATTCGCGAATCCCCAAAAACGGCCATCATTCGTAATGATTAATCAACACTACATCAATCAATCGCCTTTTCTACAAATACGAATATTGTCGAATGCAAAATCACGAGCCAGCGTCGGGTCTATCTCCAAACGCATATTGAAGCTGGTGTATGAACCGGGATAATTGTCGGGATAATCCGGAGACTTGATTACAGTAAAAGGCAATGTAATTGTTTCCCACTGGTTGTATTTCTGAACTACAAAATCAGAAGCATTCCAGTCGCAAGTAGGTGCTGCCCAATACAAATAATTGCAGAACTTGATTCTGTTTTCTATAAATTGGTTGGAAGTTCGGAACTCACATTTCACCACATAGTTTTTACATGTCTCTTCACCAAGCATATCAGTCGTATATTGAATATCCCCTCTTTCGGCAATATACCACCAACCGGAATATTCAGAATCATTGTTGATGCGGAGGAAATTACCACTTAGACGCTGTTTGTCTTTTTCGTCTGTTACTACATTCGTCATGCTGGTGGGCAGAAGTTCATCAAAATCCATAATCATGAATTCACGGTCGTAATAGCGTCCCGGGCAAACAGCTTCCACATCATACTTCATTCCTTTCACTTTCACCTTTATGTTCTTGTCTACATCCTTAGGCACTTGTGCCGTTAGATAGGTGTTCGAGGAGGTTATCACTTTGGAGATTTTTCCATTGAAATCGACTACCGCATTCAATGAGTCTATTTCATACAAATTGAAGAAGTCACCATAAATCATGATTGTATCACCAGGCTTCGTATACTCATTGAACATACGTGTCAACTTCAAATCAGGAGCCAACGCCTTAAACGGAAGTTCTTTAATGCCCTTTGAGTTAAAAATATAAATCTTATTGGTTTCATTGGTTGGCAACTGAACCGGTATCTGCATGTAAAGAACATCCTTTTCAGAATAGGTTTCCAACATATCGACCTTTACATCGTTCACTAATATCGAGTCTATGTTTTCATATTCCAATCCTGTGCCATGAATCGCAATGAAGTCTCCTAAAGCAGCCTCCGTAATTGGAGTGTTCATATCCGACATAAGTGTAATGCCTGTAGTCTCAATAAGAACAGAGCTGTCATCGTCCGAGCAAGCAGTTAACGACATACCGAAAACCAATGCTCCAACCAGGCTTGTGTTTTTAAAGTTAATCATATTTTTCATCTCTTTATCAATTCAAATTATTCATTAATAAATAGAATTACCATCCCGGATTATTCTTGTCAATATAAGGATTTGCATTTACCTCATCGACCGGTAACGGAAATAACAAATGTTTTTCTTCACGTTCTTTTATATTGTCATTCTCGTCATAATAACCAATGGCATTCATAACCTGAAGATAAATACCCCAACGAATCAAGTCATTCCTACGCATACCCTCTGCCGCAAATTCCTTAGCACGTTCCTCCAATATATAAGATCTGAAGGACTCTTGGGTAAATGGAGTTTTCTTGTTTCTGTCAACAGCAGTAGTACTGTTATTACGACGATTGAGTTCGGAAACAATAGACAAGGCTTCAGCCGAAGGACCATTATTCACTTCATTGTCTGCCTCTGCAAAAATTAAATAAGTCTCAGCATATCGCATAAAAGGCCAGTTATAGTCAAGACGTACATTTCCCTTTATGTCCGAAGTGGCACCGAACTTTCTCAATTTAGAACCGTAATATGCACCGGTAGTCAGCTGGTCTGTCTTCTCATAACCATTCTCACCCCTATTTACATAAATACTGTCACGTGCAGGATAGTAATACCAGGTCATTGTCTTGGTTTCATTGTTATAACTTCCCGGATAACGATGAACAACCCCCCACGTGATGCGTTCGTCATCCCAATCATCGAACATCTGATACCAATGGTCACGCTGGGTATAATATCCACACGACCATACTGGAACATCATAATCAGCAGTATTCCAATAGCCATAATAATATTGGTGGATATAATGCCCATATATACTTTCGGAAACAGGCAACGTTTGCAAGCAGAACTGGAATTCCGGTCCATTCTTGTATGCATAGCTCCATAGTTCCTGCTGACTGGAAGCCAGTTTAAATTCACCTTCCTGAAGCACTTCCAATGCTTTTGCGCGAGCCAGTTTATAATACTCTTTTGAATCGAATTCTTCGTAACCGGCAACTTGCCTTTTTTGATGAGTAATAGGTTTTGGCATTAATTCTGTTGTTCCCCCATCTTCATTACGTCTAAGCGGAGGACCACCTTGTACAGTGACCGAACCACTCGGCATGGAAGCCGAACCAATCGTTGCATATACCTTTGCCAACAAGGCTTTTGCCGAACCGCGACATACATGTCCTTTTTTGTATTCAGAATCAGTACGCGGCATTAACAAGGTTTCTGCTTCCTGCAAAGTCTCAATGATATGCTCATAAACCTCTTTTACAGAAGAACGGGGCAGATTTACATCGTTGCCTTCTTCTATAGAGTATTTGTATAATGGTAGTGGGCCATACCCCTGCACCAGCTCGAACAAAGCCCATGCCTTCAAAAAACGGAGTTCACCCAAAGCATTGTTCTTAGCCTTCTCAGGAGCACCGGCAATTTGTTTTACCAAATAATAATGGTAATTTGCCCGGTCGATGGTCTGGGCGTAATAGAAATAGAAATTGTCGAGACTGCCATCGTTGTAGAAGTTACCATTACCCATGGTAGTAAAAGCCCAACTTGGACCGGACTGATAATCATTGTCCAAATTTACAACCCCATGGTAAGATCCCCATTCAAACAGATAGCCTAATGTAGAATAAGCACCAGCTACCAATGCCGAATAATTACCTTCCTGAACGACAACTTCACCTGCCATCGAAGTATAGACTTCTTCGTCCAGCGTACAGGAGTTCATCATAAAGAGACCTGCTGTACAAGTAGCTAATATTTTAGTAAATTTCATATTGTCAGATTTTTTAGAATGATAATTGAATACCCAAATTGAAAGTACGTGCACTCGGATAGGAGGCCAAATCCACTCCACGGCGAGAAGAGTCACCACCAAATGCGTTCACGTCCGGGTCGAACCAATCATACCCCGTAATAGTGAACAAATTAGATACACTTGCCACAATGTTTATAGATTCCACGTATTTCACCGGATGTCTCAAACGATAACTCAAGCTAATGTTTTTACAGCGTAAATAAGAACCGTCTTGTACATAGCGGTCGGATGCTTTCACGCTACGCGCGTTAGTAATAAGAGAACGAGGATATTTGGCATTTCTCCGATTTTCGGGGGTCCAACGGCTATTCCATACAAAGTAAGGAACATTATCACTGTTGTTCATTGTAAAACGATTCAAATTCACGTTCAAAATGTCATTTCCCTCAATGCCCTGCAAGAAGAAACTAAATGTCCAATCCTTATAAGTCATGGTACTGGTCAAACCATACTGATAATCAGGATTAGTATCTCCAATAATAGCACGATCACGGTCATCAATCACCGGGTCATCATCCATATTCTTATATTTAATTTCACCGACCATACTTTTTATTTTTGCATCTGTTGCATTCTTATAATATGGATCAGCACGCACTTCTGCCTCGTTATCATAGAATCCATCTTCTACGTAACCATACAACGTTCCAATGGGATGTCCATTTCTCATCAAGAAAACATTATTAAATCCCCACACCAAGTCGGGAATAAAATGATCGGCTTGCAAACCACCTATTTCATTTTTATTAAAAGAAATGTTAGCATCCAATGTCCACATGAAACTTCGTGTCTTCACCGGAATAACATTCAAACTAACTTCAACTCCTTTATTGGTTACATTACCAAAATTTGCTTTGATTTGTTTGAATCCACTCATCCATGAAATCATCTTGTCCATCAACATACCTTCCGTCTTTTTATAATAGACATCGGCAACCAGATTTACACGATTATTAAGAAATGAAGCGTCCAGACCAATATCATATTGTGTCGTTGTTTCCCAGCTTAACAAAGTAGGAGCAGCAGCATTGTATCTATTTTGCGCCATACCATTTTCCAGACTTCCAGCAAACGGATAATTATTATCCTTCACTGTCAGAACAGTTCGAGTAGCATAAGGACTCACACTTTGACTACCAGTCTGTCCGGCACTGATACGCAATTTCAAATTATCAAAGAAATTCAGTGATTTGATGAATGCTTCATCGGATAAACGCCACGCAAGAGCTCCCGAATAAAAGTTACTCCAACGATCCAACGGAGAAAGTCGACTGGAACCATCCCGACGGAAAGAGAAAGTCAACATATAGCGGTCCAACAAATTATAGTTACCGCGAACCAAATAAGACATCAGCTGTGACCTGCCGCGGTCACTTGTCATTTCCCGCCCCTCAACGCCGGCACCAATATTGTTTTCTTCATTTCCATCACTTGGATATTTTGAACTCCTCAGATATTTACTACGCCACATTACTTTGTCATAAGTAAAACCACCGACTACATTGACCGCATGTACACCAAATTTCTTATTAAATGTCAACAAGGATTCCGAAGTCAAACTTTCATATACTTGATCATTTTTAATACCCAGTCCGTCTGAAGGACGTCCAGAACTCGTCCACCGATTGTAATACTGGTTACGCTCATCGTAACTATAGCTATATCCCAAATTCTGGCGGAACTGCAACCAATCCGTAAAAGATATAACACCAAACCCCGAAGCAAATACATTTTTGGTCAATAACACATTTTTCTCGTTATGAGCCGCTAAATATGGGTTGCTCAAACCTGTTGAATTGTTTTCAGAGAAACCGGATTCCTTCTCAGGGTCTCTTAACGGAAGTGTCGGATCATAAGAAATAGCAGATGTTATGAGACCCGATGTTTCAGTATTGGTACGCGCCAAGCGGTTTTCAGCATTTGTAAAACTGATATTTGCTCCTAACTCAATATAATCATTAATTTTACGAGTATTATTGGCACGAATATTATAACGCTTATAATAGGTGTTCGTTATAATACCTTGTTGATCCAAGTAACCTCCTGAGTACATATAAGATCCCTTCTTATCACCTCCCGAAACACTGATACTATAATCTTGGCTGAAAGAAGTACGGAAAATCTGGTCTTGCCATCTGGAGCCATAGAACATCTGTCCATTCAACTCAAATCCATTACGAAAATCTTGTGGAGAAGGCTTGTATTTTTTTCCCACTACCACCATTTCACCGGTTTCAGGATCCGGTTCTTTTATATCATCCCAGCGTCCTACCGTAGGATATGTAAAACTATCCGGCGCATACTCCAAACCGTCAAACAGCCATCCATTGGCCTTTCTTTCATTCTGATAATTCGCATAGTCACAAGCATCCAGTACATCAATTGTTTTCACAGACTTAGCAACACTGAAATTGGCACTGAATTGTACCTTCGCTTTTCCTTCCGCACCGGACTTAGTAGTAATGATAACCACGCCATTAGCAGCACGAGACCCGTAAATTGCCGTAGCAGAAGCATCTTTCAACACTTCAATAGACTGAATATCCTGAGGACTAATCGTACTCAAAGGATTATTCTTAGACTTCGTTCCATAGTCGGTCGCGGGAGCTTCACCCACCGAATAAGGCATTCCGTCTACAATATACAAAGGTTCTGTACTGGTAGTAAACGAGTTTGCTCCACGAATCTGGATATTGACACCGGCACCCGGAGCACCATCAGACTGGGATACATTTACTCCGGCCAACTTGCCCTGCAATCCTTGATTAATACTCACCGGATTAGTTTTCAGTAAATCTTCGCTCTTCAAAGAAGATACAGCTCCCGTCAAATCTCTTTTAGGAACAGCACCATACCCGATAGCTACTACTTCTTCCAGCATTTGGCTATCCTCTTGCAACGTCACATTTACGGTAGTTTTACCCTTTATTGCAACTTCTTGTGTTCTATAGCCAATAAAAGAAAAAACCAATGTCGCATTTTTAGGAGCATTTACAGAGTAACGTCCATTAACATCTGTTACAGCGCCATTCTGTGCATTCTTCACACGAACAGTAACACCGATTATCGGCTCGCCGAAATCGTCAGTTACTACACCCGTAATTTTAGAAGTTTGAAGCATTTCTGTCGTCTCAGCTTTCAAACCACTTGGAACCATCATAAGTGCCATTAAAAGCACTCCGACAATTCGAGTCATAGCTTTGTGTAATCTTTTCATAGATTCATTTTTGGATTAATAAATTAAGATTTTTTTCATTGTATTGTTTTTTATATCGCACTTCATTGTATTAATGAAATGCGATAATTAACGTTTCTATTAGCCTGAAATCATACTTTTTCTACTTAGACATATCTGTTTAAGATGGCTGCATCTTCCATATCCGGGCGGCTTCATTCCCATATAATATCAATTCATCTCAAACTATATTTCATATTTTCCGGATGACCCTATTATTCCTTCATTATATTACCTGGTTAACGAATACTTGGATTTACAAAAATCTCATCCATATACACATTTTCCAAAGCGTCAAAAGCAACTTTCACATAACGTGTCTTTTCTTTTAAATTATCTATCAAGACTGCGTCAATCCAAGCATCATGCTTGTTGTTAGGAAAATACGGAGTATCCTTTATTGAAGCCAGATTATAAGTCTGGCCATCTTGAGAAGTGTAAACATAAACCTTCAAAGGAGCACCTATCTTTTCCTGATTATAGTTCAAAGTACGTACCAGCACCTTTTGAAGCGAAGTATTCTTTTGCAAATCAATCACTACCTCATGATGACCTTTTTCAAACCTTACCCAACGGCTGTCTCCACTATCCTCTTCGGCTACCCGACCATCTGCCAGTGCCTTCATATCAACTTTACCAATCATTTCCGATTTGGCTGAATTGACCAACTTGTCAAGCAAAGCAGCTTCAAATAATTTCCAAAAACTGTCACCTTCTTTCCAAGCCATATAATTGTTGTATAAATTATTAGACCACACAGGTTGTCCCAATTGATAAGCAGACTTTGGGTCTTCGATAATTCCACCGAACATAAACGAAATTATTTTGTCGACACCAGCAACCGAAGCCGCTACCTGCTGTGACAGCAAACGGGAATAAGCAGCCGGAATCAAAGCAGATTGGCGGTCATTGGTTCCCTCTTCCCAAGTAAAGGTTTCGCAGTTCGCCCACATCTCAATATTCAGGCGATTGTGAATATCGCGCATCCTTTGCCAATTCTTTTTCAAGCGAGGAAGAGTAAATTTGTCACGTACACATCCCACCTCATCTTGATAAGCAATAATATCGACTTTCAATTTTGCCATCTGCTTCTCAAAATCAGGATGATCAAATTCGGACAGACCAATACCATACGGAGAAATCAAGGTCTTCTTTCCGGGAGTCAAAGAATGAGCCTTCTCTGTCAATGCATTTACTGACTGAACAGCATGCTCGGCAAAGATAGGGCAAAGACAATCTTCAACCGGAAGATACCAGCCATAGAAAGCTTTATGATTTTTATAGAGAGATGCCAATTCCTCCATAATCTGAAGCTGACGCTCCTTAATCACTGGATCAAGCAGATTATCATCCTGATCTTTTGCCCAACCGGTACTCATAAAAACCTTCATGCCATGTTTGGCAGCTTCGTCAAGAATCGCATCAACGGGGCTTTGCAATTTATCATTATATAACCACGGCATCAACTTTGACGGATAATATGCTTTCCCTTCATTAGCAACCTCCATGAACACCAAATATTCAATCCCCATGTTAGCCAATTCACGCACTTTAGCAGTCCATAATTTAGGATCCATATTATCGAAATGTTGTGGATTAGTATACTTATTCCGCACATCCTTGTAGGCTAAATTAATCCATGTACCCGTAATAGGCTGTACCACAGAAACCGATTGGACCATTTTTTCTTTTCGAGATTCGTCAGAACCCTTATTTCCCGCACATGCAGAAATTATCGGTAATGCAGCCAACAATCCCAATAGTCCCAACATTTTCATTTGTTTTTTTTGTCTCATAGTATATTATTTAAAATAAAGAATTTAATTACCACCAGATATAATTATCAACCCCAAGCCT